>Ga0114922_10000483_pt1 | contig 38107 bp, 30 predicted proteins | sample AartaG_FD_100975 | JGI IMG/M metagenome (GOLD analysis project Ga0114922, IMG submission 100975) | Deep subsurface microbial communities from Aarhus Bay to uncover new lineages of life (NeLLi) - Aarhus_00045 metaG | ecosystem: Environmental > Aquatic > Marine > Oceanic > Sediment | place... | reverse complement strand
GCTGCGCTTCGGCGACGATGTGCTGCGCCAGCGTGGTTTTGCCCGAGGCTTCCGGACCGTAGATCTCCGTCACACGCCCGCGGGGGATGCCGCCCACGCCCAGCGCAAGGTCAAGCGATAGCGAGCCTGTCGGTATCGCTTCCACTTCCAGATGATGCGCTTCCCCCAGCCGCATCACCGCACCGTCTCCATAGCGCTTTTTGATTTCGGTTACTGCAGCTTCCAGCGCCTTGTCACGCTCACCTGCCATAATTTCTGCCCTATTCATGTGTGGCTCAGGATGAATTCTTGGGAATTACAGGAGTCTACTCGAGATCAAGATGGCTTGCAAGCCATACCTCTCAAGCGTGCATTTTCCTGGCTGATTCAACACACTCCTTAATTTGACACCTCTCCAGAGCTGCATTTTTTGTATCGATGCGTCTCAAAATATCCATGACGGATTAAAAAAAAGCGGTGGAGATCTCCACCGCTTTTAATAATGACTGCCCCGCCATGCCGTGTGCTGCTTGATTTTGAACCTGCTATTGCAGGCGGGATCCTACCAGTGACTTTCGCCTTGGCCGAAGCCTATCGCGTTACCCACCAGACAACGAACCCCATTTATCAAGTGTTGGCTCAAAATCTTTTGCTGCATCACGAACACAGCAGGGACTTACATTGGTATACCACGTTCAATTGTAGTTGGCAATATTTCACCGTTTTTCCTCGTCAATAATTCTCAAATGAAGCTCATTCAATTGATTAGGCTCAGCCGGCGAGGGGGCATCTGCCATGACATCGCGCGCTGCTTGATTCTTCGGGAAAGCGATAACATCGCGAATATGTTCCTCTCCAGCAAAGACGCGAACAAGCCGGTCGATCCCCGGCGCGATGCCGCCGTGGGGTGGAGTCCCATATTCAAATGCCTCGAGCATATGGCCGAATCGTTCCTGAGCGACATCAGGCTCAAGACCAATTAAAGCAAATACCTTCTCCTGCAATTTTCGGTTGTGGATACGGATGCTCCCACCACCAACCTCCAACCCGTTGAGAACCATGTCATATTGTTGGCCGCGCGCTTTACCGGGATCAGTGTCTAGCCACGAAATGTCCTCTGGCATCGGCGCAGTGAAGAGGTGATGACTCGGATCCCAGCGCTTCTCATCCTCATTCCATACCACAAAGGGAAAATCGATCACCCAAGCGAAAGCGAGAACCTCAGGATCCAGCAAACCCAGCCGCTCGCCAAGGTGAACGCGCAAACGCCCCAGGGATTCAAATACAACCTCCGGCTTATCGGCTACAAACAGGAGCAGATCGCCGGGTTCGGCTTCCAGCCTGTGCAGCAAAGCCTTGATCCGGTCCTCCGCTAGGAACTTTGTGAAGGAAGACCGGTGCTCCCCTTTCTCATCAAGCGCCAGATACGCTAAACCCTTGGCTCCAAATTGCGAGACGAAAGCTGTCAGTTCCTCGATTTCCCTCCGGCTATTACTCCCAGACCCTTTTACATTTAAGCCTCGGACTTCTCCACCCTTCTCAATCGCTTTTTCAAACACCTGAAAACCCGACTCCACCGCCAGATCCGTCACGTCTTTCAACTCCAGCCCAAAACGGATATCCGGCGCATCTCGCCCAAAGCGCTCTAGTGCCTCGCCATATGTAAGTCGAGGCCAGGGTTTTTGCAGCAGCTTTCTCTCAGGAAGCAGCTTCTCCACCATTGTGGTGAACAGCTCTTCCGAAAGCGCCATCACGTCCTCACGATCGATGAAGGACATCTCGAGATCCAACTGTGTAAACTCCGGTTGGCGATCTCCACGTTGATCTTCATCACGGAAACAGCGGGCGATTTGGAAATAACGCTCAACACCTGCAACCATTAATAGCTGCTTGAGCTGTTGAGGCGATTGCGGTAAGGCAAAGAACTCCCCCGGGTGAACGCGGGAGGGGACCAGGTAATCCCGCGCACCTTCAGGTGTGGTCTTGAAAAGAATCGGGGTCTCCACTTCCCAGAAACCACGTTCGCTGAGGAAATCACGGATGTACTTGACCACCTTATGGCGAAGATGCAGGTTGCCCTTCATGCGCTCGCGTCTGAGATCCAGATATCGATACTTCAGGCGGACCATTTCGTCAACTTCCGTCTCTTCGTTGATCGCAAACGGAGGCGTTTTCGCCGGGTTTAGGACGACGATCTTCTGGGTTTCCACCTCGATCTCCCCGGAAGGAAGATCGGGATTCGCCATTCCCTCCGGTCGGCGCCGGACAACCCCCTCGATTTGCAGCACCCATTCATTGCGGATCTCAACCGCAGTTTCATGCACATCAGGGGATATCTCTGGATTGGCGACGATCTGTGCTACTCCCGAGCGATCGCGCAGGTCGATAAAGGTCACACCACCGTGATCCCGGCGTCGATTCACCCACCCAGCAAGTGTCACATGCTCGCCAATATGATCCGATCTCAGCTCGCCGCATTCATGAGTCTTAAGCATCGTGCCTCCATACTGAAAAAAACACACCGCCCGGTCGCGGTGACATCGGGCGGCGGCGGGTTCATACTTCTGTCCGTTTACTTCATCAACGAACCCCACACCCGATGTCGATTCGGATCGGGGTTATTGTTCAGGACAAGTAAGCATGAACCTTGGACCACCATGTAGCGATTATAGCATTCATAACAATAAGCGGGCAACGCAGCTCGTGCAACTTCAATCAATCAAGCCCTCACCTTCGTCCCGTGGTTACCTCCCTCTGATCATGTCGAGATCATCGGGAGTGTCGATATCGAGCATTGCCGACTGCCCCCCTGGCACTGTTTCGACACAATACATCTTGTATAACGCTCGTCCCCCTTCATCACCGCGAATCTTACTGAGTGCTTCGAACGTTGCACGGTCGAAAAGAACAGGGTTTCCCCATCTCTCACCGGTCCAAGGCGCCACGATCGGCTCCAACGACTTGCGATGGGTCTCCACCAAGGTACGAACAAGATCAGCGTCAACAAGGGGCATATCCGCCAGGAGAAAAACTGCGCCATCAACATTAGACGCCAGCATTTTAAGCCCTGCGCGCACGGAGCTGCTCTGCCCTTCAGCCCAGTCGGAGTTGGTGGTAATTTGAACCGGAATCTGGCCTATTGCCTCTCTTACAGCCCGTTCATCTGCACCGAGCACAACGACAATCGGGTCGAGTCGCGCATCTCGCGCTGCCCGGACTGACCTTCGTATTATAGCTTCACCATTCCAAACTTCTAATAGCTTCGGTCGGCCAAAGCGCTGCGATCCGCCTGCCGCTAATATTATCCCAGCAGTCCGCCCATGAACTTCCACAACCGGGTCTGCCTGTCGCACATGAGCCAAAATGACCGATCCGATGCTCCCGGTCTCCAGGCTTAGTTCGGCGATTTCACGTCCCTGCTCCTCCGCTTTCTGCGTTTCAGCCTTATTCAGAATCACTCGCACCTGCGCGCTCTGCGGCACTGCTTTTAACGATCCATTCCTGTGTGTCAGAATCCCAGCCACGTCCGCTGGCAGTAGGATATGGTCTTTCCGATGCTCCAATAGTGCTCTTACGAGTTCTGGTCGATAAACTAAATCGTCTTCCAGCTTTTGCCCAATAACATCAAGACCGATCACTGGGACAACGAGATCAACAACCTTAGGTATAACCGGTTCATGCTCCGCAGGCGCTTTCAATGAGCAGCCTCGAGCACCATCCGCCTCAACCAGAACCACGGCACCCGAAGCAGCCGCCAATGGCAGCAAATCCGCAAGCAAAGCTTCCGGAGGCGCGGTCCACTTCGGCTCTTCGGACCATCGTTCTCCAGTAACGATCACGGAGCTATGCTCATGAAGAAGCGCGGGGAAGAGACTCACATTCGCCTTTGAGCGAAGGATGAGATGCCTGACAGCAAGATCGGTTTGATCCAGCGCTAATTTTGTGGTTGTTGTGATGAGAACAGGGGTCTGAGGCGTTAGTTCTTCGATCAGCCGACGGATGCTCGCAGATTTTCCACCAGCGCCAACGAAAGCCACGATCTGCCCCGGAGAAATGCGCAGGGCTTTCGTCAATTCCATCTCACCCGCTCAACAATCTTCGTATAGTGGGCTGTGAGAGCAACGCTTCGAGCACCCCGCCGCCGACGGCGAGTGATTTATCTGAAATCGAGAAGCAATAGGAAGGTTCACCTCGTGGATCCAGGTCACCAATTTTCGCCGCTGCTTCAACCTGCGCGCCGTCATGCACCAACCCTCGCAGCGCGCCATCGAAGAGCGCTTCGACCGCTACACTACCAACACGGACGATCTCATCTCCAGCTTTTAACATGGAGCCGATCTCCTTGCCGCCATCTACAAGCCCGCGGACAGGTGCCCGTAGAACCCGGTCGACGTCGAATCCAGCCACCGCTTCAGGGACTTTCGTATCAGGTTCAGCGCTCCCCTGCCAGATAACACGCCCCATATCGTGCCCCCGGTTAGTCTCAATCACTACGTGACAATTGACCCCGGCCATGAATCCTGGTCCGAGTCCTATTGTGAATATTGATGAATCCAGAGTCGTCTCTGGCGGAGTTTTAAGCATGCGTCCGTCGACAAGAGCTGACGCGTTGATTTGTTCACACAGGTTCGCCGCAGGGTCAATAAGCACCGGAACGACGCCCGCGGAGCGAAGCTGTGGGACTTGTGTTGAATCGGAGGCGAAGACGCCCCGGACTCCCCCCACCTCGATCTCTCCCTCATACACAGCCTCGGCAAAGGCGACACGCCGCCGGACAGCGAGGGGCTGCTGAATCTCGAGTACGACGATGTCGAATCCACAACGATGCAGGCGAACCGCGACCCCTGTCGCCAAGTCGCCTCCACCTCGAATAATGATGAGTGGTCGCTCCATTGCCACGTTTATTGGATCTTTCCCATACCACGCAGGACTCGTTCTGGGGTTAGTGGAAATGAGTCAAACCAGGTGCCGAGGGCATCATGCACCGCGGCGATGACGGCCGGCGCTAATGGGATAAAAGGCATCTCTGCCATCCCCCGGGCTCCCCAGGGTCCAATGGGATCGGGATACTCCAAGACCAGCGATTCGACCTTTCCCGGGATGTCCAACACAGTGGGAATGAGATAGGTCGAAAGCTGCCCGGTCTGGACGAAGCCCCCCTCCTGTTTAAAATCCTCTAGAATTGTATAGCCAATCGCCTGAACAACGGCACCTTCGATTTGTCCTTCAACTTGCTGTGGGTTAATCGCCTGCCCCACATCATTGGCCGAGATGACATCAACGACGCGGATTACACCGGTCTCCATGTCCACCTCAACCGAGACTGCTTGCGCAACATAACCATAAGCGAAATTAGGCTCTGATTTGCCTGTTTTCGGATCAAGAGGTGTCGTCGCTGGCGGACGATACTGATAAAAAGCGACAGCCGGTCGGTCTTCATCCCTCCATTTTTCCAGTGCTTGTTCAGCTGCGCCCCGGATTGCATTCCCTGTCATGAAGGTCAATCGTGAGGCGGACGCGGATCCCGAATCACCTGTTTGCGCTGTATCAGAGACGATCAAGCGGATCTTCTCGATCGGGACACCGACCGCCTCAGCGGTCATCTGAACCATTGCCGTATGCGCCCCTTGCCCGACATCCGCTCCTGCATGATGGAGGACGACTTCCTCAATCTCTGACACGCCGTGCAATTCAATCTCCGCCGAGCACTGCTCAGGTGCACCAAACGAGAAACCAACATTCTTAAAGCCGCAGGCGAAACCTACACCATGGCGGATGTGTGTTTCTTGTGTATCAATAGGGGATTTAGACTCAGGTTTGGCCCAACCACTCGCTGTATGTTTCCAACCGGCTCTTTCTGCCGCCTTCTCGACGACTTTATCGATGCTTACGCCCTTCGGTAGGGGCGTACCCACAGAGAGAAGAGACCCTTCTCTCAACAGGTTCCTAACCCTGATTTCCACCGGATCGATTCCGAGCGCTTCCGCCAGCTTGTTCATCTGCCCCTCGGCAGCAAAAGCCCCCTGAGGTCCTCCAAAACCGCGGAAGGCGCCGCCAGGAATGTGATTTGTATAGACGGAATATGCATCTACCTTGACGTTCGGAATCTCATACGGACCGGTGCACATCAGGGTTGCATTCCCAAGGACCTTGGTGGAGGTGTATGCGTATGCGCCACCATCCTGGATCACATCAACCTCTGCAGCAGTGAGAAGACCGTCTTTCGTGGCGCCCCATTTCGTTCTCAAGATGAAGGGATGCCGCTTGTGATGACCGAGGATCGATTCCTCACGGGACCAGATGATCTTCACCGGTCTGTCGATGCCCTGCTGGTGCAGACGATAAACAGCGAGAGCCAAAGCGATTTGGATCGACATATCCTCCCGCCCGCCGAATGCCCCTCCAATCGCCGGGTAGATCACACGAATCTGATCCGTCGGCAGCCCCAGTGCGTGGGCTATCTGTTCCTGGTCTTCATGCGTCCATTGTCCAGCGGCTTCGATCGTCACCCGCCCTTCTTCATCGATATAACCTATCCCCGCTTCAGGCTGCAGATACGCATGCTCCTGAGAAGGGGTATGGTATTCCCCTTCTATGATCATATCCGCTGCCTCAAAACCTACATCAAGATCCCCTTTCCGAATCTGGTAATGACAGAACACATTGCTTCCACTGTCGGGGTGGATGAGGGAGCTTGATTCACGCATCGCTTCCAGTGGATCTAGAATCACTGGCAAGTCCTCATATTCCACCACAATGTGATTGACCGCATCCTCGGCGATCGCTTCCTGGTCTGCAACGACCAGCGCGACCTGGTCACCTATGAAGCGGATCCGATCTGCATATGGTTTGGATGACCCCGGACCACATAATACGGGCTGATCGGGCAGGATGAGACCATACTCGTTTACAGGCACATCCTTGGCGGTGAAAACCGCCAGCACACCGGGGATGGATTCAGCAGAGTTTGTATCGATCTTTATTATGCGTGCGTGAGGTCGACCCGCAAAGAGAATTTTCATATACGCCTGGTTGGGCAGGTTGATATCCCCCGGATAAAGGGTTTTCCCAGTGACTTTTCCTACGGCGTCGATGCGCTGGATCGATTTCCCAATCACAGACATTAGATACTCCAGGTAATTGTTATTTCTGGCAACAAATAAACTTCTTTGTGGATGACCTGCGGTGCCCTAGGATTTCTGTCGCTCCAATTCAAGGTCGAAAATACGTCGCAAAACCGCGGTGCTTATGGCGTAGGTTGGGTCCATACCGAAATAGGACAACGAGCCGGCTCCCAGATTTTTCCCTCGGGTCAAGGGAGTATCGGATGCGTAGTGGAGGATTCCAAGATCAAATGGGAGTCCATACAGGTTGACGATCTCATTTACCGGATATCGTTTTGGACGGAAGAGTTCATACACAGCCGATAAATATGGGCTAGCCTCCATTTCGATGTCCGTATAACCCTCACGATAAAACACATCCATATAGCGCGGCGTTTGCAGGAATGTGCCCAGCACACTCACGGCTTTCTGGTTGTCTAAAACAGTTCCATAAACCAGGTCGTCGCGAAGATCGGCTGCAGTGAAGTTATTCTCGAAGAGATATGTGTTGCGTGAATGCTCGTCATGAATAACCGCGGGGATCATCACGTCACCAATGACACCGTTCAGAATCGCCGCCTTGCCCACGACATAGACTCCGCGCAATTCTCCAAACCGTGTGGCAGCATTGGAGAGGATAAGATAAGCTGCCATCCCCAGAGGATAGTCAATGTTCATAACAATCGCGTCAGAGTCTTTAAGCCGATCGAGGTCCTCATGCTGGAGCCGAGGGTCGATCCAATCGGCGCGTATATGTTTGAGCTCGATAAGCTGAGCCTCAACATCGAATGCATGTTTGTTCTGAACGCGTACGATCCCAGCTTCTCTTTCAGCTTGCGCACGTTGACTGTGTGCTTTTTTACCCTGCTTCGACCGCACATACTTCTTAAGTGTGTAGTAAAGGAAATTCTCCCGACTTGAGGGGATCTGTCTGGATTTGATCTCTTCCCACTCTTCCAGGAGGTCATGGCAATCCGGTTGCTGCAGGTAACTGACTAGCTCCTCTTCATGGCGGAGCGCATAACCGCTGATTAAGTTAACAATACTGTGGGCGTTACTGGAAACGAAATAAACCGGCCGTTGCAGGATGGAAGGCATCGCTTCCTCGACACCTTCCCACCAAATATGGATCGCCTGGCGGTAATCATTCAACGAACCTGCTAAGAGGCGGATATTTAGCCGTTTCTCTTTCGAGGCGATTGCGCTGAGCATCGCCCAGAACGACTCGCCCCAGGCCTCGTGCAATCGCCTCAAGTCGTCGGCATTGATCGCCAGCCCAGCAGCTAAAACTGCAAGCCCATCATCGCTATCGAGCGGGTCTTTTAGAAATGTTCTTACCTGCTCACCTTGTAACAGGCGATGAAGTTTATTCCACTCGATTTGGTAGGCTGTTAATAGCGGAACCATATCGTCGATATCAGAGCGGCTTGCGATGTAACAGGCAAGTGTATCTTTCCCATCGAAGAAACTCCTCCGACGGCGAGCCTGCGCCACAGCTGGCTGCCACTTCTCGACGTTCCCGAATCCCTTATTTACGAAAACAGCCTGGCTTTGACCAAGCACAACCCGCTCCACATCCACGATGCACGGGGGGAGACGAAGGGAACTGTATATGAGCGCCAATATATCCGGGACGCCGGAATGTGCATCCGGATGAAGAGATGAGCCCATGTTCGCATGTACTTCCTCGAGCGAACGCACCCGCACGTCCATTGTGGACCGTAAAAGCGAGTAATAAGTCCGCATATAAAGCTCTATTTCTTCAGAGCCTGTTCGTGGCACTGTTCTATCCATATACAAACCTCAATAAAACTTGCGCTTCTTTTTCTCGATACGCTCCTTGCGTTTCTTACGTCGCTCAGCTTTCCGATCGACAGGGGCATCGGTTTCGCCATGTCGAATAGGAAAGGCCATCGCGTAGATAACGCTGAGAATCGCGTAGCTTAGAAGGGTGAAAAGAATTGCCACGATGATCTTGATCAGTAGGCCACCACCCAGAAATGGAGCGAATTTGGGATAAATAGCAGCACGCGGGATGTAGATCCAGCCATTCTCAGCGTTGGCGCGCAGAAACCAAGCAGCGAAGGAATAACCAGCGACGGTGAATAACGCAATCAGGATTAATCCCACCCCTCTCCACTTGGGATCTAACCGTCCTTTTTTTTCTCGCTCCTTATCGAGAGCTCTAAAGCGGTAGGAATCTCTCCCCATGCCGGCATCCTCCTCCTCGGTTCGCTAAGAACCAGAGACTCTTGCGGTTAACTCCCGGGTGGGAATATCCATTAACAACTATTCTCCGAACGATATTGTAAGGGATTCCTTACGCCTCAGAATCCTGATGCATCCGTTCGGCGGCACGCTCGAAAGCAGTGAGTATCTTATAGTAACCAGTGCAGCGGCACAGGTTACCTGTAATCGCCTGCTGGATCGAAAAAAGATCGGGATCGGGTTGTTCTTCGAGCAGTTTCGCACCCGCCATCAAGAACCCCGGTGTGCAGTACCCGCATTGCACCGCACCTTCATCTATAAAAGCTTGCTGTAACGGATGAAGTTTGTCGTCCTGACTAAGCCCTTCGATCGTAACGATCTCAGCTCCATGAGCCCGCGGTGCTGGCACCATACAAGCCATTACTGCAACACCGTCGAGATAAACCGTGCAAGCACCGCATTCACCTTCCGCACAGCCCTCCTTCGTACCGGTGAAACCCCCTTCCTCACGCAAAAGACGCAGGAGGGTTTTATTAAATCCGCTCTTGAAGCTATGCGGCTTCCCATTGATGGTTGTCTCGATCGCCACGTCCTGATGGTGTTCCATGGAGTTCGAAAGTGGTTGAACCGGACTAAATCCTGACCTTCCCCTCAGCATTACCGGATTCTCAGGGAAGCCCTCTCGCTCGCTGCCAATATTGATTTGCCGTAACGCTCGGAGTGTGCAGACTCGGACTATTTCCTGGCGGTACACCGCGCTTCCCCGTAAATCGTCAATCGGGCGAGCTGCAAGCGCAGCGAGTTCGGCAGCCTTCTCGATAACCTCAGGCTGGAGCTCCTTGCCTACCAAGTAGGTCTCTGCCTCCGTTGCGTGGATGATCGTCGGTGCCACAGAGCCAAGTGTGATTACCGAGTGTTCAATCCGCTCTTCCACAATCAACAGAACAACAGCTGCGTTTACAACTGAAATCGCCTGTGCATTACGCAATCCGAGTTTGATAAACGTGGTTCTGGCATTTTCGGCAAGGACCGGGAAGGCGATATCAGTCAGCAGCTCCCCGTCCTTCATCACTGTTTTTCGGACGCCGGTGTAGAAATCTTCCATCGGTACTGTGCGTTCCCCATCTGCGGAGAGTAAAGTGAGACGTGCTCCCAGTGCCATGAGCGGTGGGATGGTATCGTTGGCTGGCGAGGCGGTGATGATATTCCCGGCGACCGTTCCGCGATTGCGGATTTGGGGTGCTCCCACCTGCCAACAGGCTCGTGCCAGCGTGAACGCCCTCTGTTGAATGAGCTCTGACCCTGCACAATGGTTGTGTGTCACCAAAGGGCCGAGGTGAACCCAACCACTATCATCGAGCGTAATCAAGTCTTGGCCTGGGATGCGTGAAATATCGATCAAAATATCCACACCCGAGTGTTGTCCGCGCTCTAATTCAAGGATCAAATCGGTTGCCCCGGCGATAATTCGGGCCTGCTCACTGTGCGCCGCAAGCAGCTCAACGGCTTCCTGCAATGTCGATGGGGTGTAATAACCTGTCCACATATTCCGTCTACTTGACCTTCCCTTTGCGTTTGCGTTTCGGTGAGTGCGCCATTTTTTCTCCAGTGCCGCCGCGGCGTAACATGATAATCTGCGCCAGAATGGATACGGCGATCTCCTCCGGGGTTTCCGCGTTTAATTCTAATCCCATCGGAGAAGTCACGCGGGCGATTTTAGCCTCTGGCACACCTCGTTCGCGCAAAGCCTTAACCGTCGTCTCCCAGCGACGCCGCGATCCTATCACCCCGATGTACGCCGCGGAGGTCTCCAACAGCGTCGGTAGACCCTCAACATCCACATCGACTCCACGGGTAGTTAAAACCAAGTAAGTGCTCTCATGGATGTCAACATGCTCTGGGATTTCCTCCAGAGAGCAGGAGAAATGCTCGTCGGCATCCGGGTGATGCTCCGGAGTGGCAAAATCCTCCCGATCATCGGCGACAACCACGCGAAACCCAAGCCACCTGGCAAGGTGTACGATGGCTTTCCCAACATGACCTCCACCGGCTACAACAACAGTTTCATTGGCTTTGATCGGTTCAATAAACACCTCTGCCTCGCCTCCACAAATGCCCACATCGCCCTTTTCAGGATCGCGGAAAGCATACACAATTGACCGCGTTTCTCCATCCCTTAGCGACTCTAGCGCTTCAGCGACCACGCGGCTCTCCATCTCACCACCACCGATCGTTCCCTCGATGCAACCATCGGGGAAAATAATCATCTTGCTGCCCGCCCGTCTCGGCACTGCGCCCTGGGTCCGAATCACTGTCGCCAGTGCTGCTGCACCGCCTCGAGATTCAAGCTCAGCCAGCGTCTGGTAGATACCCACTAACCCTCCAGGAGCGCCAGAATTACAGGAACCAGTTGCTTTTTTCGAGAGACCACTCCGCGAGCCTCGTACGTTTCATCTGGCAGACGTTTGTATGGCAGCTCATAAAGAAGCGCCGGAGCTCTGCGAATTACAATTCGACTTGAACCCTCAACAATGTCGGTCACCATTAGAAGTGCGAAACTCAAACCGCGCCCATCGATGAGATTGTCTAGCGCTTTATTAAGTGCTGTTAAATGATCATCCACTTCAAGAAGATCGGTCACTTCAGCCTGAGCAATCCCAAATTTTAATCCTGCGGATTCATATACTTTCAAGTCGCTCGAAATAACATCATCGGGTTCGCGTGACGCGAGCCCGGCTGCTGCTTTAAGTACCGCCTCACCGAAGCTATCCATAGACTCGTTCTCCAATGGAGAACCGCCGACGAAAGCCCACCGGCCAAGGCGTTCACATGCACGGTGATCGCGGTCGGTAGTTGTTGGGGAGTTTAGGCGAAGCGTATCCGAGAACACACCGGCGAGTAGCAAGCCGGCGATCGCAGGCGGTGCGCTCATACCATGGTCCTCGATCCGCTCGGAGACCAGCGTGCTTGTGCTCCCAACAGGGTCCACCCGGAACCGAATGGGCAGCCGCGTCGGCGGATTGTTCACGCGATGGTGATCCAGAACTTCAAGAAGATCGGCTTCATCCAATGATCGGATCGACTGGCTTACCTCATTGTGATCAACAAGGATGATCTGGAGCCGGGGTGGATTGAGTAAATCGCGCTGCCGGCATATACCGACATAGCGCCCCTCCTGATCAACCACCCAGAAATCATTACGCTCTTCGCGCAACACTCTGGGGAGTCCCTCCCGTATTCGTGAACTGGAGAGGAATTTCGGCACATCGGTGTCAGCCACTTCCCTGCACAGTTGATCGAAGAGTTCCTGAAGGCGGATATCCTGGAAATCTAGTCTTGGTCCCACCAATTTACTCAGGGATCTAAACAGGCTGAAACCCGAGATTAGACCAAATGGCATCCCATTCGAATCAACAACCGGTGCTACCGTTCCTGTTCGATTGGCGATCGCCCACGCATCGCGCAGTGTTTGATCCGGCGTAACGGTGTCATATCGATGAACGACAACATCAAAGCGAGGGGATGCATCAGCCAGAAATTCAGGAGCGGATAATTCCAACCGGTTGAGAACCCATGCCGTTTGTGCGTTGATTGGACCGGCGCGAGCAGCTACAACGTCGCCGTCAACTTTAGCTTTCCGGAACCAAGCATAGCCCATCGCAGAGGCGATTGCATCGGTATCCGGGTTAACATGTCCGACGACGTAGATCCTGCTCATTCTGTCTCCACTCCACCACTTATGTTGAAGCCGCTGGTTATGATTCTTATCATACTATGTACATCCGCTCGCGAGGGATCATTCTTGCGATTTCAAGGCGCTCCATACGCGTTCAGGCGTCACAGGCGCAACCAGCACATCCGCACCACAGGCATCCATTACCGCATTCGCAACCGCTGGTGCAACACCATTCATAGGGATTTCAGCAACAGCTTTCACACCGAAGGGGTGTGATGTCTCGAACGTCTCCACAAAGATCGTCTCCAGATCAGGCATCTCGTGCGCGGCAAAGATATGATAATCCCGGAAGTCCACCTCCCGCGGACGACCGTCTTCATCATAAAGCATTTCCTCACACACGGCATAGCCAAGCGCCTGCGTCATGCCGCCTTCGACCTGCCCGGATGCTGTCAGTGGGTTAACGATCACGCCCGAATCAACAGCCATTAGCAACTTATCGACGATCACCTGTCCGGTTTCGATGTCAACAGTCACCTCTGCAAACTGAGCTGCGAAGGGTGGTGGAGCGACAGGAGACACAAAGGAATCGACACCCATTATCTGTTCCTGATCTTCGTGATGCAGCGCGTTAAGTGCAATCTCATCCAGCGTGACGGATCGCCCATCGGGTGACCAGGCGCAACGATCTCGCAGCATAATCTCATCCGGCTGGATCACCTTTTTCTCTGTCCCCAGCATACGGGCTGCGCGGTGGCGAATTCGATCCGATACTTTCTGGGCAGCGCCGACGACAGCCGCGCCGGAGATATAGGTTGTACTCGATGCGTATGCGCCTTTATCGAAAGGGGTGAAATCCGTGTCCGAAGAGTAGACGATGATATCTTTAACAGGAACACCAAGAACTTCGGCTGCTTGCTGAGCCAAAACAGTATCCGAACCTGTGCCCAGGTCCGTCGCGCCGACAAGTAGATTAAAAGACCCGTCTTCGTTTATCTTGATGCTGGCGCCACCCATGTCGAGGTAGGGAATAGCCGTCCCCTGCATTACCAAAGCGACGCCGATCCCCCGCCGGAGATGAGGTTTTCCCTTGACGGTATGCCACTCCGGGTTTTTAAACTTCGCGTCCCACCCCGCTCCAGCTCTACCTTGCCGGACGCAATCCTCCAATCCACAGGTGTTAATAATCTCAGGTCTGGGCTCTCGTCCCTCCGACCAGGAGGTGCTGAATGGATGCAGCTCACCAGCACGTAAAGCGTTTTTAATCCGAAACTGCAGTGGATCTAGATTTAAATCGCGGGCGATGCGCTCCATATGCCGTTCAACAGGCCAGAAACCTTGCGGGACACCGTAGCCTCGATATGCGCCGGAGGGAGGGGTGTTCGTGTAGACTATATCTGCATAGAAACGAATATTTGGCGATTCGCGGTATGGACCATCCCCGACATAAAGCGCCATTGCCTTATGTCCGGTATTGCCGGTGACGGTGAGGGCATGACAGCCATAAGCGCCTGTGTCGCTCAAAATGCGCATCTCATTGGCTGTGATAGTGCCATCACTTTTTACACCCGTCTTCATGCTGATGCGCATAGGATGGCGTGTTCGTGCTCCATAGAATTCCTCGGCACGGGTAAATTCAAAACGCACCGGTCGACCTGTTGCGATTGTCAAATGCGCGGCCACATCCTCGACCAAGACTTCCTGCTTCCCGCCAAAACCACCGCCAATGCGTGGTTTGATCACCCGGATTCGTTTCGCTGGTAGGTTAAGGACCGGCGCGATTTGACGGCGCACATGGAAGGGAACCTGCGTGCTGGTACGGATCACGAGGCGATCATCCTCATCCCAGTACGTCACAACAACATGCGGCTCAATGTGCGCTGGACTCACTTTTGGTACTTCATAGGATGCTTCAAAAATATGATCCGCTTCGGAAAAACCTTTCTCTACATCGCCGATGTCAATGTGGATCTGAGCAGCAAGATTCCGGCTGGGATCCGAGTCAGCGAAATTAACATAATCCGGTTCGTCATGGATTTGCACCGCACCTTCAGCTAGAGCCTCGGCTGAATCAAGAATCGCCGGCAGCGGTTCATACTCCACCTCAATTAATTGCAAAGCCTGCTCAGCGACCTCTTCAGTCTCTGCCGCAACAAACGCCACGCGGTCACCGAAGAAACGCACCTTGTTGTCTAAAGAGAAAGTATCGAGTGGCCCCGGGATTGGGTCGGATTGCCCTGCAGTTGAATACACCACGCGGGGGATGTCCTCCGATGTTAATACGGCCGCCACACCTGGGAGCGAACGAGCCTTAGAAGCATCTATGCGCTTGATTCGGGCGTGTGCAATCGGGCTGTGCAAGACTTTCGCGACCAACATCCCGCGCATCTCAATATCTGCCGTAAAAGCCGGCTTACCCGTGACCAGTTTGATCGCGTCGACCTTCGGCTCTGGGAAACCGACGGTTTGATAAGGCTCAGTCCTCGGGTTAATTTGAATGCGAGGCATGACGCTTATCTGTGTTGCGATTTCAGGGCCATCGGATCCCAATAAAGATCCGGTGTCTTCGGCGCTATCGGGCGGGAAGAACAGATCGGGCGGGGCCGGAAGCGGCGCTTCAAGAGGCTCCACAGGCTCCCCGCGCAAGATAGCTGCGGCGCGCAGAACCGCTTGGATGGGTTTAATGTAGCCGGTGCACCGGCAGAGTACACCAGAAAGCACTTCGCGAATCTGAGCTTCAGTTGGATTCGATTCTTCTTCTAATAAAGAGCGGGCAGCAAGGATCATCGCCGGTGTGCAAAAACCGCATTGAATGGCTCCCGTATCGACGAACGCCTGCTGCAAAGGATCAAGCCCTTTGCCTTTCCGCCAGCCAAATTGTGGATGCTCACCCAGCGCCTCGATCGTCACGAGGTTATGCCCATCTACTTGGACTGCAAGCATGACGCAGCTGTTCACAGGTTCTCCGTCAAAGAGCACGGTGCAGGCGCCACATTCGCCAGTTTCGCATCCGTGTTTGACTCCGAAAATTCCCAACTCCTCCCGCAATGCCGTGAGTAAGGTTGTTTCTGGTGGCACATCGATTTCGACCGGAATTCCATTGAGAGTGAAACGAATCATCATCGACCCTTCACCTCCGTCAAGAGTCGCCTTGCGAGGACACCAGCGATCTCCGCGCGGTAGGCCGCGCTGGCGAAGGAATCACCAGAATCGGAATATGCTTTTTCCGCAAGTGCAGCGGCATCTTCGAGGCTGGCACCCTTTACGAGTGCTTCTTCCATCTTGGTCAATCGTACCGGTTGCTCACCGTAGCCTCCAAGAGCAGCGATCACACGACTCTCCCCTTTAGAAGATTGGTACTCAGCGACAGCAAGACAAACGAGCGGTCTATCTGCCGGTGAACGCGAAACTTGTTCGTATATCATTCGATTTGGACGCATCATTTCTAAAGCGACAATCAATCTAGGCTTATGCGCTCCGCCTCGATTTTCCAGCAATTTCTCGAGCGACTCCGATTTATTCCCCGGTTCGGTTAAGACAGAGGCATCCAACGCGAGCAGCGCAGTCAGTAAGGGAGAGCGGCCGTCTCCTTTCATAACGGCACCACCGATCGTGGCGGCGTTGCGGATGTTAAGTGCGGCTTCCTGGCGGCAAGCTTGAGCAAGCGCCTGAGGCAGCTCTTTTTGCGCCTTGATGATGGCCTGGAGTTTTACCGTGGCGCCGATGCTTATCTCCGACTTCCCAACTTTAAGCTCATCTAACTCAAGATCCTGTAGATCGATGACGGCGTCGACATTGTAGCGTTGTGGTGTCAGCGCGGTGCCCCCAGCGAGAGGCACTCCCTTTTCCATCAATGCGAGCGTTTCTTTAATCGTTTTCGGCCGGTGATAGGTTAACGACCCCATCTGCTTCCCTCTCTTTGTATCGCCTTCAGTCTGGATATACCTTCCAACCCAGCGATTCCAACATAGATTCGTCGTCAGGCAGCCCGGGATAATCTACCAAAACCGCATCTGCCTCTGCTGCCACCGTACCATCCGTAAGGATCAGTTCGGAGTGAGCGAAAGAAATCCGCCCTCTTCTTCGTAGGACAATACCCCGCAGACGTAAAAGCTGCTCACTCGGGACGGGTTTGCGATAGCGAATTTCGAGCTTTGCAGTTAATCGGAAGCGGTTGTGCTCTCCAATCAGCGCCGCTCGCTCGGCGATCTCATCCAGCATCGTTGCGACGATGCCTCCATGAATGATACCGGGATACCCCTCGAAATGACTCGGAACCGTGCACTCCGCCGTCACTTCATCCGGACCCACCTCATAGAAAGATAGTCCCAATCCATTTGCATTCTCTCTACCGCATACGAAGCAATTTGCCGAATTCGGCTGTTTGTTTTCTATGCTTGATCGCATCTCGTTTCCAAAGTCTTCCCTCATTCCATCATCCATGTCAGGGAACTGCTCAGACTCCTCGCGGCATTGTCGCGTTGAGAAATCCTACGGTTTTGCTCAGTAAAAATTCCGCAACGAAGAACCTCAACCAGCAATAGTGATCTTTCAGGCATAACCGAGATTCTTCGCTACCTACGGTCGCTCAGAATGACATACGCAAGTAGTTGCTATGGTGGAAAATATTATCTCCTCTATCCCGACCATGATTCACGGAGCAAGCCGCCAGTTACGGATCATCAAGCTTGTTCAGCAATCTATCCGCCTTAGACCCCATATCATCAAGACATTCTAAGCCAACATCGAAGATGCCTTACAAATGCTGCCACATCTTCGGTGCAAGCTCTCGTGATCGGGCTGCAATCCGTTCTTCGTCCAGAGAGAGTATCTTCTTACCCATCATCAGGATCTTGCCCATACAGACCGTCGTGTCGACAGTAGCATCTACCAATCCGAAAATGAGGTGCCCTAGGAAGTTGGTCTCATCAAGCGGCGTAGGGGGCTGGTAATCGATGATGGCAAGATCAGCAGGACGACCCTCCGCGATCTCACCCAAGCGTATGCCAAACTGGCGCTCGCAAATCTCGGCATTGTTTTGCAGCAGCAAATGCGGCGCCTCCATAAAAGCCACACGCGGATCCCTGTTGTCGAGCCTGTGCAGTAAATATGCGCAACGCATCTGGGAAAGCATATCCGAGGACATCCCATCGGTTCCCAACCCTACCAAAACGCCCTTCTCAAGCAGCTTGAGTACTTTAGTAACGCCGACTGCATTATTCATATTCGATTCGGGATTGTGGACAGCGATTGTCTTCGTATCGGCGAGAACATCCATCTCGGATTCGTCAATATGGATACAGTGGACGAAGATTGAACGTTCGCCAGTTACGCCAAGCCCGTCTAGTCGTTTAACTGTAGGCTCCCCGAATTTCGCGATGGAATCTTCCCGATCGGCAAGATCCTCGGCTACGTGGATGTGACAACCCACACCAGCATCCCTGGCGATCCCTACACACGTCTCAACTGTCTCGTCCGACACAGTGAAGGATGCATGCAAGCCCATCATGGCTGCAACCTGTCCATCCCCCTTACCGATCTTCTTGATGAAACGCTCGTTCTCTGCTATCCCGCCGCCAGGAATATTGCGGTCCGAAACCTCGTAGCAGAGCGATGCCCGAAGACCAGCCTCACGTACAGCCTCTTCGATAAGGTCAAGTGACCCATCACGGTGTGAGGGAGAAGCATGATGATCGATGATTGTTGTCGTTCCATTGCGGATACACTCAATAAGAGGAATCTTTGCCGAAAGGGTGATGTCCTCCTCAGAGAGCGCCATGTCGAGTTTCCACCAAAGCCGCTCAAGGATCTCGGTAAAGTTGGAAGCCGGCTCCCCTGGTGGAGCCATGCCACGAGCCATCGTCGAGTAAAAGTGATGGTGGGTGCAAATGAAACCGGGTAAAACGATCTTTCCTGAGCAGTCGACTACTTCAGCATCGGGAAATCGCTCTGCCATTTCAGCTGCATCACCAACTGCTGCGATTCGTTCCTCGTCGGTAATGACCGTTCCGTTCCACAGGACACGGTTATCCTTGCCCAACGTAGCAACAATGCCATTCTCAAATCGTATTGTCATCGGCAGCTCCTTCGCAATATTGAACCTAGAAACATCAGTTAGTGTTTGCTAATCACATCTTATCGATTATTTATCTATCAAACCAAACTAAGCAAATAATGTACATGCGTCTGATGTAAACCTTATCCTCCACCTTCAACCTATTCTTATCGTTGTGAGATCTCCTTTTGAACGTGATTAGTGTTCCTTTAACATTTCGAGTTCATCAGGGGTTCGTTCCCGCATCGTAATGGCACCTACGAAACATTTAAGCGCACAGATTGAGCACCCGATGCACTTTACCGGATCTGACGAGGGAAGCCCACGATCGTCGAGCTCGATGGCCAGATATGGACAGCGAGCACAGTTACCACAAGAGACGCACAAGTCGTGGTTGAAGGAAGAGACCTTCTTAGTCGGAGTTAAATCCATAAAGTCGGTAATTGCATTGGGTTGAGCGATTCCAATGAGCTCCTCAATGGATTTAATCCCTCGTTCCTGCATGAGAAACGCAGTACCCGACTCGATTTCGTTGATGATCCCATATCCGTATTTCATGACGATCGTGCAGAATTGGACGGTCTTGACACCAAGAGCCAGGAAATTCATTGCAGCCTTATAGCCCATCGGTCCGCCGTTGCCTGAGATTGCCACACCCTCCGGCACTGCCGTCGCCAACGTGAGATATGAGATCGGCGCCACACCCTCGCCACTCATGCCGACAATGATGCCCTCTTCCCACAAATGGTTGCCATTAGCCGATCGAAATGCGAGAGTTGGGAACGTGTTGGCGAGCGTGACCCCTCCCTTCTTGTCAGGATACCGCTCGAAGACCGCTTTGATCGCGCGCAGGATCGGCACAATCGATGTCACCGCAGCAGTCAGTTTGAAGAGCTTCGGGATATCAGGGGATCCAACCGCCATGATCCAGTCGATGATCTTGGCCGTGAGCTGGGCGTTCTGAGAGACAATGTCACCTTCGGTCCCATCACCGCCTTGCGGGCAAGATAGGGAATATTCGATGCCCATCGCACCAGCTGCTTCGAGTTTTTTCGTATTAGATTGCCACACGGCAGCATCGGATTCGTCATCCCCAGAAACCGGGCCTCCAGTCGAGCCCATGGTGAGCCGGTCTGGCCATTGTTTTACCAGTTGCTCAATCTCACCGCAGGTTCGATCGAGAGGGTGCCCCGAGACGTTATCGCAGTTTGCGTAGGTGGAGGGTCCAAAGGTGAACATGTACTCGGAAGGAATATGGATCGGGATATTGTCGAACGCGGTCTTCATTACACCGCCAGCCCAGCCAGCCTCGTAAGCGAGATTCATCTGTTCCAACCCATCGGTGGGTGGAGCAGCCGAAAGCAGGTAAGGTGAGCGGATCGGCCGGCCGAAGAAATCAGCCTCAAGGGAGACCGGTACAGGGGTGAAACCTGGCAAGGTTAAGTAGGATTTCGTCACCTTTTCAATCACGGGCTTCTTTAAACCTTTCAGGTAGGCATCGATTTCACTTGCCGCATTCTTGCCTGATGCGGATGCTTCGACTACAGCCGTCGGACCGGTGACCATGTCACCAGCATAGAAAAGACCTTTGCTCTGGTCGATTGAAAGTGTGGAGCGCATCCCAATTGCCACGACAACGGCCTCGATGTCCGTCCTGACGCCCTCAGTCCCACTCACATCTTGGACATTTTCAGGTGCAAAGGATTTACCTTGCGGTAGTTGAACCTTTATCGTATCGATCCCTGCGACGCCCTGGCCTTCCTTGTTGATCCTACTTACGCGAATTCGTCCGTTGACTTCGATGTCATAATCCAGCAACTCCTGCCGCTCGTTTGCGGTAAGAGGCATCTCTGCGAGCTTCTCGAGCATGAAGAGTTCTACGTTCTTAGCCCCTCGTTCTTTCGCAGTTATGGCGCAATCTATTGCAGTTGCGCCTCCGCCTATGACCGCCACACGTCCATCAAAATCATAAGCATCAGGCCTATCAAGTAGATTGACCATCGGTATGGCTAACTCTTCGTTCTCGATGCCAAGATGGATCGGTTCCCAGAGACCTGCAGCGATACAGACAGCGTCATAGCCCTGTGTGAGCAGATTCTTGGGTTCCTCGACCTTGGATCCCAGCTTCGTCGAGATCTCCCCGAGTGATAGGACAAAATCAATATCCGTCTCCATCACCTTCTTGTCGAGACGATGGTCGGGGATAAGTGTCATCATGCCGCCGAGGCGATCACGAGCATCGAAGATATCAACGGCATACCCCATCTGCGCCAGGGAGGCAGCCGCCGCGAGACCAGCCGGGCCTCCGCCAACGACCGCAACCTTCATCCCATTTGCCTCCGAAATTGCAAATTTTGGGATTCCACCGAGATTTTTCGCCTTCTCGACGATCGCCGCCTGTAACTGGGGAATATTGATGGCGCCATCAAAGAGCTTGTGGGAGCAGGCAGCCATACAAAGGGTGTCGGGGCAAACCATTCCGCATACACCCCCAAGTGGATTTTTGCTCATGATTACGCCAGCGGAACGCCTGATGTCTGAAGGGTTCCCTCCTCGAGCCGCCATGATGAAATCAAAAGGCGAACAATCGCAGGGACAAGCCGCAGTGCATGGCTGCTCCTCACAGTACTCACAGCGGAGAAGTTCCGCTTGGAACTGATGATCAGTCATCATAAGCTGGGGCCCATATTGATCTTTCTTCATCGAATTTCTCCCTTTCTTCTTATGACAGTGGTTTATTGTTGAATATGCAATTATTCAGGCTCCTCGCGGCATGGTCATTCTGAGTATCCCTTCGGTGTTACTCAGGATAGACTCCACGATGAAGAAACTCAATCAACCACAGCGGCCTTTTCTAATGCATAGATGAAATTCTTCGCTCCCACCACTTACCTTCCAGAACTATTACAACGGGCTAAATGTATCGATAAGAAGGTTAACATCCCCTCCAGCAGAATACAGGATTGGGCATGTCGCGCCGTGGTCGAGGTACTCCTGTACCTTCTTTTTAGCTTGCTCTGGCGTCCCAGAAGCGGTGATCCGTGAAATTAACTCATCCGGTACAAGGTGTTTCGCACTCTTAATCTGTTCGTTTGTGGCAGGCCAAGTGAGGATGGATTGGATCTCCTGCACGACATCTTGAGATACACCACTCGCCTTGGCGATGTGCGGTTGTTGGGCAAGATACTGCGTGAGTAATTCCCGACTCCAATCCAAAGCCTTGTTTTCATCATGGTCTACAGAACACACGATCAGTTGTGGGCGGTCAAGATCGTCGAGCGACCGCCCCGCCTTCTTCGCTCCGTTCTTCAGGTGTTCACACATTTGATCGATGTAATCCGGTGGGACACAGTAATTCAAGACTACACCATCGGAAATTTCTCCGGCTAACTCCATCATTTTCGGTCCGGTGGCACCGATGTAAATCGGAACGTTGCGAGGCTCGCGCCGCCCATGGACGACGTCGAGTTCTACTCCCTCCACTTTGTGAAACTCACCATGGAAGGTCACACGCTCCATATCGAGCAATCGGCGAAGCACCTCAACAGTTTCTCGCATCGCCTTGAGTGGTTTTTTGCGCTCGATGCCAACATTCTTCGCAAGCGGATCCCACCACGCGCCGATACCACAGATGATCCGATCCGGCGCTAGATCATCGAGTGTGAGGAGGGTCGCAGCCAGAAGGCCAATGTTACGTGTCCAATTATTGATCACCCCTGACCCAATCCTAATTTTTTCTGTGACAGCAGCATAAGCCGCCATTGGCACAATTGCATCTCGGACAAGACGCGACTCAGCTTGCCAAACCGCTTTAAACCCTTTCTCCTCCGCACATTGAACGGTGTTCAACCCTTCCCGAAGGTCGTGGGTGTCCTGCAGGTATAAACCAACACGATCCATGCTCATGAATGACTCTCCTCTTGATCTTGCTTAAACTCGACATCAAAAGCTTCGCGTAGATATTCAAGATCCTCCGGAAGGTCAACATCAAGCCCAATGGATGGGATCTCACATACGACAAATCGCACACCTGCAGCCTTAGCACGCGCGACATGCCGTTCGAAGCTGTCGACACCAAAATCATATTCGATCAGACCCGGAGGGGAAGAGAGCAAGGCATTGGTTCCGCTGCCATGACGGTCAGGGGCGATAACCACGACGGGTGGATCTGTTGCACTGCAGATTAATTTTTCAACGTCGCCCATCGTCAGCAAAGGCAGATCAGCCGGGATAACCAATACCCCGCTTATGTCATACTGCTGGGCAACAACCGTGGCTCGGATCAATGCATTGTTTAATTCCGGTGCACCATGCTCGGCCACCGTTCTTGCACCATGTTGCCGAGCGATCGAGAGCGCTTTAGAATCGCGGCTGACGACGAGTGTCCGCTCGATTTCTTTCACCTCTCGAAGCAGATCGAGTGTGTTAATCAGCATCCGTTGACTCAAAATCTCACGCTCATCTCTGGTCAACACAGCAGACAAACGCGACTTCGCTGTCCTTAAAGGTTTCACGGGAACAATCGCCCAAAGAGTCATTGCAGTGACTCCACTTCTAACAGTTCCTCTGTAAAGGTCAGCACTTCCTCCGCTAATCTTTTTCGATCGGGTTGAGTCTTCATCATTGTATTCGCTACCCTGGCTCTAATCCCAAGGGCTTCAATTTCCGGAGCGAGATCTGCATCGACTTCGTCGATCAAAATCCCGGTCAGGATCTGCTTGTAATGATCAGCGACCGCGCAGGCGGAGGGGTCAATTCCCATAGCTGCAAACATCTTCGCAGCTGGTCCACGAACAGCCTGGCCTCCAATAATTGGGGAGACACTTACAGTTACTTTCCCCTCGAGCGCCTCGCGTACCCCTCGTATAGAGAGGATCGGATCGATGCTAACCCAGGGATTGGAAGGACAGAGAATCACAGCATCGGAATCCTCAATCGCTGGTAGGAATCCCGGCGCTGGTTCCGCATGTTCAATGCCTTCAAACCGAAATCCCCGCACCTCTGGTTCATGTGAGTGCTTAACGAAATATTCCTGGAAGGGGAGATCCCCATCATCTGTCTCAACAATCGTTTGTACTGGGTCATCGGTCATTGGCAGAATGACGTGATCAATACCAAATATGCGGCAGAACGTCCGGGTCACCTCACTCAAGGGTTGCCCGGCTTTCATCCTGCGTGTTCGCTCGACATGAAGCGCTAAATCTCGATCCCCCAACCGGAACCAGACCGGGCTTCCAAATTCCTTTAGTGTTTGCAGGAAATTCCAGGTCTCATCCGTCCGCCCCCACCCTGACTGGGGGTTAGCGAGACCAGCCAATGTATACGTCACCGTATCAAGATCGGGTGAGATGGAAAGTCCCAGATGCTCGAAATCATCTCCAGTATTCACTACAAGGGTCAGCCTATCCGAGCCCAATAACCCGGTCAGACCATCGACGAGTTTCGCTCCACCAGTTCCACCAGCGAGTGCCGTGACCTTCAGCGCCATAGTGACACTTCTTCTATTGGGCGGCGTGGGCGTTCCTGGCCCACCTCCGCCGGATATCCGAGTATGATCAACCCTTGAGGTTCCCACCCCACAGGAAGGCTCAATTCCTCTCGGACTATATCTTTAGCGAAGAGTGGTGCGCACAGCCAGCACGCACCCAACCCCTCAGCATGAGCTGCAAGAAGCAGGTTCTGCGCAGCCATGGATATACTTTGAACCGCCATAGTGTATTCTGCTGAATTCCTCCGTTCATCAGGGTAAACATCCATAGCTTCCATCGATAGACAGACGATAACCACCGCCGGGGCGTTAGAAATCCGCGCTATCGATTGAGCTACATCTCTCTCGATTTGACCGGGCTCATCTCCATCGGCCAGCCTGTCCTCGCGCAGCCGTTCGCCCAACGCGTTTGCGAGGGAACGCTTATCCTCCAAAGCTACGAGGATCACAAAACGCCAGGGCTGCCGGTTGTGAGCAGATGGCGCCCTTGTCGCAGCCTCCAATATACGCTGAAGGAGTTCGGGTGGGATCGAAGAGCCATCAAACTGGCGGATAGAGCGGCGCCCCTCGATAATTCGATACAGCGTCGAAGTGGATTCGCTCATCCCATCGTGCTCACGGTGTCTGGCCGGATCAGGAAGATGACTCGAGATTGTCCCTCATGCCATGGATTCTTATCAACGCCTAAATATTTCCTTGCGAGTAAATGTGTATGTTCGACAGCATCCTCCTCGCGTTCCGCGGCTACGGTCCCGCGGATGTGAATATATCGATATGGATCCTCAGGATCCATGATTAGAACCGCCACTTCCCCTCGCGAAGTCATATTCCGATCCTTAACGCGCCCTCTGACGGTGTTTATTCGCAGAAAATCCCCTTCTACATCGAACCACACTGGCGTCACATGAGGGCTGCCGTCGTCCATCAATGTAGCAAGGGAAGCAAATGCTTTCTTATCATCTGTGATCAAATCACGGTGCGATTCGGGGATTACACTCAACTCGATTACTCCTTTTCTGAACTCCGTTCAGAAGGACTTCCCATTAAATAGTAATCGGGAGGGTTATCCATTTTCGATCTCCATCCAATGACCCTATCTAAACAAATCCAATTCCTTCTCGCGGAGAATTTCTGATAGTGACCCCTCTCTCAATGGATATGGTAGGCCGCGGACATGAATCAGCGGTAGTTTCTCGCCCGCTTGCCCCATAAGAGCGGACGCGCCCGCTGCGATTTCATCCGCGAGACCAATCACAGTGCTACGTAAGGTATACCCAAAGAGATCCTTCTGGCCGCGCAGATCAACTACCGCAGGAAATCCAGCCACCCCAATGCAAACCCCCACCGTCCCCATGCGCCAGGACCGACCGTGTGAGTCGTTAATTATGACACCGATCTCCATCCCGCTTGCCGTATTAAATCCGTCGCGCAGTTCTCTAGCCGACTTCTCTGGGTCTTCCGGGAGCAGGAGCACCCATTCACCGGCCTCTTCCATCTTGACATTGGAGCGGTCGATCCCCGCGTTAGCGCACACGAACCCAAGTTTATGCTCGACGATGATCAGGTTTTCGCGTTTGCGCAGGACCTCCTCGCTCTCACGCAGGATGAGTTCCACCAGTCGTTGATCCTTGCCGGTCTCCTCCGCAAGCGCCTCCGCCTCGGGCGAGGCATGAATCTGCTTCAGATCTACGAAACGTCCCTCCGCTTTTGAAACAATCTTCTGCCCGACCACAATCACATCGCCATCACGCAGCGTCACCTCTGCACCGCTCAACCCGGCGAGCGTAATTGCGATGAGATCGTCACCCGGCCGGATGAGAGGGATATCCGGCAACGCAGTGAAGGTCAGCTGCTGCCGAATCATTCAGCGTTCAACCCTGAGACCTTGAATGTCGCGGTTTTTACCTCTTGATGTTTATTCAGACTGATCAACAGAGCCGAGATACCCTCCAGCACAATCGCGTTATCCAGTCCACCGGCGTAAAAAGCCCTCATGTCCGCTCCCTCGGCGAGTTTTATCACTTCCTGGGCAGCCTCCAGATCGTCGGAACAGACAAGGACATCCAGATCTAGCGGTTGATCCAGATTCTCTCTCAGCTGATGGGCCGGAACCGTCTGGAATGCCGCCACGACGCGTGCTTCCGATCCAAGCCGATCCTGTACCAATCTCGCTGCTGACGGCGGTGTAGGCGGCTGGGGGTCCTTGAAATCGACCCGTGCGGTTGTATCGACAACGATTTGTCCTTTCAAGACTCCCTCAAGCTGATCGACAATGGCTTCATGAGCACTTGCTTTCACGGTAAGGATGCAGATATCCGCCAGGGACGCCGCTTCCGCGTTCTCCAGACCCATAATTGTCTCAATTCCGAGGGACTCATTCAATTCAGCCGCAATCCGCTGAGCTTTTTCGGCTTTTCGCGAACCGATAACTACGCGATATCCCGCGCCTGCCCAGCGCGCCGCCAATCCAGGACCGAGCTTCCCTGTACCGCCGATGATTGCCAGTGTAAGGATCATTTTCTCTGACATACTTACTCCCTTTTGATCTAACGCCGGTTCCTTGTATTCCATTCATCCAAATTGGATGACCATTCAGAAATCCCAGCTCCGTTGTTCAAACTCTAACGGGTTTGATCCGTGACCCACGTCCTGCTTTTGGCCAATAATTTTGTACTGGGCGCATCAACATGGATCGCATAGGTGACGATTATCTACATATCCAGGATACCATGATCATTCAAGCGGTTAACAAATCACGTGCCGGATTTCTCGAGACTGTCAACTACATTCACCTCATGCCCAGAGACTTGGATGCAAAAGCCGGGGCTTTTATAAGAGGCTGACTCATTCGATTCACCCCATGCGACCACTGTTGGCTTCATACTTAGCATCATTGCCTCTGCCCTAATCGAAGACTACTGGAATATCTGAGTCATGATTAGCGGCGATCGCATCCTGGATGTGCCGTGGCGTCGTCCTATAGCTTGAGAGTGCTGAAGGCAGTCCATCGATAGGGAAGAAAGCAACCTCAGAGGTCTCCACGCTTGTCTTCAGATCCCCCTCGCCAGGTTCACAGAGAGATAACAGTTTATAGGCATGATAAAGTGGCAGCTCCCCCGGTAAACGGTTCGCATCGTACACACCTACAAGGCGGTTGGCACGAACTACCAGACCGGATTCTTCCTGAACCTCCCGCTCAATCGCCAGGCTGGGCGTCTCACCGACATCAGCCCAACCGCCAGGTAAGGTCCATCTGCCATCCATCGCTTCACGCACCAACAGCAGTTCTCCGTCCCGGAATACTGCAGCACGCACATCGACTTTCGGCGTTACGTAACCGGGTTGCGCCGTGAAAGCCGTTAACACCTCTTGGGCTTCCATTTCACTGTTCCCAGCGACGATCTCGGAAGCGATTTCCAATAACCGCTGAGCACGCGACCTCTCAAAAGGATTCTGAGCGTAGTGTAGACTCGTGTGAGCGAGGGATTGAATCTCGCGCGCCCATTCCAGCCATTTCAACGCGTCACTCACGATTTGCGCCTCCAACCTTCGCCAACTCCAAGGCGAGCCAATCCTGATCAACAGGAAGCGTACGCACCCGTATGCCGCAAGCATTGTAAATCGCATTCGTTATCGCCGGTGTTGTCGGGATGCTCGAGATTTCCCCCACACCCTTTGCCCCATACGGTCCTTCTGATGTGGGGTGCTCCACGACAATGGGGATGATCTCCGGCACCTGGACTATCGATGGAATACGATATCGCGCCATACGATCGGTGAACACATAGCCATCCTCAACGATGAACTCCTCGGTGAGCGCGTTCCCGAGCCCCATCATCACACCACCTTCGATCTGTCCTCTCAATCCCAGCGGGTTGATCACGCGTCCAACATCGTTAGCGGCAATGACCCGCAGGGTTTGTACCTCTCCTGTATCAATATCAACCTCGACCTCGGCGGCCTGTACAGCGAACGAGTAAGCGAAATGCATATCCCCACCCGTTCCGAGCGGCTGGGTCTCCGGTGCCCAATACTCATAAAGCGCTTTCGGCTCCTGTCCTGCAGCCTTCATTATCTCAATGGTTTCAGCCAGGTCGATCTGCTTTCCATCGACCTGAGCCAATCCTTCGATGAATTGAATCTTTGCTGGTGGGACATCAAAGCGCTCAGCAAGCGTTGAGCGAACCGCCTGAAGGACGATTGCAGAAGCATGCCGCACGGCATTGCCGGTCACAAAGGTTTGGCGTGAGGCAGTCGTTGGTCCGCCATCAGGTGTTAGACCGGTATCGGAGAGCAAGACATTGACCTTATCAGGAGGGAGAGCAAGTTCCTCCGCAGCGATCAATTGCAGGACGGTCATTAACCCCTGCCCCATATCCGCCGAGGAGGTGCGTACCTGCGCCGTTCCATCAGAATAGAGTTCCACCTCTGCTGACGATTTATCAGGCGCCCCGCCGCCAAGCCCCGTATTTTTAAAGGCTGCGGCGATACCCCAGGCGCGGCGGTGGTTGGGATGTCTTGAACCGATTTTCGCCTCGAATGGATTGCCTTCGGGAGAGATTCTGTGAAGCTCGTCTTCAACGCGGTCGATGCACTCCAGCAATCCAACGCTTTCACCCAGCAATTGGCCGGTATTAGTGACATGACCCACTTGTAGTGCGTTCTTGCGCCGAAGTTCGAAAGGATCGATCTCAAGTGCACTCGCCAGCTCATCCATGAGCGACTCAACTGCAAAGCATGATTGCGTTACACCAAAACCCCGGAATGCGCCTGCCGGGGGGTTATTGGTGTACATGGCGAAGCAATCCGCCCGAACATGGGGGATATTATATGGACCTGTAGAGTGAGTTGTCGCTCGGGTCATTACTTTCTCCCCGAGGGAGGCATATGCACCTGTATCTCCGAATAACTCGGTCTCTACTGCCGTTAACGTACCGTCCTGTCGGGCCCCAATATGTACACGAATCTGTGTCGCGTGTCGTTTGGGATGCACAAGAAGACTTTCCTGCCGGTCAAAAAGGATCTTCACGGGTCGTTTACAAGCTTTCGCAAGTAAGGCAGCATGAATTTGCCCGGCGATGTCCTCCTTGCCTCCGAACCCACCCCCTATCGGTGTCCCGATCACACGCACATGATCATCCGGCACCCCCAAGCTGCGAGCCGCCTGTTCTCGATCGGCATAGGGAATCTGTGAACCGACATAAATTTCCATACGTTCGTCTGCGCAGGGAACAGCGATACTGCATTCAGGCTCAAGGAAGACGTGATCGGTGGGGGGGGTGTGAAATACACCTTCGAGGCTGAGATCCGCGCCTTCAAACCCAATGTCCACATCACCCTTCCGAACCTTGATATGTTTTAACAGATTGCCGCCATCATGGACTTTCTCCCCTGAGGCTTCATATGCAGAGACCGGATCCACTACGACCGGCAGCGGATCAAAATCCATCTCGATCAATGACAAGGCCCTCTCTGCATCCTCAGATGTCTCCGCGGCGATGAGCGCTACAGCGTCACCGACATAGCGCACCCTCTCACCCACACCGACGAGGATGGGCCAATCCTTAATAACCAGGCCATGATAGCGTTCGCCAGGGATGTCCTCCGCAGCGAGTACGGCCACAACACCTGTACTGTCGATCGCCGCCTGGATGTCTATCCGTTTTAGGATTGCATGAGGAACTCCCGCCCGTACTACTCGTCCAACAAGCATGCCTGGGAATTGAAGGTCATCGGCAAATAGAGCAGTTCCGGTAACCTTCTCCAGGGAATCCGGTCGCGGCTGTATATGACCGACCGCATTTGTTCCCTCTGATTCTATCAACCCCAAGGGAGCGATAGGATTACCCGTGCTTATCGTTCTGGCGGCTGCCTGGACGGCTTTGATTATCGTCGGGTACCCAGCGCAACGGCAGAGAGTATCCTTCAAAGCCTCTCTGATTTCCATTTCACCGGGGTTCGGGTTCTTCTTTAGAAGAGCCGCAGCGGTCATGATCTGTCCCGGGATGCAGAAGCCGCACTGCAAGACGCCATATTGGATGAAAGCCTCCTGCAGCGGGTGCAAATGACCATCCTGCGCCAATCCTTCGATCGTTAAGATCTTACATCCAGCCGCCCTGGCTGCTGGATAAACACAGGAGAGAATCGGGGCATCGTCGATTAATACCGTACAGGCACCGCACTCCGCTTCGCCGCACCCGATCTTCGTGCCAGTCAACCCAAGACGGTTCCGGAGAAGGTCAGAGAGCATCTCCCCGGGGAGAACATCGATCTCCTTCTCTACTCCGTTTAACCAGAACCTCATTGTTATCCTTTCTCAGACCTGGTCCAATTCATAGAATTCATTCTCATCTACTCGCTGTTCGTTCCCATGCTTCCTTTATCGTGCGATTGAACAACGTTGGCAAGATATGTTCCCGATATGCCTTCGTCGATCTATGTGGGCTGGTTCGTAATTTCACTTCTTGCAGCAGGTGTTGAATCGCTCTCTGATTGTTAGCCGAATCGAAACATTGACCGCGCAAGACCGCCTCCGCTTTCAATGTCCTCAGCGGCCGCGGTCCAGCAGGTCCAATAGCAATTTGAAGATCATCAACTTTGCCGCCACTTCCTCGGCGGAGCCAGATTCCCATGTTTAATATCGCGATAGCTACACCCTGAGGACGCATGACTCGCTTAAATGCCGAGCCTTCTCCATCGCCGCGCAGCGGAAAGCGAAAAGCAACGATAATCTCTCGTGAGCGGTTGAAGCTCGGCCGACCTGGTCCTTCGAAAAGCATCTCAACAGGAAGCCACCTTCGCCCGTCCGCAGAAGCAAGCTGGGCTTCCGCCCGGACGCTGATGAGTGCGATCGTCGCATCACCAGCCGGAAGCGCATGTCCCACATTTCCTCCAAGAGTTGCCACATTACGGACCTGGGGTCCTCCGATCAGCCCACACGCTTCAATGAGTCCTTGAGCGTGATTCTGGACACTGGAATTCAGAACGATTTTATTAAGCGGTACAGCTGCGCCGATGTGAAGGAAATCATCCTGCTTCCAAATCGCCGTCATTTCAGGGATTTGGGTTACATCGACCAAGGTATTGATTGGTGAATTCCGTTCATGCTGTAGATCGAGCAAAAGATCTGTGCCGCCGGCGATAACCGCGGAGTGATTGGGTTCTACACCCAGCGCTCCTAATGCATCTTCGACGGTTGATGGTTGCAGATACTGCTTCCAAAGAGCCATATTCGCTTCTACTGAGAGGGTCGAGGATCCGGTGGCACTTTACGGTTAGCGAGGATGCCCAACGCCGGTCACAGATACACCCTGTGAACGACCACCAATCCGAGGTGTAACGATTCTAGCATCGGGGAGATTGCGTTTCAAGACCCTTATAGAATCTCACCACCCCGACGGCGATGGAGATAACGCCCCATCCCTGCCTTACCCTGCCATTTGCCTTCATCTACGATTAGTTGTCCACGCAGGAACACTTTCTCCGGGTACCCCTTCAATTGCCATCCTTCGTAGAGATTGTAGTCCGTACGATGCCGGGCGAATTCCACACCGTAGGTTAATTCACGCGCCGGGTCCCAGACTACGATGTCAGCATCCGAGCCAGGCAATAGTGCGCCTTTCTGCGGATATAGCCCGAAGATTTTCGCTGCGTTCGTGCTTGTTAATGCGACAAACTGGTTGGGGGTTATCTTCCCTTGCCCAACCCCATACGACCAGAGGATCGGCATCCGATCTCCAACGCCGGGAAGTCCATTTGGGATTTTTGTAAAATCACTTGCGCCGAGTTCCTTCCCAGGGATCTTAACGCTCTTCCCCTCGTACTCAATTGGTTTGGTCCCATCATAGAAGAAAGGACAATGATCTGTCCCGATGGTTTGCAAGCCTCCATCCGAAAGGCCGCTCCATAGGGCTGCATTGTCTTGCTCTGTCCGCATAGGAGGCGAACAGATCCACTTCGAACCCTCCGCCCCCCGTAGATTCTCTATGGTGAAGAAGAGATATGGAGGGCAGGTCTCCCCCATCACCGGCAAGCCGCGGTGGCGTGCGTAGCGAATCTGATCCAGTCCACCGGCCGTATTTACATGAACGATATAGAGAGGCGATCCGGCTTGTTCGGCCAGCGCGATCCCCCGCAAGACCGATTCAATAGCGCCCCAAGATGGTCGGGTGAGGGCGTGCCATTCAGGCGAGGTATGTCCTGCCGCAAGCGCCTCACCAGTCAGGATCTCGATCACATCCCCGTTCTCGGCATGCAGCATCGTAAGCATCCCCTGCTCTGCCCCCAGCCGCATAACTCGGAAGATCTCTCCATCATGGAGTCTGAGACGCCCGTTATAGGCCGTGAACACCTTTAATGTCGTAATTCCCTCGTCGAGTAGAGCAGGGATTTCTGCCATGACGTCATCATTCAGTCTTGTGATGTTCATGTGGAAACCGAAATCGATCGCTGCCTTCCCGTCCGCTTTGCGGTGCCAATTATCGATTGCCTGGCGTAGCGTAGGCTGATCCTGCGGCACAAAATCCATCACAGTTGTCGTCCCTCCGAATGCGGCCGCCTTATGCCCTGTGTAGTGATCATCGGAGGAAACCGTACCGAACATCGGTAGGTCGAGATGTGTATGTGGGTCAACTCCACCAGGAAAAATGAGCTTTCCTTCCGCGTCGATGATTTCGGCATCATCTGCGGTGATGTCTTCCCCAATTGCTGCGATCTGTCCATCGCGGATGAGCAGATCCGCTCGAATTACTTCGCTGGCTGTGACCAACGTTCCAGACCGAATGATTATCGCCGTCATTCCTCTTCCTCTCTGGTCTTATGTAGCTGACTCAAGGTTTGTGGCATTCTGATTGAGTTGATTTAATTTCCATTATCCTCTTGCAAAGTTGAGGTGGAGAAACCACCATCATTCTCCGATCGCTCCCGGATGAGCTTCCATAAACGATCACGCGCAGCGGACGGCGGAACCCGTAAATCACGAACATCGTTGGCCTTCGTCAAGCGCTCGCCGGTTGTGTAAAGGAATGTAAAACGACGCCATTTTTCTGCCGGGATTGGTTCTGGCAGTTCGAGCAGCGGGCCCAACAATATCTTGAAGTAGGGTTCATCTGCTCTGAGATGATCACTTTCTTCCCGGAGAAGTTCACCTCTCGTCAACAACTCATGCCCCAAGACCTTCGCGATGTATCGCACAGACCATCTCTTCTCGCCAAATGCCGAGGTGAGAAAGAAGGCAATCCAATCGACACGTACGGTTTTTGGTGAGGTTTGAACTGGAATACGGTACCAACCCAAGACCCTGGCGATTTCCAGATCACGAGGTTCCTTCATTACCGCTACCAGGATGAGATCCTCTGGATAGATTTCTTCCATCATGCCCAACTTGGGTAAGGAAACGGACCGTCTTCAAGATAGCAGGAAAATATCACAACCATTCGTGCTCGGGCAAAAACAGGCGGATGTTCCGCACTCCGTTTAAACGATGGAATGGGCCATCCGCCTTCCTTCATGACAAGGGTCCCCTTTAAATAAGTGTCCTTATATCAATCCAACTCGCTCGTTGAACTCAACAATCAATTGATCTATCTTTGGCAGAAGCGCCTGAATCGAGGTCCAGTACTCCCGATCGTACCACTGAGCGATGATCTCCTCGTAGGTCCGACCCTGCTGCTCGACCCAAGTATAGTATTTTAAGTTATGGATACTGCGTCGATCCGTGTATCGAGTCTCGAGCAAGTGGTCGGTTTTTAGCCCATGCAAATCATTAGCGAAGTGAGCTACGGCGTCTATCTCCTGATATCCACCATGTTCCTCATGCATCTCTTTCAAGCGGCTCTGATAAAGCTCCATAGAATCAGTAAATACCGTGAGGACGATGTCGTTTTCGCCCAGTTCATAGTATTTAGCGAACTTAATCGCCATGACAAGATTTGCGATGCTGGAAAAGCCAAGCAGTTCCAAGTTCTCAATGAAAGCCTTGGGCACACCTTTTTTAACTAGGTACTTATGCCCTTCAGGTTCGTTGAAGAGACGAGCCAGGTTGACAATCACATTGTCGTCGAGTGAGATGATCATATCGGTATTTTTCACGTTGTGGATCCAAGGGACGTGTTTATCACCGATGCCCTCAATGCGATGTTCTCCAAAACCATTTTCGAGCAAGGTCGGGCACTGCCATGCTTCACCGGCAGCGATCTTGCCCTTCGGGAAGACCTGCTTCAAGTAATCCCCACAGGCTAATGTCCCTGCTGACCCTGTCGTCAGCACAACCCCGGCGTAGTTATCATTCGGGCGAAGTTCCTTTCGAAGCACTTCCTCCATCGCATGTCCGGTGATGTCATAGTGCCAGAGGTAATTCCCAAATTCGTCAAACTGGTTGAAGATGACCACATCGTCGCGTGTCTCGCGAAGTTCCCATGTCTTATCGAAGATCTCTTTCACGTTCGACTCGCTGCCAGGCGTCGCAATCACCTCACCGGCTACCTGCGCCAACCAATCGAAGCGCTCCTGACTCATACCCTCGGGAAGAATGGCGATTGATTCACAGGCCAGTAGTGATGCATCATACGCTCCGCCACGACAGTAATTCCCCGTCGATGGCCAAACTGCTTTGTCCTTAACGGGATCGAATTGACCAGTGACTAACCGCGGGACCAAGCATCCAAATGTTGCCCCGACTTTATGCGATCCCGTCGGCATCCATTTTCCAACCAGGGCGATGATCCGAGCGTCCACACCGGTTAGGGAACTCGGAATCTCCAGATAGTTCACCCCTCCGTAACCGCCCCCTTTCGGAGTGGGCTCGTTCTTCCAGGTAATACGAAAGAGATTCTCCGGCGTCACATCCCAAAGCCCAAGCGAACCTAGCTTTTCCTTAATTGAATCCGGGATCAGACTTGGGTCTTTCATCTGCGCAAAAGTCGGGATGATGAAATTTCGCTCCCGTACTCTCTCTATGGTTTTCTCCAGCTTTCCCTCATTAAGTGTGAGATCGATCATAATGTTTCCAGTTACCTTCCTTCGTATGAATTTTTATTATCTGAATTAATGGGTTTCCGCAGGATATAGAGAGGTCGGCCTTTAGCTTCATCATAAATCCGACCGATGTATTCCCCGAGGATCCCCAGAGAGATTAACTGTACGCCTCCAAGAAATAATACCGCGATCAAGGTTGTTGCCTGTCCTAGAAACGCCGGGCTTCCAACCAGCCTGAACGCAATCACGATGGGGATGGCGATAATACTCACGCCCGCGGCGAAAAAGCCGAGGTAGGTCGCGATCTGCAACGGAAAGTACGAAAAACTCGTGACGGCATTGAGCGCCAGGCGCAGCATTTTGCGAAACGGATATTTCGTTTCGCCAGCGAATCTCGCCGCTCGTTTGTACGGCACACCGGTCTGGCGGAAGCCAACCCATGCAGCCATGGCTCTAGGGAAACGATGCCTCTCGCGCATAAGCGTTAACGCACCGATCGCCTGCCGATCCATCAGTCGGAAATCCCCGGTATCCAGTGGAATCTCAACTTCGGTGATACGGTTGATCACGCGGTAAAACAAGGCTGCTGTGGACTTTTTAAACCAGGTTTCGCCCTCACGTTCTGTGCGCACGGCATACACGATTTCATAGCCCTCGCGCCATTTCTCAACCAAATCGGAGATGACCTCAGGCGGGTCTTGCAGATCCGCGTCCATGATTATCACGGCACGGCCCTGGCTGAAGTCCATCCCCGCGGTCACGGCGATTTGATGCCCAAAATTCCGAGCGAATATCAAAGGTTTCACACGTGGATCTTCTTTGCTTATCGCTTCGATCCACTCTGAGGAACCATCTGTCGATCCATCGTCGATGAGAATCAGCTCCCATGGCTCACCCAGATTATCTAAGACCGCTTTCGCCCGATCATAGAGTTCCTGGAGCGACTCGATTTCGTTATAAACCGGCACTGCGACAGAAATAGCAATCTCGTTTTCCGTCATCCTATTCACCCTCCGCCGTTCTACTTCAGCTCGGCATTTAAAGCACTTTGGAGTGCTTCGAGTGTCGGTTCTATCACAAGCGGCTCACCAGCGGCATCCATCGCTCGCGCCACATCTTTCAATCCATTACCGGTATTCAGCACAACGACACGGTCTCCCTCCGTAAGAAGGTTCTTCTCAACTGCGGTCAACAGCCCGGCATAGGCTGCCGCTCCTGCGGGTTCGGCGAATACGGCCGTATCTCGGCCAAGCTCTGCAATCGCGCCTAAAATGGCGGAATCTGGAACTGCTACGTAAGCTCCACCGGTTTCCGTTGCGGCTCGCAGTGCGCGTAAACCATCACGCGGCAGGTCCACTGAGATGCTATCTGCCAGGGTATTTGCACTCACCGGTTGGATATCCTCCGAACCGGCCTTGAAGGCGTTATAAATCGCAGCCGATCCTTCAGATTGGATTCCATAGAGCCTCGGTATCCTGTCGATCCAACCTAATTCAAGCAAATCCTTAAAGCCTTTATGCAGACCGGAGATGATGTTCCCATCACCAACGGATACGAAAACAGCATCCGGCGTGAGCCATCGCTCCTTTGCAGAGCTCTTTTCACCACTCGCAATCGATAATTGCTCACATATTTCGAAAGCTGCGGTCTTCTTCCCCTCCGCCGTGAATGGGTTGAAGCCCGTATTTCGGCAATACCAGCCGAACTGCTCCGCCGCCTGAATGGTGAGATCAAAGGCGTCATCATAGGTGCCTTCGACGAGAACCACCCGCGCACCAAAAATCAGGATCTGCGCTATCTTTGCCGGTGGAGCAGTCTTCGGGGCGAGTATTACAGCGGGCATCTTCGCCGCTCCGGCCATACCTGCCAGCGCCGCGCCGGCATTGCCGGTCGAAGCTGTTACGATCACCTCTGCGCCGATCTCCTGCGCCCTTGCGACGGTTACGGCGCTGGCGCGATCTTTAAAGGAAGCGGTTGGGTTTCGCCCATCATCCTTCAACCAGAGCTTCTCAAGTCTCAATCTCCCGGCGATTGGCTGCACATCAAAAAGCGGCGTCCAGCCTACAGCCCTCAATGGTGTTCGATAGTGCCCCGGGTCTTGTACCGGGAGGAGAGGCAAATATCGCCATATGGAAGTGTCCGGTGAACGTCTGAGGTCGCCTGGGGATATACCACGACGAATCCTGCTGTAATCCAGGATCACATCGAGATTCCCGCCGTCACGCGGGCAGGTATATTGGGCATCGTCTGGCCCGAATTCCTGACCGCAGATAGAACAGCGATAGCCTGTAAACCCCGCCATCTTATAGCCCTCGTTCACCGCGGATATACGGCAAACCCAGTGCCGCCGGTGCGGCCAAGCGCTTGCGCATAGCTTCGCGTGAGCCAATCACCAACACAACGATGGTAAATGCATAGGGCAACATTTGAAGGAAGAAACCCAAATAAGGGTTGTAATAGAACGGGTTACGGAGACGGAAGATTTTCAACGGTCCTTGGACATCAAGGATCATTCGGCGGAGAGCGCCGAAAGCGTATGACCCGGCGGCTGCGCGAATCGGATCCCACTGAGCGAAGATCACAAGACCGATGGCAATCCACCCCTGGCCAGATGTCGTGAGGTG
>Ga0114922_10000482_pt1 | contig 38120 bp, 34 predicted proteins | sample AartaG_FD_100975 | JGI IMG/M metagenome (GOLD analysis project Ga0114922, IMG submission 100975) | Deep subsurface microbial communities from Aarhus Bay to uncover new lineages of life (NeLLi) - Aarhus_00045 metaG | ecosystem: Environmental > Aquatic > Marine > Oceanic > Sediment | place... | reverse complement strand
CCGGAACAACGCGGGCATGGTTCCTCGAGAGAATCTCGAGGAGAGCGTTGTGAGGACAGGAAGGGATTTCCCCGCTGGGGGAAATCCCTGTCTTTCGAAGGGACTTACCAGTGTCCATGCCTTACAACTTTCTATTAACCGGGTTTTATCTAACCTAAAAACTTATCCTTCCATATATGAAAAACCAGCAGGGACCAAAGCTGATGGCTATAATTAGCTGAACCTTTCAAATGAGCATCGATTTTATCTCGGATGGCAGGAAAATGGAAAAGCCCTTCCTCTTTTATCCGTTTTTCATTTAAATGGTCGAGCATAAGGTCTTTCAATTCCGTTTTCAGCCAGTGCTTGATGGGAATGCTGAATCCTTCTTTTTTCCGGTATATATTTTTAGCGGGAAGCAGGCGATCCATAGTCTTTTTAAACAGCCATTTTGTAGTTAGCCCTTTAAGTTTTAAGTCACCCGGGAGCCTAAAAATAAATTCAACGATTTTATGATCGATAAGCGGAACCCGAGTTTCAAGTGAAGCTGCCATGCTCATACGGTCAACTTTTACTAAGATATCGTCGATAAGATAGGTGTTCAAATCGAGGAAGAGTTCTCCGCTAATGTTGTCAAAATCGTTCATTTGGGAAAATATATCCATAAATGGGGATTTTTGATTTATCTCTTTTATTCCATCAAGCTCCTGAACGAGGTTATCTGAATAAAGGGATTGCTTGTCTTTTATGGAATTAAACATCATCCAGCGAAGGTGGCGCAATCCGGGGTTATGTTCAAATCCCTGGCAGTAACGTTGAAGTTTATTCCAGAGCCCCTTTTTTTTAGGCGAGGGCGGGAATTGGCGTACTATAAGCGGAAGGATATTCCGGGCAGGATAAAAGAGAGGATTTTGAGAAAGTTTCTGAGCCTGATAATGTTCATAGCCGGCAAACAATTCGTCACCGCCATCCCCAGATAGAATAACTTTTACGTGCTGCCGGGCCATTTTTGAAATCAGGTAGGTCGGAAAAATGGAAAAATCACCGAAAGGTTCATCCAGGTGATGGATGAGTTTCTCTGTAAGTTCCAATGCCTGCGGCTGGAGGATGAATTCTTCATGGTCAGTGTCAAATTTACGGGCTACCCGCCGGGCATGATCGAGTTCATTGTAGGTCTGGTCTTCAAATCCGATGGAAAAAGTCTTTAAAGGTGATGTTCCCAGTTCCCGCATAAGTCCTACTATTGCTGATGAATCGATGCCGCCGCTCAAGAAAGCTCCCAGCGGCACATCACTTATGAGCCTCATCTTGACTGATTCTTTTAGCAGCGAGTAGAGTTCGTCCATTAAAGAGTTTAAGGCCTTGCCTGTTTTCTTTGCTGGAATTCGGTCCGGACGTTTAAGTTCCCAGTATTTTTTAATATTGATCCGGCCACGGCTGTAGGTAAGGAGATTACCGGCTGGCAACTTGAAAATATTATTTAAGATGGAATATGGTGCGGGGATGTATTCTAGGGTGAGAAAATAATCTAATGCCTGCGGTTCGAGAGAGCGATTGATGCCAGGAAAAGCAAGGACTGATTTCAATTCCGAGCCGAAGACCAGGGTGTTATTTTCGCACATAGTATAATAGAGAGGTTTGATCCCGAGCCGGTCACGTACCAGGAGGAGCTTTTCCTCTTTGCTGTCCCAAATAGCGGCGGCAAACATCCCCTGCAGTTTCTTGGCAAATTCTTCGCCCCATTCTTCATAGCAGTGTAAGATGGTTTCAGTATCTGTCCGGGTCTTGAAAGTGTGCCCTCTGGCTTTAAGCTCTTTCTGTAATTCCAGAAAATTATATACTTCGCCATTGTATGTGATCCACTTAGTACTGTCTTCATTGGATAGAGGTTGGTGTCCCCCTGCAACATCAATAATGCTCAGGCGCCTGGTTCCCAGCCCGACATTCTTATGGATGAATATACCTTCATCATCGGGTCCCCTGTGAAAGATGGTCCTGCACATCGATGATAACAAAGACGTCGAGACCTTCTCTTCAGGATTAGCGTGGATAAGTCCACATATGCCGCACATGGTTATTCCGGCATGTATTCAGGGATTATATCTACTTCAAAATAAACCCCGAGATATCTTTTCTCATCAGATTCATTGACCTCAAAATGGGGAATTGACCCTTTATCTGCTTTTATTGATAACTTGTAGACGTGTATCCATTGGTTCATCCGGAAGAATCGTTTTGGAGTGAAGGAGACGGCTCCCCATTCTTTGTGACCAAGGGTTATTTTTTTCTTTTCTCCGCAAAAGCGGACGCTTACCTCATTTTTCAGGCGCGGATTATTTAGGATATGAAAAGTTATTTCTTTGATCGGATAGTATGTTCTTAATATCATTTCGGCTTTATGCGGCCCCAGTGTCCAAAAGCCGTTTTTTTCCAGAATTGAGCTTGTTCGTGGAAGGAAATTATCATCCAAGAAATATAACCAGGTGTATTTTTCTCCCACTTTCTGTCTGCTGGCATTTGGATTCGTATTGGTCGGGAAGTTGTTGACCAAGGTAAGCTCTACTGGAAGCTTATTGAAGGGAAATTTTTTGGCGTGTGTGGCTGGATAATGGGAATGCTGCAAAGGGCTTATCAGGATCTGGGCAATAAATATTGAGGCGATTGCCCAGCTTATACCAATTTCCTTGCAGTCTCTTTTTAGGCCGGGAAGAAAAAAGAACAGCGGGTATATACTGAGAAAATACCGGTTTCCCAGAGACCCGCCGCCTCCGGCATAATTATCAGGCATGAGTATTATGAAAATCAGAATTTCTCCTGCCAGAGCTGCCAGGATAAACCACTGGTATAATTGTTTTTTTCGTATAAAAAACAGGAATAATGCCAGGACAGCAGGGAAAAAATACCAGGTGATACCTGAAAATCGCCCGAAGAAATAATAGAAAAAATTGTATATGAATACTTTGGTGGGATAGAGGTGTTTTTGGGCATAGCCTTCTGAGGTCATAAGCCCCCCTTTAGCAGTCTCAAAGGTCAGTTGTTCTTTTTCGAGGGGATACCCTCCATCCCCATAAAAAGTCTTCCTTTCCCCACCCTGGTAATTCCATTCTCCGGTAACAGCCTGGTTAGCTCCCCAGAAAATACCGGATACCACCAGGAATATTACAGTCATAAGAAACACCTTAAGGAATCTTTTCCTAAGTAGAGTGTCAAGCAGAAGAGGTCCCATCAGCACAATATTTGGAGGCTTGGAAAATACAGCGATTGCGGCTATTAAACAAGCTAAGTAGTCTGACCAATCTGATAAAAGCAGGGTTTCCAGCTTACTGATGGGCATCTTTTCATTTTTCTGATGATGGGGAAGGCGTTTATAGAGCCAAAGAAACAGGACACAAAAAACCAGAAACAGGTTAAAAAAATCAGGTGTCATCCAGAGGAAATAAACAATGGCTATAGAAGCAAAAAGAAAAGTAAGTATGCGCAGTAGTGAAAAGGCATACGATTTGTGATGGGAATAGTAATAGAAGCCCATCAGAAGTATCAACAGAAATATGAGGGAATGGAAAACAAAAAATCCATTACATCCGAAAAGCTTGACAAAAGGAGCCGCGAAAAGAGGGTAGGCAAAGGATTTTGCGAAATAGATCCTGCCGCTTTTCCCTTTTTTTAAAAAGATTCCCAGGGGGCCGGCATTAAAAGACTTATAATAGCGGATCAAGTCTTTTTTTGTATATTCAATATCGCCATCCTGGGCCAGGCTCTGGGTCATGCTGAAATATATAGCTTCATCGGCAAATAGAAAATTTTTCTGCAGGTTTTGGATGTTGGCGAATAGAGAAAAACCTAGGCTGAAAAGGAAGATAAACAGGATGATATAGAGGGCATATTTTTTCTCTATTTGCATGAATAAACCAATACCATACTCCACGCTAAATTGCAATGGAAGTGGAAAGGGATTAGCCGCAAAAGATAAAAATCACCCCTTGATTCATCCCTCTTAGGTATTGACTGATTTACGAAAAATTGTCATTATTGGCACAAAGAATGGCAATTTAGAGGTGTTAAAAGCAGGACGGGTACGATAAAATCAATAATATCAATATGTTACAGATAAAAGATGCTGGCATGAATATTGCTCTAATTAATATTGAAGAAATGGATTTAAACAATGAATTTATTAGGGAATGTTTTATCTTCCTATGTAATGAGTTATTGCAAATAGCAGGAACAAGTTGTAAAATAATCAGAGGAAAAGGGTTGGATCTTATTTGGCAGAAAGAGATAGCTTTTGGAGGAAGAGATGCGGATAAATAACCAGGGATTTACTCTGATCGAGTTTCTGGTAGCTTTAATAATAATTGGAATGCTTGCTTTCGTTGTTTCTCCAAACATAATTAACTCTCTGGAAACAAGGGACCTTGAAAATTCGGCAAGGAATATTATGACTACTTTCCAAAGCGCCAAGTTTAGGGCGGTCAAGGAAAAATTGAATCATAGGGTTTGTTTTGATAATTCTACAGGCATATGGCGCTTTGTGGTTGAAAGGGAAGACACTCCTGGAACCTGGAATGAAATTCCCGGGGTGTTGGGAAAAACCGTATCTTCAAAGTACAATGTGACTGTCAATCTACCCACACCGGATTTGGCAGTTGTTTTTTCTCCCCTGGGATTTGTGACAAATTTTGATAAGGACAAAAACAATATTCTTATCCAGAGTGATAAATTAGATAAGTTCAGCCAGCCTGATCAGAGGGAAGTTTTTGTTTTTGCTGGTGGGACTTTTAAATATTTAAAATCAGAGAGTGGTGGATGATCGAAATGAGTTTAAACAATAAACCTAAGAAAAGAAAAGGATTTTCATTAATAGAAGTTTTAGTTGCAATGGCATTAACCACGGTTGCTTTAATGGGGCTTATTCAGCTTTTTCTCCTGGGTATAGCACAAAACAATCGTTCTGATAAAATGACTAATGCAACTTTTTTGGCTCAACAGCAAATTGAACAATTAAGAACCTTTACTGCTGATGAGCTGAATACGTTGACGTCAACTCTTATAGATGACCCTATTAATACAAATCAGGACATTATGGTTGACTTTAGAAGAATTACTCAAGTACAGATTTCAGGTTTTTCCTGGGAAATAAGAGTCCTGGTCTTTGCCGGGGCGCAAACTGGTGTGACTGCGGAGGAGTTAATAGCCGATCCTGATAATTACCGGGTGCGCACTGATGTCAGTACAATAATCAGCAGATGAGAGATATATGAGGGGAGATGAGTAAAATGAGGCATTTACATAAAAGCGGGTCATTTAGGCCAGGATTTACGCTCATGGAACTTTTAGTAAGCAGCACGATAATGCTGGTCGTTATTATAAGCGCTATGCATCTTTATATGGAAAGCAATAAGATCACAGTCGATCAGCAGCAGTATGCTGATTTACAGCATAATATCCGCTCATCCATGTTTTTTGTAAGCAGGGATATTCGTTCAGCAGGAGTTGGGCTCCCGGAAGAATTTATGGGCTATTTTTTAGAGGGGCAGGATAATGATAGCTCCCAGGGCGGAGCAGTTACCCCGGACAGACTGAAAATAATGGGTAATATTGAGGACCCCTTAAATCTATCTATTGATTCCTATTCGGGCGATGTTGTTGCCATAACTCTATCACTCGAGGATTTTAGTTTTGAGCAGTATCATTATTTGGATGAGTATTATAACAACAAATATGTCATGGTCTTACCCAATCCCGATTCCGGCTGCAGGATGGGTGAAGTTAGAGTGATTACTAGTGTTTCTCATGATGCAGGGGGAACCAATGAGAGGTTGAATTTTTCGCCCGGTCTTGCTCCTGATATGAATCCGCCGGGAGGATTATCCGGACCATGTCCCGAATCCGATGATTATGACGGAGGCACAGTAACATTTATTGAAGTAAAGGAATACTGGCTGGATGTTGACGGCAGTTATCCCGGGTTGACAGCTGGAGATAACGGCTATATAGGAGGGGGAGAAGGCGGCATTTTCTATATGACCCAGAATGCCTTTCACTATCCCATCGCTCAAAACGTAGAGAATCTGCAGTTTGAGTATAACGGAGACTTTGATAATGATGGTTTTCTGGATGGATATCAGCAGTGGAATTCGGCCTGGAACGGTGACCCTCTTATGGTGAGCTGTGTTCATCAAGTAAGGGTACTAATGTTAGGCAGGACTCCTGACCCCAGTTTAAGTGTGTCCGGGACGCCTCCGACAGGGCTTTTTGTATACAGAAGGCCGGCTTTGTCAAATACGCCCGGAGCAGGTTCAGATGACATGCACCGGAGATTCATGCTTGAATCCAGCGCAAATGTCAGAAACCTTTCCTTATATATCTATAATACCGGAGTAAGATAAAATGTACAGCCAACTTGACTATGCCCCTCATGAAAAAGGAGTGGGATTAATTGTCGTGATCCTGGTTCTTTCTTTTATGATGAGTATCGGATTGGTTCTCATTACTACTACCAGCACTGGTCCTGAAGTAGCTGGAAATATACGTAATCAGCAGCAGGCTTTTAATGCCGCTGAAGCTGGTTTTGATATTACCTGGCTCACAATTGATGGATATTTTACCGAGGGAGGTTGGACGAGTTTTGACACTCATTATCTGCAGGAGCCCTCCGGGATCGACCTGCCCTTGCAGCAGAATTATTTCCGGAGAAAAACAAATGAAGAACTATTGGACTTGATCGGTGATTTTGAGGCAGGAACACCGTCTTATTCAAATATATTGTTTTATAAACAGATGTTTATCCCTACCTCAGGAGGCGGGCTTGATCCCTGGGTCACCTACACAGCTTTTTTAATTGATGATGAAGCTGCTGCTGGAGCACCCGATGCTGGGGATGCCCTGCTGATATGTATTGGAGCTGTTAAGGTAGGAAGCAGTGTGACGACCGCTCGGCTGGAAATCAAGCTAGCGATCGAACTGCCTGGTACATAACTTTGATTTGACATATATGAGGCAAAGATGAAAAAAACAAAAAAGATATTAATATTTGTTATCCCCATATGTCTTGTGCTTGGGTTGCTTTCTGCCCGGTTTTGGGCCCAGGAGGACCCTGAAGAGTGCGAAGAGGTCCGGATAAATTTTACCGACACTTTTGACTCAACAGACTATAAAGATCCGGGGAGTTCTGTCCGCTGGGATGGAGACGGAGTAATCACTCTTAATTACCTGGGAGCAAATTTTTCTGTTATCGAGCCCTCCGGTATGGGAGCTATGATCTATGTTTGTGATTCGGGTGATTTTACAGGAGATGGCCTGCCTGATCTTGTTGGCCTGGATATATCAGATGGCGGAAATAAAAAACTTATTCTGGTCAGGAATAAGTATCTTGATGAAACTGGAGATGGTGAGGATGATGATGGGATAATCCTTGAGGCTGATCCGGCTGAAATCTATGATGAAAACATGAGCTGCGGCCCAGCTTCTCTTACGGTAGCTGACTATAATGGGGACGGCCTCCTTGATTTTTTCTTTTACAAAAACAACAATGATGCCTTTTCCTATTCTGGTTTTGTCGCAGCTATGTATATCAACGCTGGAACAGCAGAGGACCCTGATTTTTATCAGTATCTTTTGTCTCCCAATCTGGATTTTTCCGGCCGGTTTATGGATGCTGGTATCTATGCTAACTGGGCCGGAGACCATCTCTGCTCAGTAGATATAGATGGTGATGATGATATGGACATACTGGCTATCAGCCAGGATAAGATATTTCTGATCCGCAATCCCGGTGCTGATAATTTTGACTTGGATCATTTTGAGATTGCTGAAATAAATTATGACCAGAGAACAGGGTTTTCCTCCGGCCGCGGAGGTTCGTCAGTAGATGCTGCTGATTTTGACATTGACGGGGATATTGATATTATCGGCGGCACTGTTCAGGACATCGCTTATCTGGTTTACTATGAAAACGACGGCAATGAGAATTATACCCGGAAGACCATTTCCATTCCTGAACCTGATTGTACCGGAACAGTAGCTACTTGTGTAGCGGATTTTAACCATGATGGATATATCGATATCTTTGCAGCCACTGACCGCTGGAATGCTGGAAATTATGCTCACATGTGGTTCCAGAAGAATTTGGGAATAGTAGGGGAGGAACTGGCCTTTGAATTCAGATGTTTAAATAACTGCGAACCTATCCTCCCAGACCCCCACGATGTGGATATGAGTGCTGTGCTTGATTATGACCAGGATGGAGATATGGATGTGATCCTGGCTGATGCCAACCATTCCGGTGACTATTACCTTGTCATCAATGACCTGGCTGATGTCTATACTCTGCATGGGGAGGCCCGCTCAATTAATGTATCACCTGACCTTGATCCGGCTACAGAAGCAATAACCAGGGTTAGGATTAGCATTCTCGACCAGAATGTGACCGGGGGTGCCAGTGACGGTATAGCGGTTGAATATTATGTTTCCAATAATGGCGGCAGGAACTGGGAATTCTACGCCCGCTTTGGGGAAGAAGGTGAGCTTGAAAGCAGCGGTGATATTCAGAATTATACCGGCCTCCCCTGGCATTCATTTACCCATTTCGGCTCCCAGCTAAAGTGGAAAGCTATTTTAACGGCAGAAGAAGATGAGATGGCGGAATATGAGGGCGGTTCTTTTGAAAGCCCCTTGATAGACAGGATAAGGCTTCGGTATTCGGTAGTAGACCGCAGGGAATATTCCCGTACATCCGTTGCCACTAAAGTATTGGATGAGGATGGCCAGGATGTGAAACTTATTATAGGAGGTACATTTTATTTTCCCGGATGGCAGGGCCATCTTAGAGCCTATGATATAACGAATGTAGCACCCGAAGCTTCCTCCTATTCTGAGCTGCGCACCATTACCCGGCCTGACCTGGAGGATCCTACCGGTAGAGAATTAGTTGCTGCCGGGGTAAGCATAAGATGGGATGCAGGGGAGCTGCTGAATAGTCAGAGTCCGGCTGCAAGAACTATTTATACTGCAATTCCTGAGGGAGCGGAATCCGATTTGACAAGGCTTGATTTTGCCACTGCAAATGTTGACCAGTTAGCCCCTCATCTCTCGGATTTCCAGAATGATAACCCCGGCTTGATAGATTTTATCCGTGGAGAAGGACGCGACTGGAAACTGGGCGATATTAACCATTCCAATCCAGTTGTAATCGGCCCCCCGGATGGGGCTTCTGTTACTATGGGAGCGGGATATGACCTGTTTATGGAGGAATGGGAAGACCGGACCAAAATTTTGATCGTAGGGACAAATGATGGCATGCTTCACTGTTTTAATGTTTTAACAGGAGAGGAGATGTGGGCCTTTATCCCTTACAATCTGCTTTCTACAGTGAGAAATATGTGGCCTGTGGATGAAGCGACCGGGGAAAGATATTTTGCCAGGGATGTATATGTTGACGGCAGTCCGGTTACAGCGGATGTTTATATAGATGAAGAGTGGAAAACTGTTCTTATCTGCGGCCAGGGTGCTGGCCAGGGGCTTGCCATGGGTGAAGATGCCACTGGAAATTATTATTTTGCTCTGGATATTACCAATATTGAAGACCCACAACCGATGTGGGAATTTACAGAAGAACGAATGGGTGAGACCTGGTCGGTTCCGGTTATTGGCCGTATTTTAAAGGATAGTGAAGATACCTGGACTGCTTTTATGGGCTCTGGCTATGATAATGTTGCAGGGAAGGGCCGTCAGGGGCACCGTTTTTATGCGGTTGATATTGCAACTGGGGAAATGTTCTGGTATTTTAATGCCAATCCTGAAGTAAATACTAGAGAAAGCTGGTCAAATGGAAAAAACTGTACAAAATCCATCCCCGGCTCCCCGGCCATACTTGATATTGATGCAGACGGGAGTGCAGACCGTGTTTATGTTGGAGACCGGGAAGGCCGGTTCTGGAAGGTTGATGTCAGCATCGAATACCTGGATGCGGACCCGTGGGAGGCAGAAGTTATTTATGAGGACCCGGATAATTATCCCATCATCACCAAGCCTGCTGTATGGCTCGATCCCGGCAACAGCAATGCTTTTCCCAGGATGTATTTTGGGACCGGAGGTGATGACAGGGCCCCGGATGATGCTGTATATTCATTTATCGCCTTGATTGATGACCCGAATGCATCCTCTCAGGAGGAGAGAGTTGAATGGTTTATGGGTGACCCGGATGTACTTAACTTGTCCGAGGAAAAAGATGCCGGAGACTTTGCTGCCGGTGAAAAAGTTTGGGCTGATCCGAAGATCCCCCGGTACAATTATACGGTTTATTTCAGCACTCTGACCGGAAATATTGAGACAGTCGACCCCTGCGAGAGTGTATCAGGTGTAGGAAGGCTTTACGGCAGATTTATTAAGTCGGTTGCAGGCTCTCCTATTGGCGGAACAGCTTTTAGGAATGCAGGAGGTTCTATGGAGCATCTGGGGCTAGAGATTAAAACTAGAGCTGCTGTTACCTTGGGAGAAACAGAAAGAGCCGGAGGCGTGAGGAAGCAGGAGGTTTATATTCAGGAATATGATTCGACCATTCAGAAGCTGGAACAGCCGTCAGGTGCGCTCTTAAAAGTAAAATCATGGCGGGAGATAATTAAGATAAAGAAATAATCCAATTATGTTAATAGCTTTTATACAAACCGATGTACCAGCGGATTATCTGTTCACCCCATATTAGGGCCGCAAAAGCTGCCGGTGCTATAAAGGTACCGAAAGGCAGGGCAAACTGCAGGTTTTTCTTTTTAAAAATAATAATAAAAACTCCTGCTAATGCTCCCCCAAAAGAGGCGATTATCAGGGTAAAGAATGCCTGACGCCACCCCAGAAAAGCACCGACCATAAGCATCATAGTCACATCTCCCATGCCCAGGCCTTCTTTCTTGCGCACAAGATAGTAAGCTCCATAGATAAAAAGCAGTACACCTGCGCCGGCAGCAGCGCCAATTACGGATTGTAAAAAAGTCAGATCGCGGCGGAATATAGAATACCCCAGGGCCAGGGCGATACCCGGGAAGGTTAAAACATCCGGCAGGATCTGATGATAAAAATCGATAAAACCCAGCAGAATGAGGGCAGTGGCAAATAAGCAGGAAACAAAAAAATGCACCTGTAGCCCATACTGGCTGTAAAGCAGCATAAAACTTACCGGGGTCAATATTTCGACCAAAAGATAGGAAAAGGGGATTTTAGCTCTGCAAAAACGGCATTTTCCTCTGAGTAACAAGTAAGAGACCACGGGAATGTTATGATAAAACTTTATTCTCTTTCCACATTGCGGGCAGGAAGAAGGAGGGCTGACAAGGCTCATTTTCCGGGGGATTCGGTAGATGACGACATTTAGAAAGCTTCCCCAGGCCATTCCAAAAACAATAATAATTATCTTTTCCACCATAGCTCCGATTTCACCTCTCCTGTTTCCGAGTCATATTTATACTCATTACCATCCAGGTCCTTGGGTATTTCTGCAAGGAATCCTGATGTTACAAGTTTACTGAGTTCTTCAGGATAATGCCCGAATTGTTCTTTGTATTTATTAAGCCCTTCATTTATTGATTCTAGGTCAATACTTGCTTGGGTCCGGTAGATGTGATTGGCTGCAATTTTTCTCACCCGTTCATCACTTTCGGCTTCCGCCATTTGGTATACTTCCACCCAGTTTCTCATCGCGGTTTTATAATCTGTCTGTTCAAAGGCGGCATTAGCGTACAGGCGCTTAGCCATGGCCGGGGACCCTTCGATCTCCATGGTTTTTTTAAAATATTTTTGGGCTATTTTGTAGTCCTTTAATAACATCTGGGCGTAATGGCCGGCCTGAAAGGGAAAGATCCATTCGCCCGGATTTTTTCCCAGGCCCCTGTTTAGGATCTTTTCACAAGTTTCAAAATCTCTGGCGTCATAGACTGCAAAGATGGCTCCTATCTGGTAGGGGTCGAAATAGCGGGGATCAAGCTCGGCGATGATGGAAAAAACATGGTCAAGATAGTCAAAGCGGTTGGGTATTTTTTGGTCGCTAAAGTACTGGATCGACCAGACGTAGATCAGGTCTGCCATTAAAGATGAATAGCCGAAGGTGGCATACTTTAAAAATTTTCCCGAAGGGATATAAATAAAAGACGATCCTGGAACGGTTTTGCGGGGAATGTTATCAAGTTTTATTTTTAATCCCATAATAGCGGCACAGCTTAAAATAAGGAGGATAATGAGAAATTTCTTTTTCATTGATATCAGACAAAATCTCTTTTCCGGAAAACCAGCATTGCAGCTGTCAGGACAAAGAGGGTATACATGATCCCATAAATTGTCGCATAAAGAAACACCTGCGGCGGAACAGGCAGGTAGTGGACGATCTCTGTTTTAAAATTAAAATTTTCAAGATCAGGGATAAGAGTATAAAAAACTTGAACTATAGTTTTTCCAAATCCAGGCTTTATCTTATTTATTAACGTTTCAAGGCCCCAGGAAAGATGTCCGATAAGATAAAAGGATAAAGAGAAAACCGAACTTAAAATGGGAGAGGAGATACAGGAGAAAAACATGGCCACTGCGGTTATAAGGCAGAGTTCCAGGAAAATAAATGCCAGGGCAGCAAACATACCCCATTCTATGCGGCCGGAGTGAAGGAGGACAATAACAATAAAGATCAGGCTCATTAAAAAAAGCATGACCAGCAGGGTCAGAATAAGCCCGAAAAATTTTCCCAACAGAAATTGATAGCGGTGTATCGGTTTTGACAGCAGAGTGTAGATGGTTTTTTTGTCGATCTCCTTAAAGACGAGGCTTGTGCCCATTAAAATTGCCATTAGCGCCCCGAAGAGAGATAGAGAAGCCAGGCCTACATCCATTATGATCTTTACCCTGTCCCCTACAGCAAGAATAGCTAGCAGGCGGGAAAATATAAGGCTTACAACCGCAAAAAAGAGCAGCAAGTAGAGTATCCTGTCACGGATAGCTTCCTTGAATGTATTAAGGGCAATAGCCGTTATTTTCATTCTTGCTTCACTGTTCCCACGAATAGATCCTCCAGGCTTTCGGACCTGGGAACCAGAGAATGGATTTTGGCTTTTTTTGTATGAACAAGTTCCAGGATCTTATCAACCTTTTTTTCATCTGTGATTTTTATCAGAGTCCTTCCTCCATAGGATGACACACATTCTCCGTACTTTTTCAGCTCTTCTTCTTTTATTCCGGAGATCGTGGTTTCTGTGAATAGTATTTTTTGGGAAATAAGGTCATGGAGCCTTCCCTGGTTTATAATTTGTCCGCTGACAATTATAGCTACGCGGTCGCAGACCATTTCAATGTCCTGTAGTATATGGGATGAGAGGAATACTGTTTTCCCTTCTTCCTTAAGCCTGACAATGATATCACGGATTTCTTTTCTCCCTAGAGGGTCAAGTCCGCCCAGGGGTTCATCCAGCAGCACCAGATCAGGTTCGTTAAGGAGAGCTTGGGCCAGGCCGATGCGCTGCAGCATGCCTTTGGAGAATTTTCTTAGTTGCAGGCTGGACGATTTTTCCAGGCCGACCAGGCTGAGAAGCGTGGATGTTTTTTCTTCAATATCCGCTTTTTTTATCTGATGTAATTGACAGTAGAAACGGAGGAATTCAGAAGCTGTAAGATAATCATAAAAATAGGGATTTTCCGGAAGGAATCCGATCCTGGCTTTTGCTTTTAGCGAGAGATAAGGCAGCCCCAGGATCTCTATTTCTCCTTTATCCGGGAAAATAAGCCCCAGAATGCATTTAAGCGTTGTGGTTTTTCCAGCGCCGTTGGGGCCGAGATACCCAAAGATCTCACCTTCCTTTACAGAAATAGAAATACCTTTGAGGATTTCAATATTTTTGCGCAGAAATTCTGATTTAAAGGATTTAAAGAGGCTGGTTATCTTAAGTGCGTTTTCCATAAGATTGTGTCTATTATATTAAAATAATCTTTTATTTCAAATTATTTTCAAACAATTTGAATATTCTTTTATATTCGTCCGCCCAGGAAGAGGAGTTGAGAAAACCGTGGCCTTCAACCGGGTAAAAAGCACATTCCCAGTTTTCCTTTCTTAGCTCTATTAGCCTCTGGACCAGGCGGACCGTATCTTGGAAATGTACGTTTGTATCTACCATGCCGTGGCAGATAAGGAGGGCGCCTTTAAGCCCCTCTGCAAAATAAATAGGGGAGCTTTTCTTGTAGGCTTCTGTATCTTTGTGGGGAAGGTTTAGAATATCAGCGGTATAACTGTTATGATAATGAGCCCAGTCTGTGACCGGCCTAAGGGCCGCTCCGGCCGCGAAAACATCGGGCGTGGTAAACATTGCCATAAAGGTGAGGAAGCCTCCGTAGCTGCCCCCATAGGTCCCGATTCTTTTTGGGTCGACTCCGTGTTCTTTGATCAGATATTTGGCTCCATCTACAACATCGTCCAGGTCTTTTCCTCCCATGTGGCGGTAGATCCCAATACGGCAGTTGCGGCCATATCCGGCGCTTCCGCGGTAGTCTGCATCCAGCACCAGATAACCCTGCTCCAAAAGAAAATTATGGAACATGTATTCATGGGAGTAGCCGCTCCATCCTTTGTGGGCATTCTGCAGATATCCGGCTCCATGGATAAAAATGACTGCCGGATGCTGCGGGTGCCACTTTTTTGGCTTATATAAGCGGGCGTAAACATCTACTCCGTCCCGGGCCCTATAGGTGATTACTTTCGGCTCGTACCAGGGATAGGAGCGGAAATTATTAGTACTAGAAAGGGTGATCTGTTCCGCTTCGGCACCGGCTTTGTTGGATTGGATATATAATTCGGCTGGATGGTTCGTAGATGAATAAAGAATGGCCAGGTTTTTTTCATCAGGAGACATGGTTGCATTATTGTGCCCTTTCATGGAAGTGATTTTTGTCTTTGCCCCTCCGTTTGCCGGCATGGAATAAAAGTGCCGTTCTCCGGGATGTTCTTCATTGGATGTTAAATACCAGGTCTTGCCGTCTTCTGAAAGGTTGGCCTGGGATATTTCATATTTTCCCCTAGTGAGTTGGATTATTTCTTTGCCATCCGGGGAAGCCTTGTATAGATGGGCAAAGCCATCTTTTTCAGAAATATAGGATATCCATTTACTGTTTGGCCACCAGGTGATGTTTGTAAGTCCGAACCGTCCTATCCAGGCTTCATCATAAATATGTTCTATAATAGAAGTTTTTCCGGTCTTTTTATCCAAGAGAAAAAGCCAGGCATCATTTCTGTCTGCCGAACGGGCTGCTAAAGCGCAATATTTTCCGTCAGGAGACCAATAGGTCCCGGCAGCATATATCTGCTTTTCTTCCTGCTTGTAATCCACCCAGGTGATTTTCCCGGTAACAGTATCCATGATGCCGCTTTTTCTGGTGCTGAAGGAATAAGCGGCCTTGGGGTGGGCGGTAATGTCTTCTGTATATCCGGATTTTGTCACATAATTAGGCACTATAGTGCTTTTTGTTTCAGGGCTGCGTTCTGAGAGCTGAAAAAGGACATATTTTTCACATGGGGAAAGTTCAAGCTGGGCAATATTTTGCCCTTCTTTCAAATGGAAAGGCTTCCTTTTTTTAACATCATCCAGGCCGGGAAAGGACATTTTCTGTTCCATTTTGTTTTGTTTTTTATTAAATTGCTGAAATAGTTCTTTCTGCTGGTCCAGAAACCACTTGGCGATTTCATCCGGTTTTTTTTGGGGAGGGGGGGATTTCCTGGTAAATGAGGTCATCTGCCTTAGGCTGAAGTCTTTAATAGAAAGGAGATAAAGGTTATCCCGGGATGTAAAAAATATCTTATTCTGGTCAAAAGCAAAGTTTGCATTTGATTCTCGGTCATCCGTAAATGTAAGCCTTTTGATCTTTCCGGAAGGAATAGACATAACAAAAATATCACTGTTTCTGCTAATAAGGGCTTTGGTTCTATTTTTATTGTATTTGATGCTTAGGCCTGACATCCCGGATCTTGAACGAAAGGAGAAGCTTGAGCGGGGCGGAAGGGGAGGGTTTTTTAAAAGCTGGTCTGGGTCGATTTTTTTTGGAATTTTGCTTGGAATGTTTAAAACATAGAGTTCAGCTTTTTCAGCTTCCGGTTTTTTCCATATGAAATAAAGTTGTTTTCCATCCTGGGACCACATGATCCCGGATGGGGGCGTGCCGGTTAGCGCTGAGCCTTCCATAATGTTGTCAACAGTCAGTTCAAATTTTTCTGCTGCCTGGTCTTTTTCTCCGGCTATACCGTTTCCGGATAGGGCAAGCAAAGCAGCAATATAGATAATAATAAGCTTGTGGGCTTTAATAGACATAGAAACCTCCTTCGATCTGGATAATACTAAGTATGGGGGGAATAGTAAATAGGGGGATGAAATTCCCCTTTTGTTCCCTAATTTTTTCCAGGAAAATTTCTTTTTTTCTTTGAACATATAGTTTCTTTACCAATTTTTTAGAAATCCCGGCCGGAAATTTTAGTTTGGAAAATCTGATCTCTTTCATTTTCCCTATTCAATAGAATATTAAACTTCTTGTTAAGGACTCTGGCAGTTTTTTCTTTTTTTAATTAACCCTTTTATTAAAAAATCGCTTATTCACACCTATTTACCCCTGAAAACCCAAAAAATGAAGCCCTGTAACAGTATGTGCAGGTCGATAATAATCTGACTAAGGGATAGGGTAAAGCTGGTTTTGAGGTTTTTTAAATGAGGTGAGAAAATCTATTAATACAATCCGTCTCTCTAAATGAGGCGATACTCCAGTATCACGCTGTCATTTCTGTTAAGGGAAGCCATGGCTGCCTAGCTACTACTTGTGTCTTAATTTTCTACCTCCCTCTTTTGTCACAATTTTATTTGTAACGTCTTAAATCTAAAGCAAACGCATTATCTATTTTGGTAAATTAATGTAATTCCAAAATCTCCTTGTTTCAAGGTTGTAATGCAATCAGGGCTTAGCAGTTTTGGAGGAGGAGCGAGTTGACCGTTTTCCGCCTCTTCCTTATAGAAAAAAAGTAAAACAGCAAAAAGTCCAGCCACAGCAGCAATAGTATTTCTGAGAGTAGCTCTAGGGAAATACTCACCTCTCTCATGCTTTACTTTGTTATAAGCATTCCACCAGTTAGGATTTTTATCTTCTTTCCAATTTTTCCAAGGTGATATCTGGAGTCCGTAACGAGGTATTCTTATATTCATATCACTCAATCTGGGGAATTTTGGGGCTAAAATTTCACGATACTGGTCAATGTTCCTTGGCCTCTTTTTAGGTTGAACTTTTTTGCTTAAGGCTTTCAGCACAACATCTACCTCTGAACTTGCTGTCAATAATAAATGAGCCATTTCCAGTGAATATGTCTCGTAGTTACCTTTCGTAAACTCAACAAACCTAGATACACGTTCTAAGTCAGACTCTAGCGCTAAGAAATAATTCCAATGTAAAAGCTTAGGACTTTCTTTTAACATGTTATTCTAACCTCCTTTGGAAGCCAGGACTTAGGGTCTTTGGCTTCCAGTCACCTCAATTATTATTTGTAACCTTTAAGAAGAAAATCTAAAAGCTTTATGTTAAATTAAAAAGCAATTTAGTTGGGTCTACTTTTTATACCAACTTCTTTCATCTCTATAGCAAGCTTTTGTTTCCATTCACCCAATTGATCCATTTCTACATATAAAATTCCCTTATAGTCTGAAGGAATTTCTACATTTTCTTTATGAAGAACACACACTCTTTTCCGATCTAATTTTCCTATGAAATAGCCAAGTTCAAAGATTACATTTTGGCGAGCCCTAGCTTTCAATTCGCTTCTTTTATCTTTAGTTGTTCCTAAATCATCAGGAGTTAATAAAACTACAGCAAAGCCAACATTTGAATAGTCTTCAAACTTCTCAATTATAGTTCTGCCTCTGTTAGCCATCTCGTGAAGAATTATTGGCTTAAGGCCTAATGTTTTTATAAATCTCGCCACAGATTCTTTTGCTTCAACATCATGACCATGTACTATAAAAACATCATTACCTAAGTTCAAATAGGGAGAAGGAACAACAGCTTGAGATTGAATTCTATCAGCTTCATCTACACCCTCAGCTATTATGCTTATACTACCTCCAGGGTCATCCCTTAATCTTATAAATCCTTTTTGATCGAAATGCCTTACAAAATTAAAAGTTGTGCTTCTATCAATACCTAACTCTTCTCCGATTCTCATGCTTTCAATAAATTCATTTATATCACTGCCAGACATTTCATTTAACTTCACAAGAAACTTATCCCTTTTTTCTTTCACTGACATCTTAGACTCCTTTTCCAGTCTTTCAGCCATTTCCCATCCATCACCTGACAATTCTAAATCTGCACCTCTTGCTTTCCAATATAATAAATCTCGTCGCCCCGCTAGCTCACGAATTTTATTAAATTCCTGAGGATTAGGAGAATAAGTAATTGGATAATCTTTTTCTGCCGCCCACGGCACACTATCGCCTAAATACCTGGAGATCGTTTTTAAATATAAGAGCAGATTATTAAGCTTTTCTTCAATAGTCTTGTTTTCATATTCCTCAATTTTCTCATTTAGAAAATCTGGATTTTCCAATATTGGAGGATCCTTTTCGCGTTCAAAACATTCTCTTGTGTAAGCTGATAACATTGCTCTTTTTCTTTCACCCATTGAAGTATAGGTCCTTTACCAAAAGCCATCGTAGCTATATTTTTTACATGTATTACACTCCACAGAATACTCATTCCGGTCTGGAACCTTTGATACCTCTGCATCCCCCCCACATAAAATACATTTTTCATTCATCTTTTTCTTTCCAGGTTACCTCAATACTCTCTATATTTTAACTTTTCCATAGAGTAAATCTTCCACACTAATCAGCTTAATATCTAAGCCTGTTCCCTTTACTCTTGCCACCTCTTTGTGTGCCCCTTGTAAAACTGAAAGCAACTATAAAGCCCTTTTCATACTTCTCTCTTCTCAGTGCTGTTTCGAAATTGTCAACAACGTTTCTTCCAACTTTCTTTGACTGTTTCACTTGAATCCCTGCTCTCTCAGTGAAAATAGTTTTTTCGTAATATCCGTCAATTCCCATATCTGAGACTAATTTTTTGCTTTGTTTAGCCTGCATTTCATTTACAACCCAATTTTGAAATTCAAAGGATTCTAATGCTTTTAACTCTGATAACGTAGTAGGCATACCGATAACATCAAAATCTTTACTCTTTATAGCTCCTAACTTCTCTAGTCTTTTCTCAATTAGATTTATTGCAGTGGGAGAAATATCTACTCCTATCCACTTTCTTCCAAAAAGATTTACTTACCATTGGAAGCTTTTCTTCCATAGTCCATATAGTCTCTAAAATCTGATCCAAATTCCTCTTGCAATGCGCACCTTGTAAGACCAACATGGTTAAAAAATACTCCCTTACGAATTCGTGCTTTGGATGCTCCCCTTATAGGTTCACCTTCTCCCAGTTCTTCCTCTTTTATGAGAAGCTCCATAGCCTCTGTTTCCTTTACCTTATCCCAATGATTTTTAATAATAACTTCTAATTTTTTTACTATTGTTATCCCGAAAACTCTCAAATCTTCTAATAATTCCGAGAAATCTTCATGTAATTCTAAATTTTTTTTTGGAAGAAGCTTTTCAAGTGTCTTTCTCAATGAGTCTGTATTTAGTATTTCATCTTCAACTTTTTCAATTTTCTCAATATAAAGACCTCTATCTAATAAAACACGTTCAAATTCGAGGTCTACTGTCTCCAAAAGTGCAGCAACACGATTAATAGAGCGTTGTAATGGAATAGGAACATCTTTCTCTCTTTTATATTGCAAAACATGAGATGCTGTAGCCCATATATGTTGGGACGCAGTTCTGATTTGGACTTCTGCCTTAAAGCCTTTTGTATTTTTCAATGAAGGCAAACTAAACCAACCTGGAGGTGGAGTTAAAATGTAATGCATTGAACTATAGCCAAATTTATTTTCTTCAAGACGTTTTGTAACATCTTCTTTTTTCAAAACTTTAAAATTTCCTTCGACAATATTACACGTTTTACGAAGGTCTCTAATAAATAGAAGAATTATTCGAATACCAGCAAAATCTTCTATTTCATTTAGATTTTGAGGTGCTATTTTATGCCTTTCGCAATTTTCACAAATAGATGTCCAGGATTTGACCCTAGATTCTATTGGGAACGCGATAGAAATATTATCTTGAGAAATAAGTTCTACAAACTGCTTTACTAGCTCAGAGCAAAATCCATTATAAAGAAAGTATTTCTCTTTATGTTCTAACTCTAGTTTATCCATCCCATTAGTCGATTGGCTCATTTCCAACCACCCCTTTTTACCTGTTCATATTTACAGTTTATAAATATACCAAATAATAATAAAAAAGTGAATCCTTACAATTGAATAGACTTCTCCCCATGTCTCCACTGTGAAACAAAATTGATTGAAAATAGCTGAAACTATGGCATCAGGATTAAAAACTCAAAACAAAGAAAAATACTATTCTAATAAAACCTGCAAGCCCACAAATCCAATCCACTCAGACTGGAGAAAAACATCCCTCAATGTTTACAGAATGCCGAGAAGGCTAGTTTTTTTAATTTCATCTTTCTCGGGTATGTTTCGCGATAATGCCCCTTTTTCCGGAAATGTTTGACTGAAAAGCCCTTTTTAACAAAAATGTTATATACTAGATATTTTTATCCATATACCAAAGGCATAGCCCGTAGTGTATTTGCGGTGTTATCAGCTGCACAAGTTATATTTCAATTCCTGCATTTGATGCTTTAATGATAAGATAATTGACGAACGCAGAGCACGAAACTAACATAAATTTTGCATCCTCAGAACTAAGATTAGATTTATCAAGTAAAGCGTGGCGTATGCCTTCAGCATTACTTGTATATCCATATAAATTTTTAAATGCATTTTTCAAAGCAGGATGTAATTTAACCTTTTCCTCTATTTTCTTCAATGCATGTACTAGTGTTGCATTTTTCTCTTTTGTTATTAGTTTACAAATAGACTCTACCGCACATATAGACTCTTTAATTGAATTCCTGTAATCAGGAGACTTTCTGTCTGCAAATAAATCCACAGCCCTTTTTATATGAGTTTTAACAGCTTTGAAAGGCGTGGAGATTTTTAAAGCCTCTTCTATTTCCAAAACTTCCTCTTCCGAAGTTATCTGTGCAATCTTACCTCCAACAAAACGATATGCGGATAATTCACGTTCCAAAACAGAATTGCATAAATCCATAAATTCTGGGTTAACTTCGTTATATTCGTCAGGATAATTATTGGCTATAAATTCTATAAAATCATAAACTTCGTTCCATTTGCAATAAAAAAAATATTTTCTTATTTCCTGATAAGTGGTATCCCAAAAATCATGTAAAGTATCAAGTGGTTTCTTAAAATAATTGTGCCATAATCTTTTAAATAAAGTGTCAAGCTTTTCGTCACGAGAAATAACTGCATCTAATTGATCCCAATAATAGAGAGTTAAGGCATTCCATAAACCGTTTTTTAAGTCACTATCCATAGAATCAACTTGCATTATTCTTTTAACTGGTTTAATTCCTTTCCTTTGAGAAAATGACTTCATATTTTTATTCTCTATTTCCTCTGATTTTTTTTATGCAGAAGAAGGCTTTATTTTTGCTTCTGCTCTTCTTGCTCTTTGAGTCTCTTATCATGGATTTTTGCATCCCTCCGCCATTGTTCTATCAGCTGGAGACGATGCTTGTCGTCTCTGAATGCTCTACCTAATCCCCCCATGCCCCAAAAGCTGAGTTTCAATTGCTTTTCCTCCTCCGTGGTGAGAGGCTTTCCTTTCAAAAGCTTCATATGGATATCGCGCGTCCTAAGAGCAACAATCTTTAATGAATTCCTATCTATGATGGCTCTGAATCCTTCTAACATGATGACCTCCTTTTGCTTTTTCATTATTATATCACAATTTTAAAATATTTTAATTTTCTTAAATGCCATTATCAATATTAAGCTAAAGATTCAGACCGATCTTAATGGAATTCTAATATATACGGCCTATTATAAGCCCCACTGTACAGCGAACTCCAACATGAGCTGCAGGAAGGTATGTGCGATAATCCATGCCACAATCTTCTCCTCTCCCAGATGTTTCAAACATTTGCAACGGGAAATTTTTTATCCAATACAAGGATTCAATTCCATGTGCGTACGTAAAATTCTGCAACAATTCTCCGCACCAGCAGCCCTCGGGTACTCTAATTACCCCCGAACCTAGAGCTAGATACCTTAATGCAACCCTCTCCAAGCCTGTGTAAGCCCCGATCTCATTCAGGCCTGTATAACCCCTAAGCGCAGGTATACTGCGTTTGCTCCCTTTACCTCTGGGAACTATTTTATCATCAGCTTGTTTTGGTTTCGTATCGGTAATCCCGGCACTAGTCTGCCCCTATTAACCTTAATTTTTACGGTAAAGGACGTTTAGTGGCTACTCGGAGGGAGGGAGGATAAAAAAAAGTCTCTCCAGGTGAGGAGAATGACATGCAATCGTGGACAAAAATGGACAACAATGGGCACTATTATGAATAATTCAGGTTAAGAGCTGGGTCGGGGTTAATCCGGGAGTTGGTGTTTTAAGGAATTTGGGTCTACTGTCATGTAATAATCGCTTCCCATATAGAGCAGGGGGCGTATTTTATTTGTATTGAGAACACCGTCCCTATTAAAACTGCCCTCTTCCTCGTGAGCTGCCACAACTTGACCGACAAAAAGTTCGTGGTCTCCGAAGCTGCGGATCTCTTTAAGTGTACACTCAAGGGAGGTATAAGCTGCTTGTAATATAGGGGATTTTATTATTTTGGAAGGAGATAGCTTTACCTGGAACTCTTTTACTTTGTCAAGATCATGCCCGGATTTTCTTCCCATTTGGGCAGAGAGTCTAATATTTTCCATAGGAATAAAATTTACACTGAATTCTCCGGCTTCTGATATTATATGATAGGTAAGCCTTTTCTTAGAGATTAGGATTCCAAAAAGCGGAGGATCAAAGGAAACTGCGGTGTGCCAGGCACAGGCCATGTAATTCAGCCGATCTCCGGCTTGAGCACCTACAATGGCAACTGTATAGGGATAAAAATATTGATAATCTTTAATTTGGGTTGAAATTTTTTTCATAACACTCCTCTTTGTTGGTATTTAATTTTTATAATACTATAAAATGCGTACCATATCAAAAAATTTGAGAGGGTGATTCCTGTGATCTGGTTTTTTATAAACTACTCCCTCTCATTAAAATGAGAAGGAGTAGAAGGAGGGCGGGAGAGGAATCCTCGTCCATCTCCCTGAAAAAACCTTGACGCATCCCTGGTTGATACGATTTATCTTATTGCGATAACTTTCGATGTAAATTTTGTCATATATGGTTTTAACCGTCAATCACCTTTTGAGGTGAAATAAGGGGTGAATTTTGATATAATATTGATCTATGCTTTCAAAAAGTCAAAAAAGACTCAGCCTGACCCATTATATCTTTATCGGTTTTTTCTCTGGGATAATAGCTGGCTGGATTTTTGGAGAAAGTGTTCTGCCGTTTGCAGAGCCTATGGCTGAGATTTTTCTGCGGTTACTGCGTATGGCGATAATGCCCTTGATCATAACTTCCATCATATCCGGGGTTGTCAGTGTAGGAAACGCTGCAGGTTTGGGAAGGTTAGGGCTGAAGACTTTCGGGTATTATATAGTCAGCAGTCTTATGGCTATACTGACCGGGCTGGTTTTGGTGAATGTATTCCGGCCGGGGATTGGGGCTGGGATCGGACTGGAAGCTGCGCCTGAAAGTATTGCAGCATCTGAACAGGGAATTGGAGACCTCCTTATCCAGATAATACCGGAAAATCCTTTTTCAGCTATGGCCCAGGGAGATGTGCTTCCCATTATCTTTTTTTCTATCCTTTTCGGATATTTTATTACCCGGCTCAAAGCAAAACCCAAGGCGCTGATGAGTGATTTTTTCCAGGCTGCCTTTGATACTATGATGAAGCTGACTCTCTTTGTAGTTTGGAGCGCTCCTCTTGGTGTATTCGGCATTTTAGCCCGTATTGTTGCTAAAACCGGATTTGATGCATTCAGATCCTTGGGTTTTTACTTCCTGGTAGTACTGCTTGGCCTGGCTTTTCATGCCTTTGTTAATCTCCCTCTCCTTCTTTCTCTGGTTGCACGTGTAAATCCTCTTAAACACTACAAGGGGATGCCGTCTGCCCTGCTAATGGCATTTTCCACCTGTTCTACAATTGTTACCCTGCCCTTGACCATGAAGGCTGTAACCGGTAATTCACGTGTATCAAATAAGATAGCCAGTTTTGTATTGCCCATCGGTGCTACTGTTAATATGGATGGGACTGCTCTGTATGAATGTGTAGCTACAATATTTATTGCTCAGGTCTATGGATTTGAATTAAGCTTCAGTGTCCAGCTTATTATTGTTTTTACCGCTCTTCTTGCTTCTATCGGGGCTGCCAGTGTTCCCATGAGCGGTATGGTAATGATGTCGATTATACTGGGGGCTGTAGGACTTCCATTAGAGGGTGTGGTTGTGATTTTAGCAGTCGACCGTATCCTGGACATGTTCCGGACAATGGTCAATGTATTAAGTGACAGTTGCGGAGCTGTGATAGTAGCGCGAATGGAGGGAGAAAAATTAAATAGAATAGGGGAAAAGGATAAATATAATGAGTGATTTTGGTGGAGCGGTCAAAAAAAGCAGTAACTACGATTTAGCGGTGATTGGAGTGCCTTTTGATGAAAAATCCTCCTATCTACGGGGAGCGGCAAAAGGGCCAGCTGCTATCCGGGAAGCATCGACTGAGGCGATGATTAATCCCTGTACTGAACTTGGGGTTGATCTGGCTTTAGATACTGTTTTAAAGGACCTGGGAGATATAAGTATTAAAGGAGGATTTTTTCGGCTTGCTTCCCGCCTTGAAGAGAAAATCACTGAAATTATTAATGCAAAGGCGGTTCCTTTTGTTCTCGGCGGGGACCATTCTATCAGCTATCCCGTGGTCAAAGCATTTGCCAAAAAAATCAAGCCCCTGGATATTCTTCATTTTGATGCCCACCCCGATATGTATGATGAATATAACGGTGATCTTTATTCGCATGCTTGTCCTTTTGCGAGGATTTTAGAGGAAGGATTGGCCCGGCATATTGTTCAAGTTGGAATCCGGGCCGCTAATCCTGCCCAAAGGAAAAAAGCAGAAAAATTCGGAGTAAAATGGATCGAAATGAAAGATCTCCTCGAAAAAACGAGCTTAGAATTCAGCAATCCGTTATATATTTCTTTTGATGTCGACGCTCTGGATCCTGCTTTTGCTCCCGGAGTTTCCCATTGTGAGCCGGGCGGATTAAGCACAAGACAGGTAATTAATATGATCCACAACTTAAATGCAGAGATAGTCGGGATGGATGTGGTGGAAGTCAATCCCTATAAAGATATCTCCGGGATCACGGCTTCTGCGGCTGTAAAGGTCACTATGGAAGTAATGGGGAAAGTGGTACAGATTGGCTCATCGCAATAATGGATACCTGGTTTATTAATTTAGAAACTATTAGATAAATCTGAGTGGATGGATACGCTCGCTTCAATGTCGCTTAATCCATACAATCAGATTTATCTTGTCCTTATCTGTTTATTTCTTGCCTAGGTATCCATTATTGCGATGAGCCATCAGATTTAAATGAGGTTAACGATTTTTTCCAGCCATTCCTTATCGACTTGAGAGAAAGAATTAAAATCCCGGCTGTCAATATCTAATACTGCCCAGGCAGATCCCTTATTGTTGATTAAAGGGACAATGATTTCAGAGTTAGACCTGCTGTCACAAACAATGTGCCCAGGGAATTTATGAACATCGGGGACAATAATTGTTTTTTGCTCCAGCACCCCTGCCCAGCACACGCCCTTTTTTTCGCCCAGTACCTGGCAGGCAAGCGGCCCCTGATATGGCCCTACTATCAAGCGGTCATTTTTCAAAATGTAGAATCCTGTCCAGAAGAAGTGAGGCATTTTATGATGCAGGATTGCTGTAACTGTAGCCATATGAGAGACTGTATCTTTTGTTTTTTTAAGGAGTTCCTGGAGCTGTTTAAAGAGCCTTTCATATCTTTGGCTGAGTTTTTTTTCGGATAACATAAAAGGCCTCCCGGGAGGGGTGATGCGGGCTGATTGTCAGCAAAAGGGGGGTTGATGATGGGAACCAAAAAGGTGAGAACTCTCTCCAGCCCGCTTAAGAGAATCATTAACTATTATATAGAAAAAAAACTGAATGTAAAGAAAAATATTTTTTTTCTTGACATCCCCCTGATTTTTTATAAAAATTTAACTAGTCACAAAATGGCATGAAGCAATTGGAGCCATTGTTTCGAAAATTTATTACGGAGGTAAGATGAATGGCTTATGAATTCACAAACTCAAAAGGAACGAAGTATTATCTTCACTTTAAAGATGTCAATCTAAAGGGAGGCAGGCAACAAAGGATTTATTTTTTCGCAAAGGACATTAGAGACGGATCACTTGATGCGGTTCCTGATGCCTATGAAGTCATGGAAACCCAAAGAACAGGGATGCCCATTCTGAGGAAGAAAAAATAAACTTAGGTTTAATCTGACCTTTGTTATCGGCGATCATATGTTGCCGGTATTTTGTCTTTAATAAAGGTAGGGCCCTTTTTTGGAAGGGGTTCTATCTTTTTTTTTATTAGGGTCAGGTCTTGTTTTTTGCTTAAAACTTAAAGCTGAAACCGAAGTGGTATTCAGGAAATACGGATTCTTCCAGCGATAGGATTGCTTCGGTATAAAAAAAATAGAAAATTCGTCTCGCTCGAACAAGTGAAAATAAATTGTTTATAATGAAACTGATAATTGCCAGCTTGACATTATAGGAGGATAAAATGGATTTTTCCGAACTATCTTTTGCAGACGCTCCTATAATAAAAACGATCCCTCCTGGCCTGGCATCAAAGGAGCTGCTTGACTTCCAGTCTATGCATGAAGGTTCTGCTGTTTCATATCCCCGTGGTATGCCGATGGCTTTACAGCGGGCAAAAGGGGCGACCGTAGAGGATGTAGACGGTAATATTTACATTGATTTTTTCGGGGGAGCGGCAGTGATGAATGTCGGGCATTCCAACCCTGATGTAATTGCCGCGGCTTCCAAACAGATGCAACTCCTAACCCACTCGCTGGATGTTCCCAACCCGGCCCGGAAAGCGCTTGTAGAGAGGTTGCTGCCGCTTTTGCCGGGGCCTATGCAGAGAGTCTTTTTCGGGGGGCCTACAGGTGCTGATGCAGTAGAGACTGCCATGAAGCTGGCTAAATCTAATACCGGACGAATCCCTATGATCTCATTTGAAGGCGGCTTTCACGGCATGAGCGCTGGAGCTTTGTCGCTTACAAGCGGCCGCAACTTTAAAGAGGATTTTTTGCCTTTGCTTCCTGAAGTCCATTTTATCCCTTATGCATACTGCTACCGCTGTGCCTTTAAGAAAGAGCCAAAGAGTTGTAATCTTGAATGCGCTCAGTATCTCGAGCATATCTTAGAAAGCCCCCACTCTGGAATAGGAAAACCAGCAGCAGTAATAATTGAGCCCATTCAAGGGGAAGGCGGTTCTATTGTCCCGCCGGAACGCTTTATTCCTGCCATTCGGAAGATATGTACGAAATATGAAGTGCTTATGATAACCGATGAGATCCAGGCAGGATTCTGCCGCACCGGCAAGATGTTCTCCTTTGACCATACTGGCGTTATCCCTGATATTATGACGATGAGCAAAGCCCTTGGTGGAGTGGGCTTCCCCATATCTGGCATTGCATATAGAGCAGAGCTCGATACCTGGCCGCCTGGAAAACATATTGGAACTTTTCGCGGAAATGTCATAGCATATGCTGCAGGCAGCGCTGCAATAGATTTTATGCTCAAGCATAACCTTGCCGGACATGCCAATAAATTGGGGGAATTGATGCTTTCCTGGCTGAGGGAAATCGAGGTGGATTCCAGGATAATAGGAGAGGTCCGAGGAAAAGGTCTGATGCTGGGAGTGGAACTGGTCAAAGATAAGAATACGCGAAAGCCGGCTCCCGAATTTGCTGCTAAAATCCGTACTTATTGCCATCAGCACGGACTGCTAATTGAGATCGGAGGGCATTATTTCAATGTGGTACGGTTTCTCCCCCCTCTTGTTCTGACAGAAGGATTAGCGCTCAAAGGAGTTGAGATATTCGAAGATGCGGTTAAAAGAGCGGAGAGGGAAATGTGATTTTAATCTATAAAAAAATAACTAGAATAAAAGGAAAGGAAAAGATGAAGAAAAAAATTGTTTTTTTTGTGGCTGCTGCTATCTTATTAGCAGGCATGAGTTATCCTCTTTGTGGTCAAAGTGCTGTCCATTTTGCAGTTACATCCGATATTCTGGAGATACTTGACCAGGATTATCAGGGTGAAATTATGTATGTGACCACTTACCGCTCTGCTTTCGCTTTCAGATTGGGATATTACCGGACTATAGAAGATTCAAAGGACACTTATCCAGGTAATACCAGACATTGGGAGTTGGGAGGGCGCTGGCGGTATTTTCTGGTCGATACAGCCCCTAATCTGCTCTTTATTGGAGCTGGATTTGATAATCGTCCTAAGATTAATACAATAACACCACTGGGGGAGCTCGGTTTCAATTTTACTTTTAAACCGTTTATAATAGGAATTATAGCGTTTGGGGGCTATGAGGTCCATGTGTATAATTCTGATGCCAATCGTTTTGTTAAAGGAATAGAAATCCGCGTTGGATTTGGATTGTAAGGAAGATTAGAGTTTAAGGTTAATCCTGGAATTGAAAACATAAATAGAATCTCTTTTTCTGATTTCATAATTGAAATAAGGGAAAATTATAATCCTTTTTTTCAGTACCTCCAGGATGTCAAGTCTGCTCCTTTTGGAGCGCCTTTTCGGATTCTTTCTAGGATTATTGGCACATACATCTGATTGTATCTCAATCTGGATAACGCATTCGACCTTTCATGGTCGCCGTTCCAGCAGTGTTCTGCCCGGTCACCATAGTCCACTTCGCCGTCATAGTAAGGATTGGTTGTGCTTTCAAGGAATTCTTCAGTCAGGTAAACCGCATTATTCAGGTAATAATTATCCATATCCCCGCAGTAGATGTGAAGCTTTCCTTTAAGCTTGGGTCCCAGGATCTTCCAATCGCGCTTAAGAATATAGCTGAGGTCATAATTTTCCCTCCAGTATTCTGCTACTTTGGGGTCGATCTCTCCGGTTAATTTATTCCAGATAGGCTTGGGATAGCCGTTATCTCCTACAGGCGAATAGACTGCCTGCCAGATATCCCATTGGTCACCCGAGCGCGAGTTGGTTCCGATAGCAAGCTCCTTAAGGTTTGTATCTTCCAGGGTGCAGCTTATATGTCCGAGATAATTACGTTTTCCCGGGCGGGCTGTATGTTTCCATTGACTGTCAAGGTAATATGCGTTTTTGTCTTCATAAATATTTACGACAGTGTAGGCGCGGAAGTCGATCGGGTCAGGACAGGCGGCAAAACAGCCGTTGTATTCATCCGGGTAAAAAACCTGTACTGCTAGGGCTTCCCATCCTCCGGTAGAGCCTCCGTAAAGAAAACGGGTCCAGCCTTCGCCGATACCGCGGAATTTTTTCTCGATAAAAGGGATTAGCTCATAGGTTATAGCATCTCCGTATGGGCCAAGATTGGCAGAGTTGACTGCATAGGAGTCGTCATAAAAAGGATTGGCATGCTGGATCTCGATGATAAGCATACGCGGAAAGCCAGGTCCGGTCCATTCTTGGTAAAATTTATAGGCGTATTCCTGTTGGATCTTATTATAGCCTTTAAGGTCGAATCTTGAGCTGTAGTCTGGCTCAAGATCAGGGTCGGGGGGAGTTTCCCGGAAGCCTCCGAAAGTATAGGGAAAATGGCCCTGGAATACTACCAGGGGATAATGTACATCCGGATGTTCTTCAAATCCCTCCGGTAGAAGAATATGGGCGCCCAAAAACATGGGACGGCCCCAAAATTCTGTAAGCAGTTTGCTCTGCATTTTTACGTGCTTGATATATTTGGTTTCAGGAGGAGCGGGGATAGGGGGAATCTTCTGGTCCAGGGTTATCTTGATAGTCTTATTTTTCTGCGGGTCGATAAAGATTTTTTCGGGGGTGCTGTAAAGATTCCCAGGAGCGCGGTTCCAGTGCTGGCCTTCTCCCCGGTCCATGGGGAGTTTAACCACATGGCCATCAGCCCGGTTAAAGGTTTCGTATATATGTAGCAGCGCTTGAACTTGGTATTCACCGGCCGGGATGGCTGCAATGCTTTTAAGAGGGTAACCGAAAATACCAGCGTCTAAAACACTGTCTTCTCCGGGCGCCAATCCGTCTACATCGATTCCAAAGACCATTCCTGTATTCGGTTCGTCGCTTATTTGAAAGCGCGGTTCTGAACGCTCATTAGTGGAGATAAGTAAAAGGATGCGTCCATCCAGAGGTTCTGCATTTTGCTCTGCGGAAAAAGATATGCCGAACTTCAGTTTTCCGGTTTGAGCGGCAGGTTCCTGCTGGCAGGATAAAGTGATAAAAACTGCAAATAACATTAAAGCCATAAATGGGATTAAGTTTTGTTTAAATTTCTTTTCTTTCATAAGAATCCCTCCTGTAATAGCATTCAGCTACATTTTTTCTTATCTAGCAAAAAAAAACAAGGGGAAATAATTCATAACTGCCATGCCGGCCTGTTTGTTCCGGCTGGCTTACTGAGGATTATACTGCCGGGCCTTGCTGGTGGAAACACCGTATTTTACCAGGCCGGAAGCAATAATAAGGGCGCAGACTACTCCGTCAAGCACAGGGATACCGAGCTGTGCCTGCATGTGCTTGTCCAGCCCGCTCATTCCCGCACATCCAAGCACAATGACTTCAGCTCCGTCCTCATAGATTGCGGCCTGGGCGGCTTGTGTGATCTTTTCTTCATCCTGAGCATCTTTGAATTTTTCGGGAGGGGCTTTGACAGAAGCCAGTATGTCCTGGAGGTGATATTTGCGGATCAGGGCTTCCTTGTTGGGGATAGAGTGGGCGGTTGCTGAGACAACAGAAAAGCGGTGGCCTAGCATGGAAGCAATTTTCATTGATGCTTCCCCGATGCCCACTACTGGTTTGTTTGTGATCTCCTTTAATACATCAAGGTTGGGATCACAGTGGCAAGCAACAATAAAAGCGTCAAATTTGCTTTTGTGTTCCCTGACGAGTTTAATCATCCCTGGTGCGGTTTTTACTTGGTCTTCATAGGTCTCAATAAAAGCTGGGGCCTCAGGATTCCGTTTACAGGCTACTTCATATTCACCGCCGACAAAATCTTCAGCAGCTTTCTGAATTGCAAGAGTCATTTCCTTACTGCTGTTGGGATTTATAATAAGGATTTTCATGCCTATCTCCTCAGTCATCCGTCAGCATGAACGGGCTTTCAGGGATTTTTCTGGCGATCTTCTCTTTGATCTTTTTTTCCGGATAGCTCAGCAGGCGCATAAATTCCCTCGATATATCCTTGCGCGCCTTTGTATCATAGTGTCCGGATTCTTCTTAAGCTGCTTTCTTTTCTTTAAGTTTAAAGTAAGCCTGCAATACACTTTCATCCTCATAATATAGGATATTCCATTTTCCCTTGGTAAAATCATCTGCCTGCAGGTCAGTGATCATAAGTGATTTCTCCAGATGAGATTTTAAGTGGAATCTCTTGACGATCTTATCTGAAAGCGGGCCGATTGTCACATAGTCCTCCGGAGAAAGCGGGGGGCTTAGAGCTAGTTTTTTTACGCCGCAAGCTACCATTTCCACAAAACAGTTTATCATGCCTAACTGAAATGAAATTCGTTCGACCTTAAAGCCTGATGGACTTTTATTTTGCATGCGTTTTTTCCTCGGATTGCAAATTTCTTTAAATATGAATAAAATCTATTACTACATAGTATATAACAATATGTTGTTATAAATCCATAACCTGGATTATTCATAAAAAATGTTTAGGAGAACATAAAATGAAAAAAATTCTTACTGTATTTACATTTACAGCAATATTCACCAGCGTCAGCCTATTCTCTTTTGTTTCAATAGAACAAAAAATTGAAGGGATCTGGCAGGGGACTTTAAAAGTACAGGGTATTGAACTGAGAATTATTTTTAAAATCAAAAAAGATAAAAATGATGCCTTAACCGCAACCATGGACAGCCCTGACCAGGGTGCTGAAAATATCCCCATGGATACTGTTAAACTTGAAGGCAGTAATCTTTTTATGGAGCTGAAAATGGCAGGCGGAGTTTATGAAGGCAGTATTTCAGAAGACGGCAAAAAAATCGAAGGGACCTGGAAACAGGGGGGGCTTGATTTCCCCCTTGTTTTAGAACATACGGATAAAGTGGCTGAGCTTAAGCGCCCCCAGGAACCGAAAAAGCCATTCCCCTATAAAGAAGAAGAAGTCGCATACAAAAATGAAAAAGATGAGATCAAACTGGCAGGAACTTTGACTCTGCCCCAGGGAGAAGGCCCTTTTCCCGCTGTTTTGCTTATCTCAGGCTCAGGCGCACAGGACAGAAATGAAGAATTGCTCGGGCACAAACCTTTTCTTCTATTGGCAGACTATCTCACCCGGCGGCATATATCTGTCCTGCGTGTGGATGACCGGGGAGTGGGGGGCTCGACCGGAAAGCTTGCGGAATCCACTAGTATTGACCTGGCAGAGGATGTTCTCTCTGGGATTAGATTCCTAAAAACCCGCAAAGAGATAGATCCTGAAAGGATCGGCCTTATAGGCCACAGTGAAGGAGGAATTATAGCTCCCATTGTAGCCTCAAAATCAGAGGATATAGCTTTTATAATCCTCATGGCTGGAACAGGTGTAACGGGTGAAGAGATCCTTTATCTGCAAGGAGAGCTTATCGCCCGGGCAAACGGAGTCATAGAAGAGGATATTCAGGAAGCCCGTCTCCGCCAGGAGCTCATATTCAAAGTCTTAAAAAGGGAGAAAGATAATGATTCTGCAGAAAAAGCTTTGCGTAGATTATATGAGGAAGATATTGCCGGCATGGACGAGGAGGAAAAAAAGGAGGCTGAAGTTTCAGATGAGGTGTTTAAAGCAAGCCTAAAAAAAATACTTAATCCCTGGTTTCGCTTCTTTCTGACATTCGATCCTAAAACAGCTTTAAATAAAGTCAAATGTCCTGTTCTTGCGATAATAGGAGAAAAAGACCTTCAGGTTCCCCCTGAGCAAAACCTTAAAGAAATTGAAAAAGCCCTAAAACAAGGTGGAAATGAGGATTACACTATCAAAGAGCTTCCCGGCCTAAATCACCTGTTTCAGACTGCAGAAACAGGAGCCCCGAGCGAATACGGAAAGATAGAAGAGACGATTTCCCCCTCAGCACTCAAGTTGATTGGAGACTGGCTCCTTGAGAATGTGAAAAGGAAATAGAAAACGGTTTAAAGAGGATAACAGTTACCTTGCTCAGGCTGAAGCCTTGCGCTCGATCGGAAAGTGTGGGGACCGTTCGCAGCTCTCTTTCCTGCAGGAAGCTGCTGGAATGACATCCCCCAGAGATGTGATCAAAAGAGCGGCTGATTGGGCAAGAGATAAGATCAAGTCAGGAGCTGTATAGTTTTCCCCGGCTTATTTCCAGAGCCAGGTTAAACTCACCGGCAAGTACCTGAGCAGCTACTGCAGCAGCAAATTCCCGGGCGGTATTAACTCCCATTATACGCAGAGCTTCCCTGCCTCCCGGAGGGATCAAGCCTTCTCTCGAGGAGGCTATCCCTACTTCGATATTGGGTAATTCCACTCTGTAGACCACATCGTTATTTTCAGTTTCTGTATATATATTCTGGAAGGAAGAAACTAGGGGGCTCCGGGGATTGACTTGGACAGCTCTGTAAATTGCGGGAATAATCTCTCCTCCCATACCTGAATAGAATTGACATCCCAATTCTTGCGCTCCTATCCTGTCTATTTTAACGAAAGAGATGAATTTTTGGGGATCGACCTTCAGCAGCCTCTTGAATACTGTGCGGGAGACTCTTATCTCTGCAGAGGCATATCTTCCTCTTTTATTTTGCGGGCTGGGTTTTAAGTCTCCGTCATAGCCCTGGGCGATAACACTAAGCTCATATTCTATGCCTGCCTTTCTCAGCCGGATCTCGATCTCTTTTTTGGCATATCCCACAGCTTTGCTGATATCTCCATGGCCGCGGAAATTTTTAAAGTCTGCAGTATAATCCACATATAGAATAAAATCCCCCTGGCTCTCTACCCGCTTAAACTCAACTGTACTGACATTTCCGGAAAATTCTACCATCTTTTTGTTCATTTCTACTTTTATTCGGGGCAGGTTTGATTTGATGAGGTCGATCGCCTGGCTGCGCCATTTTTCTGATTTGAATATATAGCCATTGCAACGGGCAGCTCTCCCGTATTCCGATACTCTAACAATAGCTCCTCCGAGTTTGTTTATTTTAAAACAGCCCCTTGTAACTCCGATTGGCCCTAATCCGGTTCCGTAAACCAAAAGATTGGTAAATTCTTTCTCAATATCGCCCTTAACTTTTATTCTCCCCGCATAAGAGTAATAGTTTTCGCTTCCTCCTATATAGTTTTCAACCAGAGGTCCGTATTGGTCGAGGGCTTCCACTTTGCTTCCGCAAAGCGAACATTTAAAAAAAGAGTCCCTGGCATCAAGTGCCCATATAAATTCATCTTTCCGGCACAGATAATTTATTTTATAGGGTTTTTCAGATATGGCGATGTATTTGAATTTTTCTCCAGTTTTCTCTTCAATAAACCGTTGCCGGCAGATTGCAGCTATCCTGAAGTTTTCTGGCTCATTGATGCCATACTTTGAAAGCAATTCATTTTCTAATTTCCAAGGGGGAAGGTTTCCGGCTTTAAGTTCTTTAATACACTCTTGGATAACATGGTGCTCTTTTTTTTGATTGCTCATGATGGCTAAACCTTTTTAATATATTCTCTGGATATATCAATGACCCTGGTTGAATATTTATTATGTCCGTCGAGGTAGTCCCTCATCAATTTAATAAAGACCCCGCTTAACGCAAGTACTGCGATAAGATTGGGGATGGCACAGGCCCCGACTGCTATATTAGCAAAAGTCCACAGCTTGTCCACGTTGGTGAACCCGGCAAAGATAACGCCCGGCAGCAGATAAAACCATTTTAGGATTTTTACGGACTTTTTCCCGAATACAATGATTACCGAATTCTCATAGTAAATAAAAAAGCCGATCTGAGTGGTTAAGCAGAAAGTCAATATTGAAAATGAAAGCAGAAAGTTAGCAAAAGATGAAGGAAAAACGGAAGCGAAGGCTGTGATGACAAGTTCGATGCCCGACTGTCCGCTGGATAAGACGCCGGTGGAGATGATAGCAAAAGCTGTTATAGTGCAGATTATAAAGGTCACTACAAAGACTTCGAATGAACCCCATAAGCCCTGAAGAAATGGATGTTTAGTGTTGGAGGTGGCATGCGCCATGGGGGCAGTCCCGAGTCCGGCTTCATTTGAGAGCATTCCCCGGGCCATGCCGGTTTTAATGGCGGCCATAACAGCGGCTCCGGCAAAACCACCGGCTGCTGGAGCTGCAGAAAAAGCGTATTTGAATATTGTGCCGAAGGCTTCCGGAATCCTGGCATAATTGAAGACAAAAATGATCAGGCCTCCTATCACATAAACAACTGACATAAAGGGTACGAGTTTTTCGCAAAAGTGTCCGATCCGTTTGATACCGCCGATAACTATAACAGCTGTGATTACGGCCATGATGCTTGTAATTATATAAGGATTTAATTTGTAACTGGTCAGAAAAGCCCGGCCTACGGTATGGGATTGGAGCAGAGTGGCACAAATCACAGAATTAATAAACATACCGAAGCTGAATAATTTTGCCAGAAATTTCCAACCAAGGCCTTTGTTGATATAATACATGGGGCCGCCGTGGGGGCGCCCCTGCTTGTCAATGTCCCGGTAGTGTACCGCCAGGGTAACCTCAGCGGTTTTTGTGATCATGCCAAGGAAGGCCAGCAGCCACATCCAGAATATGGCGCCCGGGCCTCCCACGGAAAGGGCAGTGGCTACTCCTGCGATGCTGCCCATTCCCACAGTACTGGCAAGAGCGGTAGATGTAGCCTGGAATGGAGTCATTTTTTCAGATTTTACGGTCTCATGTTCCTCTTTTATCCTGCCGATGGTATTTTTCAAGATAAAACCGAATTTCCTAACCTGAAAAAAGCCGGTTTTTGCTGTAAAGTAGATATAGACTGAGGCGATAAATACCATAGTCCATATACCCCAGAGGGCTGAGTCTATATTTGTGGCTATGTCAAGGATCTTATCTATCATCTTATTTAAGGGGGACTGCCTTTCTATTTAAAGGGAATGTCCCTTTTTTCAATTTTCGGTATATATATCGCCCCCTTCCTTTTTCCGCCAAACATTTTTCCTCGTCAATAATAAGTTCTCCTCGGGAAAAGACCTTTTTGATTTTTCCTGTTATTGTGATTCCCTCATAAGCAGACCAGTCCGCAGCCATATGGAGAGAATCACAGTTCATGGTCCACTTTTTCAGCGGGTCAAAAAGTACAATATCAGCATCGCTGCCAGGAGAAAGAGTGCCTTTTTTCGGGGCCATTCCAAAAATTTCTGCCGGAGCTACTGCGATCAATTCAACAAATCTGGGCAGGGAAAGTTTTCCTTTAGAGACTCCTTCTGAATAAAGCAGGTTGAGGCGGGGCTCAATTCCCGGAATACCGTTGGGGCACTTATCAAAGCGTTTTGCACCTAAAAGTTTGGCATCCCAGGAGTAAGCGGCATCATCTGATGATACCATGGATATGCCGCCGTTCTGGACACCTTCCCATAAGGCATCCCGGACGGAGTTGCTTCTGAGGGGGGGAGAGCATATCCACTTGATACCGTCCTCCCTCTCCAGCATTTTGTCTGTAAATATAAGATAATGGGTACATGTCTCCGCCAAGACATCGATTCCTTTATCTCTGGCTGCGGCTATCATTTTGACACCATCTTCGGTTGCCATATGGACTATAAAGATACGACCCCCGGTTTTTTCTGCTGTCCTGAGCAAGCGGCGGATGGCCTTATTTTCAGCTTCGGGGGGGCGGCTGCGGGCATGATAGATGGGACTGGTTTTGCCGGAGCGGAGCATTTCGGAGACATTGCTTTCGATTATATTATTGTCCTCAGCATGAAGCATCAACATGCCGCCGGCTTTTTTTAGTTGTTTCAGGATAGACGCAAGATCATCATCTTCGATCATAAGGCCTTCTTCCCGGTACGTCATATAACATTTAATGGTTGGAGCGCCTTTTTCCACAACCAGCGGGATCTCTTTAAGTGTTTCCGGATAGGGTTGGGTTATCACCGGGTGTACTCCCCAATCGACTAAGGCCCTGCCCAGGGCTTCCTCTTCTTTATTCTTAATAGTACTCAGCAGAGATTCTTTAGGTGCCTGATTGGAAAAGTCGATTATACTGGTAACACCCCCGTAGGCCGCTGCTCGGGTGCCGGTAAAAAAGTCGTGTACACTTTTTGTCCCCATAAATTCGTCATTAAAATGGACATGGGTATCGATAGCGCCGGGGAATACAAGCAGGCCTTCAGCATCGATTTCCAGGTCAGCCCTGCATCCGGATAAGTCGTTTGATTCAGCAATGATTTCCCCGCGGATAAGCAGGTCCTGCTTTAAAACCGACTCTCCTGTTACTACTTTTCCTCCCCGGATAAGAGTTGTTTTTGGTGCTTTCATTTTGTGTTTACTTTATAATGCGCGGAAATCTTATCACTCTGATATTCTGAAGTCAAAAGATAAGGAGGGAGGAGTTCCCACATTTTTTCTAAGCTTCTGAGCTTAAGCAAGAATCAGGTCAGTTGATCCGAAAACACACGAATTTTCCCCAGCGTGGAAAATCCGCTCGGATACAGTCTTCGCTCTCTTCTCCTTAAAGGAGAAGAACCATGCCCGCTCATCCTTGCTCACGGTTTTCTTAAT
>Ga0114922_10000481_pt1 | contig 38223 bp, 35 predicted proteins | sample AartaG_FD_100975 | JGI IMG/M metagenome (GOLD analysis project Ga0114922, IMG submission 100975) | Deep subsurface microbial communities from Aarhus Bay to uncover new lineages of life (NeLLi) - Aarhus_00045 metaG | ecosystem: Environmental > Aquatic > Marine > Oceanic > Sediment | place... | reverse complement strand
TTAGCGCTCTCTTTGCGCGGCCCCCGCCCCCCCCCCCCCCCCCCTCGTTTGGGCAACGGGCCGCCGGGGAGCTTTTAAGAGGCTCCCGCGGCCCTATCATTTTATTCACCGCAAGAGTTGACGAATACGTTCCCGTATTATATTATTATATTTGAGTATGATAACGCCCATTTGAGTACGCAAGCGGAAAGCGGATAAATGGAATCTACGGCGCTTACTAGGGCACCGAAAGAGGGATTATCGCGGGCGCGGATTAACCGGCTCATGGTAGCCTTTCTATCCGGTCGGAGTCCCCAGACCGTGAAGGCGTATCAGGCGGACATGGCCGACTTCGCTACCTTCATAGAGGTAGGCACGCCGGAAGCGGCGGCCAGGGTCTTCATAGAGCAAGGCCAGGGCGAGGCGAACGCTCTCGCCCTTGAATATAAAGCTGACATGATCGAACGGGAGCTGTCGCCTGCAACCATCAACCGGCGCCTTGCGAGTCTACGTTCTCTTGTGAAGCTAGCCCGAACTCTTGGCCTGGCGAACTGGAACCTAGACGTTGAAAACGTCAAGAGTCAAAGCTATCGCGACACTTCCGGGCCGGGCCGTTGCGGGATCAAGTCGATCCTGGCAATGGCGGCGAACCAGGGCGGGGCTAAGGGCGCCCGTGACGTTGCCGTTCTACGGCTGCTTTTTGACCTTGGACTGAGACGGGGCGAAGTTGTCCGCCTGGACCTGGCCGACGTTGACCTTGAAGTTAAAACCATCGCGGTGATCGGCAAGGGGCGCCGGGAGCGGCAGACGTTGACGCTACCAGAGGCGACTTGTGAAGCGCTGGCCGCTTGGATTCAAGAGCGCGGGGAGAGTGACGGGCCGTTGTTCGTTAACCTGGATCATAGGCCGAAAGTGTGCGGCGGCCGCCTGTCAGGAACCAGCATTTACCGGATGGTTCGAAGTCTCGGGGCAGGTGTAGGGATATCAACGCGGCCTCACGGCCTGAGGCATACGGCGATAACTGAGGCGGTCAAGGCGGCGACCGCCGAAGGTATCGGCCTTGAGGAAGTGTTGGATTTTAGCCGACATGCCGATGTGTCCACGCTTATGATCTACAGAGACCGTGAGCGGAACATGCAAGGCCGGTTGGCTGAAATGGTCGCGGCCAAAGTCTGAGAGCGGCGGAGACGTTAATAAATTTACTGTAATCCATCTGAGCAACGTCCGGGCGGTAGACTTCTACCATTCGGCCAGCTACGAAGAGGCAAGCGACATGATCGGGGCCTTGGCTGAAGGCCAGGTCCCACTAGACTACGCGACCTTGTATTGGATGATAGAATGCTGCATCTGGTAAGGGACCGAAAACTACCGACGCGCTGAGAAGCGCTGTAAGGACCTATCTTTTACGGTGAATGGGGGCAGAGAGTAGGTGTTGATAACTGAAGTTTAACGGGCGACGCCACGGCCAGCGAGTAGGCCATACGGCTGGAGAGTTACAGCGAGAAATCTCACCGTTTGAATCAAACGTTCTGAGAGAGGAGGAGGCAATGAGCAAATTTAACGCAAGCCGCGGAGGACATACGCCAGGACATTTGAGGGAGGCCTTTATCGATTTTGTCGAGGAAGGCGAAATCAATACGGATTCCTTTGATGATCCCAGCCAGGCGGAGTTGTCTTATGTCACGGGGCAGCTATGGAACTGCACCGACGTAATGCCGGGCGACGTTTGCGATTATTTAGACTTGCCGCATGGATCAACCTTTGCCCGGGGCGCCCGAGAGCTTAGAGCACAACACGAGGGGTAAGACCCACGTGCGAACTTCAGGTAGGGAGGGTGTCGATGCTTACGCTTGCGATTATCAACGAAAAGGGCGGAGCGGGTAAGACCACAACTGCGGTTAGCCTAGCCACAGCCTGGCGGCGGTTAATACTTGATTAAGACTCCATGAGCTCGGGCGCGGCGGGCTATCGCCAGATTGTTGGAGAGTTTATCAGGCTAGAGAAAAGCTTATGGCGAAAAAGGCTGTCGACAAGGATCACCTGATGGAGCTATCCGGAGACAAGGCGAAAGGGGCTGAAATGCGCAAGCCGATCACTGACCCTGCCAGGGCGCGGGGGCGCGCGAAGCGAGAGATCAGCCCACACCGTCCGGGGGTAAAAGAGCGGTTAACGGTCCACTTGCCTATCGACGTAATTGCCCGGCTCAAGGACGCCGTTTACTGGACTCCGGGCCTTACGCTAGCGGGCTTGGCAGAGTCGGCACTATCAAAGGCCGTGGATAAGTTGGAAAAGCAACGCGGCGAACCGTTCCCCCCGAGAGAGGCGGAACTAACAGGCGGGCGCCCTTCTGGTCGCCACTTAGAACCTGGCCTGCTAGGGATTATTGAAGTCGCTGAGATTCTCAAACTGTCAAAGCATACCGTGTACGGGATCATCAGAGAAGGGAAACTGCCACACATTCGGCCCGTGAGCGGCGCCATCAGGGTAAGAGAGTCAGACCTGAAAAAGTTCATCGAATCACGCGGTGAAAGGCCGCGGCGAGATAGAAAGACGAAGGTGCAAACGGGAACGTTGTAGTCAAGGCTTGCGGGTAAAATCGGAGAGCGAGAAATGGCGAGCCAAAGGGAGCTTAAGCGTCTGCGCCTCACTGCCTACTGTAGCGGGATGTCAATTTTCGGCGGCTGTGGATGTCACTTTTGGGTGGGAAAAATGGAGTGATTTCGGCCGATATGACGTCCTTTCTGCCAGTTTCGGGGGACGATTATAGCATATGGTAGCTATGTTTGGTGCGAAAATATATTTGGCAAAGGTGTATCAGGAGCGATCGGCTGACCTCCGCAGTTGGTTATTACGAGAATTCATGCTGTCATCAGCTGCGGGCGGCCCTGGACGATGGGAACACTAATCTACGTCCCGGACAGGAGGGAAACCCCAGCATTCGATCCTGAGGAGCGCCGAGGCTCCTACGCGTGTGTATACGCGCATTGAATTCGGGAAGTCGAGCCACGACCCGCCGCGTATAACTTTGCCGATGGTCCAAGACAAACCCTGGGGATCGCGCTCTGGAGAACGGTTGTAATAATGCCCTGAATAAAAGTCCGAACACCACTCACAGACATTGCCGGCCATGTCATACAAGCCAAATCCATTGGCTGCAAATGAGCCTACTGGTGAAGTAAATGCATAGCCGTCATTATAACCTTGAAATATGTATCTACTGCGTCCATTTCTTTCTCTTTTATACGCCTCATCACAGACGTTTGCCTGCTTGATGCCGTTCACTATCGGCAGTGTGTCGTTACCCCACACGTAAATCCAGCCCTCCTGTCCTCCACGGGCGGCGTACTCCCACTCCGCCTCCGTCGGCAGGCGCACTCCGGCCCATTCGCAATATGCAACTGCATAATGCCAGCTAACTTTAACTATCGGGTGGTTGATGGATTCCCAGTTCGAGTTGAAGCTCGGCGCACGCGGCATGGAACGGCCGGTTTCATCACAGAACCGCCTGTAGGCGCGCACGGTAACCTCTGTGCGGCTCATCCAGAATCCGCGAGTAATCGTCACGCGATGGCGAGGACTCTCTTCTTCGAAGGCCTCACTATCGCCCGGTACCGCTCCCATCATGAACTCGCCGGGCTGGATGTAGACGTACTCCAGGCCGGTCGGGTCTCTCCAGACTTGCTCTTCAGTCGTCTGCTGCGCCTTCGTGGGTAGCAGGAACGTTCCTGCCAAGACTAAGAGGAGCGCAAGCGCTAAGAAGCGGACAGCCTTAAAATTCATAAGTTTACGTAGATCCATGATCTTTTTTCTTCTAGTTATTCTCAGATGAACTGTTGGCTTATTTCTCATATTATCCCCTGCATAACAAGGTCTAGCGGGGAGTGATCGGCTCTCTGCCTGCGACAACGTCAAATCGTGGGTGTGACCTGGCAGTCACTCTATATAACTCTCTAGGAATGTAAAAACGGAAGATTTTTTTTCGGGGGGTGTGTCACAGTTCGGGCGGGATGGCGGTATAATGGTGTAGAAAGTGGGGTGGCACGCATCAGTCCCTCGTGAAGAAGGGGCGCGGTTTTGGGGTGGGAGCTGCAACCATACTATTTTTAGCATAATGCATTACGGGGGAGAGGTGCGTTAAATGTATTTCTGCAGCATTATCAGAGATTCATCTTTTACAGGTTCATCGGGTACCTCTGATCCGCAGGTTATATATAAGAGACAAAGATAATGTTTTTCTGACCTCCCCAAACCACTAAATTGTTTGGTGAAGTGAACCTGGCATGAAATATGTTCACTATCAGTTAGTTGAATTGAATTATTTTCTGATAAGGATATTTTAATAGACTCTCCTATGTATTGGTGAGCAACGAGACTATTAATAGGCCTAACTGTTTCCCAATTTTGATACCAAGATATTGAGCAATTATCGCCTATTTTAACTATGAACCCTTCATATAATTTGAATATTTTAATCATTCTCCACTCATTATATTTTCTTGTATTATCTAAGTTATTATTTATATTTTCTTGTACAGAGCTTAAATATTCTAATTTTGATTCTAACTCATCTTTTTCTCGTTTCAGCTTTTTTAAAATATGTTTTGGTTCTGTTAGTTTACGGTGATACTCATCAATAATGTCCTGATAATATTTAATAATATTCCTTTCTCTTCTAATTATTTCTCTTCTGTATTTGCGCCATCTGCGTCTGATTCTCCAAGTAGGGGCCGTTTTTTCAAGATATTCGGCCCTTTGGTCGGCTGATTCAATTTCGCCAGCTTGAACTAGCTTTGAAATGACTTTGTTCTTCTCAAAATGTTCGAGTGCAGATTGGTTCGACTTCTGCAAGTAACTAAGAAAAAAGTAAACGAATCCGAGTAGACCAGTTGTTCCAAAAATGTAAGGAGCAAGGCCGATAAGAAAGCTGATTAATTGATCATCCATCTTTCCCTCTTAGCCTTGTTTCCCAAATCATTGGCTTCATCAGATTCTATTACGATACTTCCGTAAAGTGTTATAGTCAAGGGACAGTGAATTATGCAGATAAAGAATAAAGTTGATGTGCTTGTGGGCTGCGGCGGCAAAGGCGGGGTAGCCGGCGGTGCGTAGGCAGTCGAGGGTGGCAGCGTAGAGGATTCAGGCGACGCTCAGGTTGTTCTCGCGGATGCGTAGGCGGGCCTTGAGGACGTAGTTGAGCGCCGCCTCCAGTAGACAGTCCGCCCTGTCCGCCTGCTGCGGAGGCCAGACAGGAATTTCCGCTCTACCTCTATTTCGACGATAGACAGGAATGTCCGTCCTACTCACTGGCGGCCGTATGTGGGTTCTGCAGCTGCCGGCCGAAGCGCTCCACCGAGTCGGTGGCGTCGCGCGTGTGCTGGGCGACGTTCTTTGCGAAGCCGCTCAAGCTGGAGCGCAGAACGGTGGCCAAGTTGGCGTCGATCACATCATCAGCCGCGACTATTGCGTGTATGGGATTTCGGACAGCTTCTTCAGGCTACGAATCCACGCCAAGAGCCCACCGGCCGGCGTTTTGGTTTCGCTTAACACACTACAATCCCTTCTCCGGCGTTTTCTCGCGCTGGCAAAGGGAAAGGGCAATGCGCTCGCCGATCGCAATCCTGTGATGCCGCAAGGTGTTGAGCACTCCGCCGTGGTCGCCTGAAATGTGTGTGCTACCTTGTGAGAACACCTCTGATGCCAAAAGGAGTTGAGCACACTGAAGCGTGTGGTATTACTAGAAACTATGCGGTGTAATAACACCTCTGATGTCGCAAGGCGTTGAGCACATGGGGCGACCGATTATCCCGTGTGAGCACTGCGCGTGAGAGCACCTCTGATGCCGTAAGGCGTTGAGCACATATTGGTGATCGCTCCCTTGATCAGGTAGCCTTTGTGAGAACACCTCGGATGCCGAAAGGCGTTGAGCACTGGGCAGACTCTCGGCCAACAACGCTTCCTGCAACATGAGACCACCTCTGATGCCGCAAGGCTTTGAGCACCGGACGCTGCTGTAGTACTCACTCTTCAAGCGGTTGTGAGAACACCTCTGATGCCGTAAGGCGTTGAGCACAGCTGGCGCTATTTGCCGGGATTCGTGGCATCGGGCTTATGAGAACACCTCTGATGCCGGAAGGCGTTGTCGCCGACAAGGCCTACGACCTGCCTCGCAACCACTGGCTGCTGAAGAGCAAGGGAATCGTCAACCGCATTATCAGGCGCAGAGGAAGGAACGCACGGAACAACGCACAACGCTACGTGGTCAAGCGGACCACTGCGATAATCAAGCGCGGCGTCGGTCTCCAGCAGGAACGCCAGCCTGTCGCGGTCGGTGGCGAAAATCTCCATCCGGCTCTCCGGTCTCATGTAATGACATGATCGCCCTCGGGACCGCCCCGTGGCGGGCAGAGGGGGGCCGTCGCTGGATACCTACCGGAGACCACCGGAAAGTGTCGGGAGGTGGGCATCTGTTAGGCCCAACCAACCCCCTCCGCCCTTTTTTTCACGGCAGTCCTGATTGCCTTCGGCCAGGACTTCGTCGTACAAGTCCAAGATTGCAGGGGGTTCGCTTCCAGTTGCCTCGGCGATAACGACCAGGATGAGGTTCCCGACCGCGCGGTCCTCGCCCGGCTACTCGGCCTCACCCGCAACCGCGTCACCCGGCTCGCTCCTTGACCTTCTCCTGGCCCTCCACGTCCAAAGAGGAAATCCTATTCCTCAAAGTTTCTGACCGGCACGAGCCCATCGAAGAGCGTGGGCTCCGCCGCATGGTACGCATCCTCAACTGGTTCGAGCACTACCAGATATGGCGCTGCATGGTTCGCAATTTCTAGGTGCGGGAAGCACCACTACCTCCAAAGCAGCCAGCCTTCGTACACTCGCGATTCCCCTACCCGCACGGCAAAGAACCTCCAGGCTGATGGCGTCATGTCAAAACGCGGACGCTCGACTCAGGTGGAGAGGAAAGGGAAACCTAGAAACGTCAGAAACGCCGTGATTTACATTTACTACGGTGTGTAATAGAATGTGTTCGGTTAGAATGCTTTGTGCTGACGTTTACAATTATTGCGACGGGAGGATGAGACGAATTGGCCGATGTCGAAGATACTTGGATGACAGTACGTGAGGTCGCGCAACTCCTCCGCCTCAGTTAGGCTAAAATCTACAACTTGGCTCGACAGCGAGAGATTCCGTGCATTAAACTTACAGGACGTTGGCGGTTCAACCGAGCTCAACTCGACGAGTGGCTTATTGCACAGCAACGTGGGACGGTTCTATCCTGTCCTCTAGACTAAAAACGCCCGAGAGACAACGAAGAATCTGTCGGCCATGGAAATGGACAGACCAACTCGAAGCTTTCAGCCCGGCGACTACATAGTCGAAAGAAGCGGAAATGAGGGACAAGCAAGTCCATGTTCCTAGATCCGGATGCACCTCCCCAGTCCACAACAAGGTACGTCCAAGCCTTCGAGGCGGAAGTCGTCGCCCGCCTCTGGGTGTTGGCCTTTACTGAATAGGAGTTCCGGAGAATGACGACGATTCCGCTTATAGGTTATCTAGTTGCTGTCCTGGCGATCGCTGCCTACTCAGCCCGCAGAGCGACTCCCTATGACTACTTGCTTAGCAGCCGCTCGCTCGGTTTTCTAGCGCTTGGGGCGTCAATCGCTGCAGGGTTCTTCGATTCCTTTGTGCTCGTGACGTTTACTGCGTATGTGTATTTCTACGGTTGGCCGGCGCTCACACTCTTCGTTGGCACTGCTGCTGGTCTTCTGTTATTCTCGGTCTTCGCACCCCAGCTTCGCAAGGAAGCCGGAAACCATAGTTATTATGGGATGTCCGACTACTTCGAGCAGAGGTACGGGCATGGATCCGCCGTGGTGGTATCACTGATTAACGTCGTTTTCTACGTTGCGTTGCTACTGATCCAGATCATCTTTGGCAGTACGTTGCTCATGGAAATTACGGGCTTCTCCTACGGTATATGCATCTTGCTGATAGCAGCGACACTGTTGGCGTATGTCGGAACAGGAGGATTCCGTGCAGTTATCGTAACCGACATCTTTCAATGGGGCTTGATCGGCATTCTTCTCATCGTCGTGGCGGGCTTTCTTCTCAGTGCTGAATTCGGCCCGTCGATGAGCTACGCGGACTGGTCGGGTTCAGCCGGTGACGCTGTAGGTTTTCTTCTGATTGGATGCATGGCCTCTTTCGCAGCACCAGAGCTCTGGCAAAGATGCTTCGCGGCCCGGGACAAGTATTCAGCGCGAAGAGGTGTTCTGCTTGCGGCGGCACTCTTTCCAGTTTCTGGCCTGATACTCGTGGTAATCGGGTTCACCGCTGCGACGATGTTTCCCGGCATTGATCCCCAAAGTGCGCTCGTGCACGTCTTTCGAGAGTCGTTATCTGGAGGGCTTAGCGGAGTGGGATTGGTGCTTCTGTTGGCAGCCATCATGTCCACTGCTGACACTTGTCTCTTCGTAATTGCGCCAACGTTGGTGCTAAATGTGCTTCGGACAAAAAGAGGCTCGGAACGCAAGGCCCCGACGTTTTCCATCATGTCAGCGGCCCTGGTTTTAGCCTGCATGGGCGCGTTTCTTACACAGGATTTGTTGAAAATAGCCTTGGCCCTGGCCAGCCTAAGCCTTGGCATTTTCCCGGTGCTGTTCATCGGGCTCTTGGCGAAGTTGTCCTCTCGTGTTGTAAACGTAGCAATGGTCTCCGGATTTGTGGTCGTTGCCTTGGTGTTGGCTGCCGGGAGTCTTGATCCTGCGACATCAGCAATCTCTCTTCCAGTCTCCCTCGTCATAGTACTGGGGTGGCTAGGCTACCGGAAGCTACTAAGACGAGGTGGAGATAGTGAAGAGCGTCGTAGCATAGCGAAAAGCGAAAACGAAAGCGCGTAGCAATGGTAAGACTACAACTCGTGAAAGCGCCCCTGGACGATGGTTCCCTGCCTGACGATCGGTGGCATCTGCCCTTGGACCTCCTTGCGGTTGCTTCCACCGCTGAGCGTGCCCAGTGTGAAGTGTCTATCCTTGATGGAAGTATGCTGGGCATTGAGGCGATCGCAGATGAGGTTGGTCAAGACGCCGATGTCGTGGGCCTAACCTACTCGGCGTTGAGTGTCTGGAATCTCCGGAAGCTAGCTGAAACGGCGTATTGCCGAGGTGCCCGTGTCGTACTTGGTGGCCAAGCCGCTACTGCTAGTGCAGAGAGCCTCGCAAAGGAGAGTTTTATCGATTTGGTGATCTCTGGCGATGGTGAACCTGCGATACGTGAAATCGTAGAACAAATAAGGAAGAGTGAATGGGTTCCAGAGAGAATTCCGAACGGAGTTGCCTATGCTATCAACGGCGTTGTTTACAGCCCGCGAGTGGAACTTGAGAGCGAGAAGATTGGTAGGTTCTCGCGGGTAGCCGGCGGGCTAGATGTGGAAACGTACGTTGCTTCCTTTCAGAAGGGAAACACGCTTAAGAACATCGAAGCTCGGCGCGCGAGCAACGTTTTCTCTAAACGCGGCTGCGCAGCGCGCTGCAGTTTCTGCGCACGAACGGACAAGCGAGTACGTACGCGGCCTGTGCGGGAGGTCGTGACTGAGATCGCTGAGATTTCGCGACGCTTTGATCTTGACTATGTCATTGATGCCAGTGACACGTGGATTACAAGCCTGGACTGGATTCGAGATTTCGCGAGAGAGCGCGCGGCGGTGAACGTTGCCCTTCCTAGTATGATGGTGTTTGTAGATGCCAGGCATGTATATCGTGATGTCCCAGATCTGCTTCGCGAGGCAGGAGTGGACAATGTCTTGCTAGGGATTGAATCGGCAAGTGAGCGCGTACTACTCCGCAACGGCAAGATGAATAGGAAGAAAAAGATCCGAGAGGCTATTGAGGGTCTGGTCCATGCCGGAATCCGCGTTTCGGTTTCTCTCATCCTCGGTTTGCCGGGCGAGGACGATAAGAGCATCTTAGAGACCCGAAGGTTCGTCGATACGGTTGTTGCGCTGCCTAAGGTGCGATGCTATTGCAATGTTATCATACCCCTTCCAGGAAGCCCTGCTTGGTCAGCGTTCCTGACGACGAGCGCTAGGCAACGATGGGAGAGGGCACTTGACTACGAGCTGGAAGCTGTACGGCACGACTTCGTACGAGCAATGACGTCTGTGACCGGTGGTTTGGATCGGCTGTTCGAGGAACGTGACGCGATCTTGGCGCAGAACGACCTAGCGAGACTCGAATATGCGCGGTAGGCACGGGTTGGGGAATCATGCCATTCCTCGGGTGGGGGGAGAATTGGATGAACTAATCAATAAAACGATGCACTTGCACTGCCATTAGCCCCCAACAAAGCTACGGAGGGAGTAATACACATGGCACCCTGGGATGATTTGAAGCAAATCTTACAAGAAGCAGCGAGAGCTAAATGGACGACGGAGGTCTTGAAACAGGCCCTTGATGGACTTGCACATTCTGAAATCGGGATCTTAATAAAAAGTTTGTGCGCCGAGGACTCGAGTACAATCGATGATGACGTATTAAATATATTAAACACCGTTTTCGCCCTCGGGAGTGCGGCTGTTGATGCAAAAATCAAGCACGAATTCCTCCTAGATCTCTGCAGACACGCTGGTTCCCTATTGTCTGCGGATCTTTATCTGCCAGAATCCGTGACTTTGTTGCAGCGCATGATCCAGCGCCCCTTAAAAGAGCGGCGTGAATTGACACAACGCCGCTCTGCGGTGTTGGCTTTACAAAGGGCTCTTCAGTCTAGAAACAATCGAATAATTGAATCGGCCATCATGGCATTAAGCCTGCTAATGCCGGTTCTTGATTTCAAAGAGCGACAAGACATTATAAAAGAGGTCGAAAACTTGCCTAGTGAATATAGAAAGGACGCGCTCATCAGTGGCTTGCAAGTCTACCACCAGCGCCAAGTGGCGATTGAGAGTGCAATGGAGTACTCAGGTTGGACAACCAAAGATGCCCACGAGCTAATTACGATTCACTCGCACAAGGGCGGTGTTGGCAAGACCACTATAGCGATATCTCTCGCCATCAAGTTATCTCAAGCCGGCCGACGCGTCTGCCTAATTGATTGCGACGAAGAAGGCCCGTCTCTCCACCATTATTTGTCTGTGGAAGGAAATAATCAGAAGGATATGGACTTCTTCTCGGATTGGTATTGTTCATCCGACCTGTGTATGCCCAGTGGCCTCCTTCAGCCCGCTCGTGATCTAGAGAATGTCAGTTATATAGCTGGGGCATTCTCTGGCTTAGACCTAACTCTTCTCGATCAACAACTCCTAACGGATCGCACCAAGCATGGAGGAAATTATGTTCAAAACAGACTACTGCAACTCTTCGATGCATTACTTCACAAGGAAGGGTTCAACAGTTTGATTGTCGACACCAGTCCTGGCTTGGCTCGCTTAAGCTTTGATGTTCTGTTGAGCTGTTTTGCTGTCAACGGGAGCAATGTTTTTGTCATGCGCCCGAGACCTGTAGATATCTGTCAGCTTTGCCTAGAGGAAGATTGGATAGTCGTGAAGCCAACTTATCCTCGAGCATACGCTGCCGTGCTAAACTTCACTTTGGATTCCTCCAATACTGAGTTTACTCCTATAAACTTTTCGAACGAGAAAAGTATTAAAGATAAGCTGTTAGAGTGGCCGCCGATACGCGCATATACAACAAGATTCCTCTTTGATCACGATAAGGCGAGAGAATTGGCGGACTTTGTTGCAAGGGAGTTTGTCAAATTCCAGCCCATCACAATTGATTATGATGATGTCCTAAAATACGCAGACACCCTCTACATGACCAAGCCTTTTATTACCGATATCAAACGCAGTGGCCTCAAAATGATAACTTCCGCTAGTAATATTCTTTCTCGTATCGAGGCTCAATGGATTTCCAGAAGACTTCAATGAAGATCGGAGGCTAAGGAGAAACTACAATCGGCTCGTAGATTCGAAGGTGATGTTGCACATGACTGAGATCTTTATCCCAAAATTGTCATTGAGCTAGGAGCTGAGTGCTGCGAGAGTGAAAAGGTCTAAAGCAATCGAGCTTAATTTGGATAACTATTTTATTCTAACACAAGAATTGGTCCCAGCTGTGCTTATCGATTGGAACGAACTCAACACATGGACTACGAATAGCCCCAAGAAACTTACTATCGATTGGTTTAGGAAAAACCTCAAAGTCATAACCGAATCGGTAAAGCAGATTATAGACAGCATCGATAGAATCCATGGTCGGTCTGCTGGAAATGCTCGTATTGCTCGCGAGCAAGGTAAGAGTCTCACGGCTGTTGCCAATCAGTTGCTTTTAGGCACTTTTCCTAAGTTGTTCCTCGATTTCATGTGCGCTTGCAAGGAATACGAAATCTGGCTCCCATCCACCTTGGAAAGGGGAATCGGGTGCAACGAACCATGCGGCGAAGAGGCAATCGTATCTCCTTTCAATCTCGGGCCAGAGTGGATCAGGTACTTCATGAGCGTCTTATACAGAAAGAATTACTTTAAGGATAAAACCAGACAGAATTTTTTCCCTTTTCAGAACAGCGACCATCTCATTCACTCAGTGTTGGTTCTCTTGATGGGCGAAGTCTTATTTGATGTACTAATAGACGATGCTGCGAAGGAAGCTGTCGCTACGATTCTGGGAGATTGTGACACTAGAGATATTAAAAAGGTTAAGACGTTAAAAGATCTCATGGTATATGTATATGATAGTAGTCATCACTCAGGACTCATTGCTTCTGATACGTCGGTGGAGGACTGGCTCCAAAAAGTGTGGCCGTTGGTAGCCTTGTGGCATGATGTTGGCTATGAGGCGGCTACATGGCAGTTACTCACATTCAGGGAGTTCTCGCATTCTTTCGCCATAAAAGATCTGCTGGGCGATTTCGACATTGTGAGTAAAATCATTAGGCACCTGGAAAAGAACCTAGATCTTAATTTTTGTCCGCAGTTCCAGCAGGTATTCAATTGTCCTGAGGACGTCCGGACTGGATACGACCGTCTCTGGTATACGGAGGGTTGCCAGATCCAAGGGGTGACCAAGCGGGCTTGGGGGAGGCTCCATGCACTTCTTTCCGCATTTGAATTATCGAGGGTGTTGAAATGCGAGCCAGAAAATGTCGTAAAGCACCTTTCGACCGCTGTTGCTCTGCACCACGAAAGGTTTTTTATTGATGATATTGAGTGTGGAGAGCTTGAGGATGAGCAGTTGGCGAAGGTTTTCGTGAAGAATCCGATCCTATGTTTGCTCCAGTTTGCGGATGAAATGAGTGGATTTGCCCGAGCAAAGGTGGTAGAGATGAATAAGGGCGTAAACGCGGAGACGAAGGATGGTGATGAAGAGAGGTATTTCGACCAGATCCGGTTTAAGGTTGAGTGGAACAAGGACCCGGTATGTATTTGGTTGCCGAATGAAAAGACGCGGCCGCGTTTCTACAAAGGCGACTTAGAGGATAGTATTAGCCAAAATAGCATGATGGTGAAGATTCGTTCCCTGTGGGGCGAATTGATGTACGATGCTAGATATAAAAGAATCGACAAGTGTCCACGCCTTAACTGCAGGATGGGCCTACTTTAGTCCTGGAAAGGATAGATTGTTGAGAGGAGAGGAAGTTGCGGTGCACTCGTCACTTGGTTGGGTTGAACCTGTGAATGCTGACCTCCCCACCGTCGAAAGATGCCTCGACTTTACGGCGTTTACAGGCTGGAAATTCCAGAATAGATTGGTTACAATGTGTCACGGCGAATCATCCCTTTCGTTTGTTTCTAAGTGCAACGATTATAAGGGATTACAGGGTTCGCCGCTACTCTTTTTCGCAATATCCGGGCTAAGCCTAATTTATAGAAAGAGATCACAGAATATCGTTGATGGCTTTAACAAGGTTTATACTGAAGAAAGATTTCTGTCTCTCCCAAACCCAATAAAAACGCGGGCATTTAATGTTCATCTTCAACCAAGATTCACATGCTTCGATGAATGAACGTTGTAAGTGTTTTTTCAATGTGTACACGCACTCAAAAAAGGGAAAAATAATTGTTCCATAGTGAACCAATTTCCTTAGTTCGTTAGTCAATTCTGAAAAATCGCAGTGGGGATCAGGTAATTTCTCATCAATATTACTATAGTATAATAGATTTAGCTTTTCGTCTTTAATTGGCAGAGTCAGTATTATTTCTGAAAACGTTATTAACATATAGTAAGAATCAATTGCTTTGTATTTTCGTTTTAAGAAAATTGTTAGCACCAAACTTGAAATAGCAATCGTAAGAGCTAATAATGCTATTATATCACCGATGAATAATTCCACTTTATACCTCCTGTCTTAGAGATTTGTTTCTTCGCCATTCTTATAATGGCAAGTCTCTTCGTTAAAACCGGTTATCTTTATACCGATGACGTGCGTAAACCAGTATACCACCTCTATGACCTCAGCAATCCCCAGTTTTGATTTTGCATTGCCCAAGCCGCAGGTGTTTGATGGCGGTGTTGATGCTACATCGTAGTTTTTTCATTGCCAGGAATCCGATTGTTGCCAGAGATAGCACGCGACGGGCAAAGGGAAAAAGGGGCAATGTGCTCGCCTATCGCAATCCTGGCGGCACCTGAGCGGCATATATGGTGCTTTTAAAGTCACTCATATGTCACGCTCCCTAACGAGCACTGCAACTACCTTGTTAGCAACAACTTGCTATATCCACAGGAGATTCATAGGGTTATTGGAAGGAAACAAAGCATAACAAAAGGAGGCGACAATAAGGGCAGTTGGATATGTTCGGGTGTCCACAGGACGCCAAGCGCGCAACGGCCTATCCCTTGGTCTGCAAGAGGAGCGCATCCGGTCAATAGCCAAGGCTCAGGGCGCAGACCTGGTAGATATGATTGTTGAGCCGGGCAAGTCTGCGCGCAGTCTCCGCCGCCCCGGCGTGGGGCGCATCCTGGAAATGGCGCGCCTCCGGTTAGTGGATGCCGTCATTATCTACAAGCTGGACCGCCTATCGCGCTCACTGAGGGACCTCACCCAATTGCTCAGTGTCTTCCAGCGGAAAGGCATTGCGCTGATCAGCGTCACTGACAACCTAGACACATCATCGCCAACAGGCCGCCTTGTCATTCACATACTCGGCGCAGTTGCAGAGATGGAAAGTGAGCAGATCGGCGGGCGGGTAGCAGACGCACACGCGGTGAAGCGCGCCAAGGGTGAGCGCATGGGAGAGATACCATTCGGTCACCGGCTCGCTGACAACGGCGTGCACCTGGAACAGGATCCGGGAGAGCAACGGAACATCCGGGCGATGAAGCGGCTGCGACGCAAGGGCTACTCATACGCCAAGGTGGCAGCGCGGCTGAATGAGCGCGGCATATGGACGCGGAAGGGGACAGACTGGAAGCGTGAATATATCTATTACATCCTCAACAAAGCACCTGAAAAAGGACGTGAATTCTCCTGGCACAACAGGACGGGCGCGCGCAGACAATCCGTCAAGTCCGCGCCTCCAACCTAGATGCGTTCCTGGTGCTCTTGCGGTCCACAATCTGATAAGAACTCTACATGGCGGTTCCTCCTTGTCTTGAAGAGGATTTAATGCCGATTCCAACGGATCGACTCGGGGTGAACCGCCATTCTACTTCCAACTAGTTTTGGGACACTCTACAACAGACTCCGAAGATCAGGCCTAGTATGACCGTGTCGACCTGAGCTCTATGTGGGTGATTCCGTCTTTATAATTGGGCTCACGATGCTTTCAAGCGGCACCAGGTGTTGATCGTCTATGGTCACTTCCCCAAAGGGAGCCAGGAAAATCCGGAAAACACTGGACAACAACGGTCACTAACTGTAAATTATGTGACCATAAAGAGGTATTCTGAAGCAACCTTTATCTAGCGGTTATCGAGGTGTGCCCTATGGATGAAAAACCAGGTGATGTCCTGACCATAGAAGAGCTGTCCGTCTACTTGAAGATCCCGAAATCCACGCTCTATAAGCTCGTTCGGGGAGGCGGGGTTCCATCCCAGAAAGTCGGTCGACACTGGCGCTTCCTGAAGGAGGCCATCGACCGGTGGTTGGAAGAGACACGGGCGGAAGAGCCAGGTCCAGAGGGAGAACAGTAATGGCAGAGCCTCTCGCGGATCAGGTCATACGGAAGATCAAACAGGCAGCCGAGCTCTATCACCGTCTCATGCTGGTCGTGGCTCCAGCTGGTACAGGAAAAACCACCGCGCTTCAGGACGTGCAAGAACGTGCGGGCGCGCCGCTTATCAACATCAACCTTGAGCTGTCGCGCCGGATGCTTGACCTGACTGAGCGTCAGCGAGCGTTACAGCTTCCCCGGCTGCTGAGAGAGATTGTGAATGATGCTGCCGGTGATGTAGTGTTGCTCGACAACACAGAGATTCTTTTTGACGTATCCCTGAAACAGGACCCTCTCCGGCTTCTGCAGGGACTATCTCGCAACAAAACGGTGGTTGCTGCTTGGAACGGCTCCATTGATAGTGACCACATTACCTATGCCGTACCGGACCACCCAGAGTACCGCCGATACATAGTCCGCGATTTTCTGGTGGCAAGTTCGGAGGTGACGACATGAGGATGACAAATGAAATTGCAGGGGGGCATGCGAAATGAAATATGGTGACCTGATTCAGTTCGACCCTATCGAGTCCGTGGTACAGCTGCGGGACGCCGACGAAGCGACTGCCGCCCGTCAGCTTGTCGACACCTACGTCATCTCAGAGGAGATGGCTGAGAGGCTAACCAGCCTCGTCATCCCTCAGCTTCAGTTCGATCAGCCCGTCGATAACAAAGGGCTGCTTGTCGTCGGTAACTACGGCACAGGAAAAACACATCTCTTGTCTGTGATTTCTGGGCTTGCCGAGAACCCAGAACTTGCCTCCAGCTTGAACAACGCCGAAGCCGCCGATGCTGCTGGAAAAATCAGCGGCCGGTTCAAGGTGGTCCGCACCGAGATCGGTACCACTACCATGTCCTTGCGTGACATTATCGTGGCCGAACTTGAAGAGCGCTTGGTGCCTATGGGCGTGAGCTACAACTTTCCCTCCGCCTCCGAGGTATCGGGAAGCAAACGTGCGTTTGAAGAGATGATGACCGCCTTCCACCAGGAATACCCTGACCACGGTCTGCTGCTGGTGGTGGACGAGCTGCTTGACTATCTCCGCACTAGGAAGGACCAGGCACTCATCTTCGACCTCAATTTCCTGCGCGAGGTCGGAGAGGTCTGCAAGGACCTGCGCTTCCGGTTTATGGCCGGCGTGCAGGAAGCCATCTTCGACAGCCCTCGCTTCTCCTTCGTGGCCGACAGCATCCGCCGGGTAAAGGACCGCTTCGAGCAGATTCTCATCGCCCGCAAAGACGTGAAATTTGTCGTCGCCGAACGTCTGCTCAAGAAGACCGCGGAACAGCAGGTCAAGATTCGAGAGTACCTAACGCCCTTCGCCAAGTTCTATGGGCACATGAACGAACGTATGGACGAGTTCGTCCGACTCTTTCCGGTGCATCCCGACTACATCGATACCTTCGAGCGTGTAACCGCGGTGGAGAAACGCGAGGTACTCAAGACCCTGTCAAAGGCAATGGAGAAGCTATTGAAGATCGACATTCCGGAAGATCGACCGGGCCTTATTGCTTACGACACATATTGGAACACACTGCGTGAGAACCCATCATTCCGCGCCATACCGGACATCAGGGCCGTCATCGATTGTAGCCAGGTGTTGGAAGCCCGCATTCAACAGGTTTTTACCCGGCCCCCTTACAAACCCATGGCGCTACGGCTTATCCACGCCCTGTCGGTCCACCGACTTACAACCGGTGAAATCGATACCACCTTGGGCGCAACAGCGGAGGAGCTGCGGGATTCACTCTGTCTCTATCAACCGGGAATTGAAGACCTGGGTGGCGATCCGGCCGATGACCTGCTCTCCCAGGTGGAGACCGTCCTGCGTGAAATCCACAAGACGGTCAGCGGGCAGTTCATCTCCTCGAATCCGGACAACCGGCAATTCTACCTGGACCTGAAGAAGACCGACGACTTCGACGCCCTGATTGAAAAGCGCGTAGAGAGCCTCGATAAATCCCAGCTAGACCGCTACTACTACGAAGCCCTGAAAAGGGTCATGGAGTGCACCGATCAGACCTATATCACCGGCTACAAGATCTGGCAGCACGAATTGGAGTGGCTGGAGAGTAAAGCCTCCCGGCAGGGTTACTTGTTCTTCAGCGCGCCCAACGAGCGCTCCACGGCCGTCCCGCCGCGGGACTTCTATCTCTATTTCATCCAGCCCTTCGAGCCGCCGCACTTCAGGGACGAGAAGAAGCCGGACGAGCTTTTTCTGCGTTTGAAGAAATCCGATGACGAGTTCCGCACCACACTCAGCAACTACGCCGCGGCGCTCGATTTGGCATCCACCTCCTCGGGACACGCCAAGTCCACCTACGAATCCAAATCGTCGAACTTCCTGCGTGAACTGGTGCATTGGCTCCAGAGACATATGATGGATGCATTCGAGGTAACCTACCAGGGGCGAAGCAAGACCATCACCGAGTGGGCCAAGGGTAAATCCATACAAGATTTATCCGGTATCGCCTCCCACGAGCGGATTAATTTCCGTGACCTAGTGAACACGGTGGCAGGAATTTGTCTAGCCACAAACTTTCTGGAACAAGCGCCTGAATATCCTTGCTTCTCGGTGCTCATAACCGGCGACAACCGTGCCCAGGCCGCGCAGGACGCACTGCGGGCCATCGCCGGCCAGGCCAGGACCAAACAAGCTACGGCCGTCCTTGACGCTCTGGAACTGCTCGACGGCGAACGCCTTGATCCTTATCGATCCAAGTACGCCAAACATATCCTCGGCCTGCTCAAGAAGAAGGGGCACGGTCAGGTGACCAACCGTTCCGAGCTGATTCAGGAGGTTCTCGGCGTCGAGTACCTAGCCCCTCAGACCCTTCGGCTTGAACCGGAGTGGGCTGTCGTCATTATGGCCGTCCTGGTTTACACCGGCGATCTGGTGCTGGCCATCCCCGGTAAGAAGTTCGACGCTACCGAACTGCCTCAGCTTGCCGGAACCAAAGTGGAAGACCTGGCGCAATTCAAGCACGTCGAACGGCCCAAGGCTTGGAACCTGCCGGCCCTCAGAGCCCTGTTCGAACTGCTCGGTTTGACGCCGGGCATGGCCCAGCTGGTCACCCAGGGCAAGGATGAGCCGATCCAGCAGTTGCAAAAGGCTATCTCCGAATCGGTGGAAAAGCTGGTCCTCGTCCAGCAGAGCCTGCAAAGCGGACTGCCATGCTGGGGCCGCACTCTGCTTACAGAGGACGAGGTGCAACAGCTCCGTACCCGGCTCGATGAGACTAAGACATTTCTGGAATCGCTCCAGGCCTATACATCGCCGGGCAAGCTCAAGAACTTCCGTTACGACGCAAAGGAGGTCAGCGGCCACCGCGATGGGCTGAAGGCCCTGGCCGAAATCGAATCGCTTCAGGAACTGGTAACGGACTTGGGACCCACCGCTTCCTATCTTTCGACTGCAGAAGCGGTCTTGCCTTCAGAGCATAAGTCGATCGACAAGATGAAAACCGCGCGGGACGAAATCCTCGCTCAGATCGGAGATCCAGACAAACGCGCCGCGGCCACTTTCCGTCAGCAGACCCAGCGTAAGCTCACCGATCTTAAAAAAGCCTACGTACGAATTTATCTGGCGCTGCACACCAAGGCGCGGCTGGGAGTGAACGAGGACAAGCGTAAGATCCAGCTGATGGCTGACGAACGGCTCAAAGTGTTACAAAAGCTATCCACCATCGACCTGATGCCACGCCAACATCTGATCGATTTCCAGGATCGTCTGGCAGGTCTGAAGAGTTGTTTCGCCCTCACTGAGCAGGACCTTGGCGCCTCGCCCGTCTGCCCGCACTGCAATTACAAGCCGGGAGAAGAACCACCCGCGGCACCGGCCGGGATGATGCTCGACGGCCTGGACAGCGAGCTGGACAAACTGGTGAAGGACTGGATCCAGACGCTTTTGGTCAATCTGGAAGATCCCACGATAAAGAGCAATCTGAGTCTGCTCAAGCCCGAGCCCCGGAAGCTGGTGGATGGCTTCATCAAGAAGCTGGCGCTGCCGGACGAACTCGACCAGGATTTCATCCACGCCCTGCAGGAGGTACTCTCCGGACTGATAAAGGTGTCGGTCAAGACGGCTGACATACGCACTGCTCTGCTCGCCGGCGGCTCACCGGCAACCCCGGCGGAGATGAAGAATCGTTTCGAGGAATACCTGGACCAGCTCACCAAGGGCAAAGAACCCGGCAAGGTGCGCATTGTATTGGAGTGAGAAACGGGGCGCATGTGGCGTTCCGGATGGCAGAGAAACCTAACAGAGCAAGGAGAACGAAGATGAGCAAAGGTAGAGATCGCACCGTATCGCGTCGCTCCGACGGCAGTTGGGAGAATAAGCGAAATGACGCCAGCAGAGCATCCAGCGTTCACCGGACACAGAAGGAAGCGGAACAGGCGGCAAGGGAAATGCTGCGAAATCAAGGTGGTGGAGAACTAACGACCAAAGGTCGTGACGGGAAGATACGGAGCAAGGATACCATCGCGCCGGGCAAGGACCCCAATCCGCCGAAGGACAAGGAACATTAAGCGAAATCGGAGCTGTGCGGATGATCCAGAACACCAGCGCCTTTACTGTGGGCGGAAGTTGAGGAATGAAACCGATGGGCGATCTTTTCAATCTTGAGCCGAAACCAGCGCCAGCCGGTCCGGTGGAGTGTCTGGGCATGACCTTCCCGAACGACGAGGAGCGGCGGAAGCATTTTCTCGGCATCCTACGCGAGAAGTTAAAGGACCCGGGGTTCCGCAAGATCGAGGGCTTTCCGATTGGCGAGGACGAGGACATCCTGGCCCTGTCCGATCCACCGTATTACACCGCCTGCCCAAATCCTTTCATCGCGGATTTCGTCAAGCACTATGGGAAGCCGTATGACCCGGCCACTGACAACTACCGACGGGAACCGCTCGCCGTTGATGTGAGCGAAGGGAAAAATGACCCAATATATAACGCGCACTCCTACCATACCAAGGTGCCTCACAAGGCCATTATGAGGTACATCCTGCATTACACGGAACCAGGCGATGTAGTATTTGATGGCTTCTGTGGAACGGGTATGACAGGAGTGGCGGCTATACTTTGTTCCGACCGGGCAACAGTAGAGTCTCTCGGGTATACAGTTGAAAAAGATGGCACGGTCCGCCAGAAAGAGATCAGTGATGACGGGAAAGCTGTTTGGACTCCTTTTGCTTCTCTCGGCCCTCGACATGCTATTCTTAACGATCTGTGTCCTGCAGCCACGTTCATAGCATACAACTATAATACGCTAACAAATATCGAAACCTTCGAAATTGAAGCACAACGAATCCTGAAAGAGGTGGAAGAAGAATGCGGTTGGATGTATGAGACTCTTCATAGTGATGGTAAAACCAAAGGCCGCATTAACTACACTGTCTGGAGCGAGGTTTTTTCGTGCCCAGAGTGCGCCGGCGAAATCATATTTGCAAAAGAGGCTTTCGACGAGAAAACCAAGAAAGTCTTCAAAGAATTTCCCTGCCCACATTGTGCAGCGTCATTGACCAAGGATAGCCTCGTACTTCTGTACGAGTCCATTCTTGATCCTGCTCTTAGGAAGCCTGTAAAGCGCCCGAAAAGGGTTCCTGTCCTGATTAACTACAGCGTCGGAAAATCGCACTTCGAAAAGGAACCAGACGCATTTGATAAGGAAATTCTTGAACACATATCAAAACTACAACATCCACCAGAAGTGCCGAGTGTTCTCATTCCTGACATGCATATGATGCGCGTTGGAAGAATGAAGCCTTCAGCCATCACTCATTTGCACCACTTCTTTCTGCCTAGGCCGCGACAAGCATTAGCCGCTCTTTGGAAAAGGGCGCAACAGGAGTCTGATGCTCGACTCCGTGGAATGCTTCTCTTTTTTGTGGAGCAAGCCATATGGGGGATGTCGGTTCTTGCGAGATATGTCCCAACGCACTACTCACAGGTTAACCAATATTTGTCAGGCGTTTTCTATGTTGCATCACACATTGTTGATGTTTCACCTTGGTATATTCTTGACGGGAAGCTGAAACGCTTGGTCAAAGCGTTCACAGGCACTTTCTCGCAGCACTTTCCCCAGAACATTACGACTGAAGACCTATCTTGCATGAGACTGGCGGACAGCTCGATTGACTATATATTCACCGACCCTCCATTCGGGGAGAATATTTATTACTCAGACCTGAACTTCCTCGTCGAGTCCTGGCATGGAGTAAGAACCGCTCCGCAAAAGGAAGCCATAGTTGATCGTGCCAAAGACAAAACATTGTATGACTATCAGCTATTGATGCAGGGGTGTTTTGAACGGTACTTCCAGGCACTTAAACCTGGCCGGTGGATCACAATTGAATTCCACAACTCAAAAAACAGTGTTTGGAACTCAATCCAGGAATCTCTACAACGTGCGGGTTTTGTCGTGGCCGACGTCAGAACCCTAGATAAGAAGCAGGGATCATTTCAGCAAATCGTCAGTGGTCGTTCAGTTAAACAGGACCTCGTTATTTCAGCATACAAACCCAATGGTGGTTTGGGAGACCGTTTCAAACTCACCGCAGGAACCGAAGAAGGCGTCTGGGACTTCGTCCGCACTCACCTAAAACAACTCCCGGTATTCGTTTCTAAGAATGGCCAGGCAGAGGTCATCGCGGAGCGTCAACACTTCCTACTTTTTGACCGCATGGTGGCCTTCCATGTCCAGCGTGGCGTGGAGGTTCTCTTGTCTGCCGCTAAGTTTTACGCGGGACTGGAACAACGCTTTCCACCACGTGACGGCATGTATTTCCTGCCCGACCAAGCGGCCGAGTACGACAAGAAGCGCATGACGGTCAAGGAGGTCCTCCAGCTCCAGCTTTTCGTCTCCGACGAGGCATCGGCCATCCAGTGGCTCAAGCAGCAGCTGACCAAGAAACCGCAGACCTTCCAGGACATCCATCCTCAGTTCCTGAAAGAGATCGGTGGCTGGCAGAAACACGAAAAGGCTATGGAGCTCTCCGATCTATTGGAACAGAACTTTCTTCGCTACGACGGCCAAAGCGAAGTTCCAAGCCAGATCCACAGCTACCTATCTTCGAACTTCAAGGAGCTGCGCAACCTATCCAAGGACGACCCAGCTCTGAGGGCTAAGGCAAAGGATCGCTGGTATGTACCTGATCCCAGCAAGGCCGGTGACCTGGAGAGGCTTAGGGAGAGGACCTTACTGCGCGAATTCAACGAGTATCGGGAATCCAAACAGAAACGCCTAAAGGTGTTCCGCCTCGAAGCCGTCCGCGCAGGCTTCAAAAAGGCCTGGCAAGATCGCGACTACACCATCATCATAGCCGTGGCCCGCAAGATACCTGAAAAAGTACTCCAGGAAGACCCAAAACTCCTCATGTGGTACGACCAGGCGGTAACGCGAACAGGAGATGAGTCATGACAGACTGGAAATGGAACGGTTCGCGGTGGTGGAAGTTTGACTTCCATGCCCATACTCCAGCCTCGGACGATTACGGCAAGGGCCCAGATCAGGCGACTCTCAAACAGCGCACACCCAGGGAGTGGCTGCTCGACTACATGCGTGCCGGCATTGATTGTGTCGCGATTACTGACCACAACAGCGGTGCGTGGATAGATAAGCTCAAGGAAGCACTGGCCGAATTGGAATCCGAAAAACCTGACGCATTCAGGCCGATTTATCTCTTCCCCGGCACAGAGATTTCTGTGAGTGGTGGAATACACCTCCTTGCCATATTCGGGAACGATAAGACCACATCCGACATAGACTCTCTTTACGGCGCCGTTGATCTATCCGGGATCAAGGGTTCATGCGATACGGTCACCTCGGAGTCGTTTGTAAATGTGGTTAAGGATATTGTTTCCGCCGGGGGGATTGCGATCCCGGCACATGTTGACGAAGAAAATGGACTCTTCAAGCTGACAGGTACAACCCTGCAACAGGTGCTGCGATCCGATCACCTCTTTGCAATGGAGCTGGTGGGTACTGGGTTTCAGAAGCCTCAGGCATACACTGAGTTGAAAGTGCGATGGACGGAAGTACTCGGATCTGATGCTCACTATCCTTTGGGGGACCCGGGGCAGAAGTTTCCCGGCAGCCGTTTCACCTGGGTGAAGATGGGATCGCCCAGCATCGAGGGGTTGCAGTTGGCTCTGCTCGACGGCCCCCTCTCGATTCGCCGATCCGATCAGGGGGCTGAAGACCCGAACGAACACGCGCCCTTGGTACTGGAGTTCATCGAGATTGCTAATGCGCGCTACATGGGCCGGGCTCAGCCCTTCAAGATCGGGCTTAATCCCTGGCTCAATGCCATCATCGGCGGCAGAGGGACAGGCAAGTCAACCGTTGTCGAGTTCCTTCGCATTGCCCTTCGACGGGAGGATGAGCTGCCGGACGATTTGAAACCGGAGTTTGAAAAGTACGGGCAGGTTTACCCGGATCGAGAAGACGGTGGTCTGCTCACAAACGACGCCGCGATCGGGGCGATTTATCGGAAGAACGGCTCTCGGTTTCGTGTCCAGTGGAATCCTACTGGGGACATTGAACCCATTGAACGAGAGGTCGATGGAGACTGGCGCCGCGCAGAAGGCGACATTCGGCAACGGTTTCGCGTGCGAATTCACAGCCAGAAACAGGTATTCCAGCTCGCGAAAACACCGCTTGCGTTGCTTAGGGTTGTCGACGAGGCTCCGGAGGTCGATCGCCATTCCTGGGCCGAAAGATGGAAGGAGGAGGAGGGCCGATTCCTTTCACTGCGTGCCAAGGCGAGGGAGATAGAGACTGGTCTCGCCGAGGAGCCACGTCTTCGAGGAGAACTCGACGACGTGAAACGAAAACTGGTCATCTTCGAGCAGGCAAGACATGCCGATGTCCTTAAATCCTTCCAAAAACGGAGCCGCCAGCAACGGGATGTTGAGGCATGGGAGGAAGGCTGGACTGGTGCAGGAGAGCAGTTGCGTAAAGTCGCGGCCGAAATCGTCCCGGACCTTCTCGACGAAACCACCTTCGATCCGGATTCAGCGGTAGACACTGAATTGCGCGAGCATGCTGCTAAGGTGCACAACCACCTGGATGAAATCCGCAAAGCGGTTGAAACTCTTGCGTCGCAAACGGATGAAGTTGTCGCTGAGTGGCAGAAAAGCAGGGATGAGTCGTTCTGGAAACAGAGCGTTGACGCTGCTGCACAAGCCTATCAAGAGTTGCGAGAGAATCTGGCACGAGAGGGGACAGGCGATCCTGCTGCTTACGGCGAGTTCGTACAGCACCGGCAGGTCATTGAGCAACGGCTGAAGGAACTGGACGAGCGCAAAAAACAGGTCGACGAGCTTAAAGAGCAGGCCGATGCACACTTGCAGCGACTGGTGGAAATCCGCTGGGAGCTGACCGAATCTCGTCGGAAATTCCTCATTGACGTTCTAAGTGAGAATCAGTATGTCCGGATACAGGTCGTTCCTTACGGAGCGCGTGAGACTGTCGAAGGCGAGTTTCGCCGATTGCTTCAAAGAGAAGAAAGAGGTTTTGAGAAAGACATTGGGGCGCCGGGTGGCGAGGGGTTGCTCGGCGAACTTTATAGGAACAGTAACGGCACCGAGGACATTGAACAGAATCTTGCGAACATCAAGGACAAGGTTAGGAAGATTGCCTTAGACCAATACGACGCGGGAACAGTGGCAGACCGACGTTTCGCGACCCACATCGGCAAGCTCCCGCCCGAAGCCATTGACCGCCTCGACCTGTGGTTTCCAGAAGACTCCCTCAACGTCCAGTACAGCACAACGGGCGATGGACAGCACTTCCGGTCGATCCAGGAGGGCTCGCCCGGCCAGAAAACCGCGGCGCTCTTGGCTTTTCTACTTTCCTACGGTGAGGAGCCGCTGATTCTGGACCAGCCGGAGGATGATCTGGACAACCACCTGATCTATGACTTGATCGTGACCCAATTGCGGGAGGTCAAACGTCATCGACAGGTCATCGTGGTCACGCACAACGCGAACATTGTCGTCAACGGTGACGCAGAATTGGTGGTTGCCCTCGCGGCGCGTGGTGGGGAAACGCAGAAAGAGTGCGAAGGCAGTCTTCAGGAGAAGCCGGTGCGGGACACCATTTGTGCGGTTATGGAGGGGGGACGCAAGGCCTTTGAAGATCGCTATCGCCGCATTGCACTGGAGGGACGCCATGTTTGACAGCCCGGAAGAACTGTTGCAGAAGATACGTCTCGGAGAAGATACTTCACTTGAACTCAAGACGGTCCGGTTCAGAGGCGACAAGGTTGCCGAACCGAGGCGCGACGAGCTGGCCGACGAGCTGGCGGCTATCGCCAATACTCACGACGGCGTGCTTGTTTTGGGCGTGGATGATAAGACGCGCGACATCGTTGGCATCCCGGTGGACCGTCTCGACGCCGTCGAACGCTACGTATATGAAATCTGCAATGAGAGCATCAAGCCTCCGGTTCTCTTCCGATCATTTCGCATGCTACTTCCCGACAGTACCGGCGCTTTTCAACCGGTGCTCAAGGTGGAGATTCCGCGCAGTCTCTTCGTCCATGAAAGCCCGGGTGGCCCCTTCTATCGCCAGGGAAGTTCGAAACGGAAAATGCCACCAGACTATCATTTCCGCCTGTTTCAACAACGCAGCCAAGCCTGGTTGATTCGATTCGAAGAACAGCCGGTCCCGCAATCGAGCAAGAGCGATTTATCCGAGGAACTGTGGAGGAAATATACCGCCCGATCCGATGAGCCCTCGGAGATTGTCCTGTTGAAGCGCAACCTGTTGTCGAAAGAGGAAGGCGGGGCTGTCCGCGCCTCGGTGGCTGGTGTATTGCTTTGCTGTGAACACCCGGAGCGCTTACTGACCAGTGCCTTTATTGAGGCTGTGCGCTATCGGGGAATAAGGCAAGACTCCAATTACCAGACTGATGCCCAGAAGATTTGCGGACCACTGGATCAGCAGATCAAACAGGTCATGGCCTTCCTCAAGAGGAATCAAACTATCATGGCCACTAAGGAACCTCATCGGATAGAAAAATCACAGTTTAGCGAACGGGCTGTTTTTGAAGCAGTCGTAAATGCCGTGGCTCATCGTGATTACTCGATCTCTGGATCAAAGATCCGGTTCTTCATGTTTGATGATCGGCTGGAAATCTACTCACCAGGCGCTCTTCCGAATACCGTGACCATTGACAGCATAGCCTTCCGCCAGGCGACCCGGAACGAAATGATCACAAGCCTGCTTGCGGAAACACCGGTAGCGGAAACGATTGGCGATGTGGGACGTGGTTTCTACATGGAGAAGCGGGGCGATGGTGTTCCAATCATTCTAAACGAGAGTGAAAAACTTTCCGGAAAGAAGCCAATTTATCGACTCATTGATGATTCCGAGCTTTTACTAACCATTTATTCCGCAAGAATGGAACGAGTGGATGAGGATTGATGCCAACAGTTGGTACTACAGCCTCGACCATGGGCAGCTTTGTCAGGTCATCAAAACACAGACGCTCTGGGGCGAGACGATCTGTCGGGTGTGGCTGACAGGCCGCGATTCGGTGGCCCGCAAGATCCCTGAAAAAGCACTCCAGGAAGAACCAAAACTCCTCATGTGGTACGACCAGGCGCTCACCCGCACTGGGGAGGACGCATGACCACACATCTCTCATCAAGAATAGTCGGGCATGACCGAGCCTGGGATGGACTATTTGCGACAATCCCAGCCAAAATGCCTATTGCGTTGTTCAACAGCACATTCGGGATGGTCGTAATGACGAGCAGGAGGAACGCGCCCTCCATGATCAGCTTGAGCGCATGACCCAGGTATACCCGGAGACGTTACCGCTTCTGCTGATCCGTGTGGAGGGAGGTGACCATGAGTAGCTGGCGTGACCAGATCCTCAAGGAATTTACGCCGAAGGTTGCCCGCCTGACTTTGGTGGCCGACCCAGATGGTCTCCTTCTGGAAGAAGGCATTCTACACGGAATTCGTGAAAGAGGCTTCGAACTGATTCCCTTCGAGGATCACGTCGCATTCCGCTACGCTTACGAATTAAAATTCCGCTCTCGATGGGGCTGCGGCAAGCAAACTAACCTAGTGGTCGTTATAAGATCGCCGTCAAGTGACCTGGACTCTTTACCCTACGATCTTCTACAGGTTGGGCGGAGGCTATCATTTAATCTCGGCGACCTGTTCCCGAATCTGAGTTATCCAGTGGTTGCAGCTTTGGATCGTAGCGACCTTGATGCACTCTTTCGGGCCCAGGTCAAGCACAACCCCCGCACCATTGGCGACAACGCGACAAAGGAATTCGCGTTGCGCCATGTATTCGAAATCGCACCTGAGCTGATAAAGCAATCATCCGATCTGCTTCGTGTCTTGCTGCGCCGTCACTATCGGGGCCAGCGTATACCTGCCATTCTCGACGAACGACTTATCCAAGTGCTCCGGCAAAACGGTCTTTTCGAAGAGTGGCCGCTTGAGAGAATAGTTCCTGGCCGGGAGGCCTTTTTTGCTTTCCTGCAGGAGCGTTGGCCCGCTTTTCTGGATCGTATGGTTACTCTGGACTCAGGAACCGTGAGTGAAGATAGGGAAGCATACAACATCCAATACGCTGGCCCATTGGACCTGCCATTCGAGCATGATGACATACGCGTTTACATAGACAATCTGTTCCTTGAGGGTTTGCTTCAGTTAGTTTCCCACGAGAACGCTAGCACTCTGACCGCGACGTGGGCTGGAATCGGTGTCCAGACCGATCCAACAACGGATCGTCTGCGCAGAGTGGACCGCTTGATCGAGTCAATCAAGGATATTATTCCAACCGGTGATGCAAGACATAGTGACTGGTTCCACTTTGGGTATCGCTGGGCGGAGCTCAGCATCCTTGAACACGAATTGGACAGTGGATTATCGAGTGATGTAGTAGAACGTATCGAATCATTGCGCTTTCTGGTCGATTCAGCGTTCATCTCATGGGTTCAGGATAGGTTTGCTGGTCTGCATAACCAGCCCCCCGTACCACCGGTAATGCTTCATCACATCCCAAGGGTATTAGCAAGGGGAATTGGTGGGTCCCGCGAGAAGAAAGCCGCGTTTCTCCTAGTGGACGGTTTAGCGTTGGATCAATGGATCGTCTTGCGCAATGTGCTGCAGACTCAGCGGCAAGAGTTGTGTTTCCGCGAAAGCGCCGTATTTGCATGGATTCCGACCGTCACATCGGTGTCTCGGCAGGCTGCATTTGCCGGCAAGCCGCCGTTCTACTTCCCCGCGAGTATCCACACCACCGATAAGGAGGCACCCCTGTGGACTACGTTCTGGGCAGGCCAGGGTTTGACGGGACACGCGGTAACCTACGCGAAGGGACTTGGAGACGGTAACATCGACAAAGTGCGTGAGCTTCTATCGCATCCGAAAATACGTGTTGCGGGCTTCGTTATCGACAAGGTCGACAAGATCATGCACGGCATGGAACTGGGTACCGCCGGCATGCACAACCAGGTGCGCCAGTGGGGTATGCAGGGGTTCATGTCAAGGCTTATCGATCTTCTTCTTGATCAAGGATTCCAGATTTTCTTGAGCTCCGACCACGGCAATGTTGAGGCAAGAGGTTGTGGGCGACCGGCTGAGGGTGCGGTCGCAGATATCCGGGGCGAACGCGTTCGCGTGTATCCGAATGACCTGTTGCGAGCAAGGGTGAAAGAACGCTTCCCGGAAGCAATAGAATGGCCATCGCTTGGCCTACCAGATGATTATCGTGCCCTGCTGGCTCCACCTCGAAAAGCATTCATTCGCGATGGCGAAACCATCATTGGCCACGGTGGAATTTCTATCGAGGAGTTGATTATCCCTCTGATTCAGATTGAACGGAGGGAGATATGAGCAATCGTCAGAGACAGATTGGTTTCAGCCAACGCATCCGTCTCGAATGGCTCCAACATACTGCCAATCTAGTGCTGGCCGGGAACGACAGAGCTGCGGTCAACAATTCGTTACAAGAGTTACTGAAGGATAAGGTCTCTGTTGGCGGGCAAGCTGTACGCGGCAACAAAGAAAAAGCCATCACTATCCTGATGAAGATTTGGATCAATGTGCCGAGCGAACTGGAGGCAGTTCGCGACGATGGCCTTGAGCTGCTAAAGAATCTCCCCCGTAAAGACCAGATTGCCGTTCACTGGGGCATGGTTATGGCTGCCTATCCTTTCTGGGCAGCGGTGGCCGCTAATGCCGGTCGGCTTCTGCGTCTCCAGGGGACGGCTGCGGCTTCACATGTCCAGCGGCGAGTCCGCGAGCAATATGGAGAACGAGAGACGGTCTCAAGGGCGACGCGGCGCGTTATTCGGTCCTTCGTCGATTGGGGAGTTTTGAGCAAAACCAAAGAAAAAGGCGTCTACAGCCAGGGACGCACATGCTCCATAGACGACCTCAGACTTATCTCCTGGCTTATCGAGGCTTCTCTGTATGCACGCTCCAATGGCTCTGCTGCAATAAAGGATCTGCTCGATAGCACAAGCCTTTTCCCGTTTCGACTTGCGCACGTGTCAGCGGAGCACCTAGTTTCTGCATCGCCTCGCCTGGACCTTTTACGCCATGGCCTGGATGATGGTTTGGTCATGCTGCGAAAACCGGACTAGGTTTCCAAAAGAGGAGCGGATTACGATGTTGATCCAATATGCTTCTCTGCCAATACCTCTCCCCTACGTCACCGGTCGGTTCAGAACCAGCCACCAATGGTCGGTTTAAAACCGGTCATTCTGACCTCCAGGTCCAGGTGCCGAAAGAATCTGAATGAACTCTTCAGAAAACTCAGTCACTGCAGTATTTCCTAAACCCACAATACTTACACCTCCACTCCAGGTCCTTGGGAAAGCTGGGTTTCTGAGGCAACTTGTCATCACGAATAAAAACCATCACTTGCTGTAGCTTTTCGATTAGAGACTCAGCCAGCTCAGCTTCATAGCTGACCTCGAACTCCTTGAGCTGGTGGTTGTCCTTGTTTTCGTAGAGCAAGATGCCGTTGTGGATATTGAAGAAATGCATGCAGAGCTGGAGCTGATGGATGTGCTCTTCCTTCGGTCCATCCAGGAGTTTGAAGCCATACGAGCCAATTGACTTGAGTTCCAGGACGAAATTCTGGTCATCGACTGCGACTATCACATCTACACGGCCGCTTATGAGCTCATGGGCGGAATGTCAACCTCACTGGCTACAACTTCAACATCTGGGCAAGCATGGGGAGCTGCCATCATCCTCTGATGAAACTTGTCTCCGGTTTCAAGAGCTCTCTGGACTTCTGGCTTTCTCTTCTCTAGCGGCCGACCAAGGCTCGAATATACCCACAACGCAAATGCCTCAATTTCTCCTTGACATATTTATTGATAATCACTATATTTGTATTAGAGTTCCTTAAAGTCTTTGGTGTTAATGGAGGAGAAAAGAAGGGAGGCTGAATATGCCGTATTTTAAAAATAGCCTTGATTTTTCAAATTGGCTAAATCAAGAGTCTTTTAGGGTTGGCGATGAATGTGCTAGAAGGTTTGATATGGATTTGAGTATATCTAAAATATTGACAGATAGAGAATTAGAAGAAATCATGAACAGAATTTCAAAAGTGGATATTAAAATAGACATTTCTAAATATCCGAAAATAAAATTGTATTAGAAAAAACTGCTTATTTATTAGCGTATTGAGGCAGTTAATCACTCTCTCCAATCCCCAATAACAATACTATGCGGTGTTCTCATCGCGATGACGTTGATGTTCTTGTTGATTTCTTCAAGCAGCTTTCTAATGGCTTGAAGCTCTTTCATGATTTGGTGTTCAGTGTTTACGGTGGTCATGATTTTGGGGAAGATGGGGAAGTATTAAGGCTTTCGTGTATGGTTGTTCCTGAACTTATATTTCTATGGGAATGACAGCAAGGACTGAGGCTTTGCCGTTATGCCAAGACGCGTGAGACCAGTCCTGGAACATTTTCTTGGCAAGGAGTGATCGGAGCTTATGCGGCCCCTCTACAGCTTGATGATTATCATCTTTCTTGTCTTGTCGTACTGCGGTTCGAATTGCTTTGCCTTCGGGGTGTCTATGCCGAAGTGCTTACAGAAGCCTTTACTCGATATAAGGGCATAGTTATTCAGAATGGTGATCTTCCTTGAGCCTATGCCCTTTGTGTTAGTGAGCTGAATGCCGATCCTCCTAGTTGTTTTGTCAAAATAAAGGTCAGCATACTTGAACCTGTCCAAAGAGAAGCCCTGGATGGCTCTTGAGTTGAATGCGATTTGTCCATTCTTGTGAATGCTAACCATCTCCCTTGTTGACCGCGGTCTTTGACCTTCATATTTAACTAACGGCATAGCCAGCTCCTTGCTTAAAGAAATTGTGATAAATAGATTATAACAATATTCTTGTTTTAGTCAAGAAGAACTTGAGGGATACAGTTTTTAAACTCTCGTGAGAAAATTAGGGGGAAGCTTACTCGCCTCACCCTTTCCTTACTAAACAACATCTTCGAACTCGGCGATCTTCGCTTCGAGATAGAGCCTGTAGTATCCGCTATTGTAGCCGTCACCGAACTCTATCAGCAGCGCTGCGAAATAACTAAGGGAGTTGATCCAGGAGCGATTGCTGTTTTCGAGCCAGGTGCGACTTGCCGGTGCCCGGCGGTCCCAACAGGAGCAGATCACGGATCTCTCGGATGAAGCGGCATGTGGCCAGGTCGTAGAGCTGTTTCTTGTCGATAGAATTGTTGAACTGCCAGTTGAAGTCCTTCAGCATTTTCATTCCGCGGAACCTTACGACTTTTGTTCGCCGCTCTATAAGCCGCTCTTCCCGCATGTCCAGTTCATTGCCCAGGACCAGTTCGAGGAACTCGGCTCACCAAGTGAGTGCCCGGCCGCTTTCTCCAAAGCCAGATCACAACGTGACAGCTTGACGTACCGGGATACGGTACTTTGTGAATACACAGCTCGCGCGCTATTTTCGACATGACCAGCCCTTCTCAGCAAGCGCTACAATCGCTTTCTGATAGACCATCTTGAGCTGATTCGCCCCCCCCCCCCAACCCAATACATGCAGGAGAGACTAACAGGCAAATCTACCTCCTACCTCAAAATGACCGATTTTCAAGTGACCGATAGTGGCCGAGGTCAAGTCCGAAAGCTGGTGAAAAAACGAGAGGCATTAGGCTACGCTACGGAGCTTGTCGGCCAGCTCGTAATCCAGACTAGGTGGTGGAGGTAACTTCTTCTCCCCTCTGAGCTGTTGGAATTAAGCAATGGCCAATTCCGTCATTACGAACCGGCGGAATCTCCTTGCCGCCCGGATCAGCACCGCGAACACCAGCTTCAGACAAGTCCTCTCGTCGAAGAGCAAATGGATGAACTTCGTGCGGAGCTTTTGCTTGCCGAAATACTTTTCGATGTTGCTGCTGTTCCGTATCCTCTACCGGGGAAGGATCAAGAAGCCAAGACGCGTAAAGCTAGTCTCTATTTCGTTGCTGAAGGACGCTCCTGCACAACGGTAGCGCCTTCGATGAGCACTGCCGAACTCGACCGCTAGACTCTTACATGCCTCGTAAGCGTCGGGGAAGAGAAACGAAATTCAGTCAACTATCGGCCTTGCCCCACAGTGGTGCTTTAACAACAGGTTAACAACTAATGATGGAATTCGAGGCTAGGCGCTAATGCGATCTTGGATTTTTGAGCACAATTCTTCCACGAACGCGGCGGGGTTGGCATTTAACCCACGTGCAATCTCAATGAGTTCTATAACGTCCAAGCGCCTTTCGCCGTTTTCGTATTTGGAGATATACGATTGATGCTTTCCAATTCTTTGAGCTAATTCCACTTGAGTCAAGTAAGCATCTTTCCTCGCTTTAACTAACAGTTTGCGGAATATATCGTAATTGTCGCTGAATACTGATCTCGTCATTGGCTTCGCGCCTCACTTACTGAGCGAAGCTACCAAGCCTTGACAAATATCCCAAATCGGGATATATTTGGTCGGGAGAGCGGGTTTATGAATTATCTAACCTAGTTGATTAACAGCATATATTTCTTACGCAGGAGGACTAGCATGAAAACATTATCTTTTTCCATGATGATCTTATTTTTCTTTGTGTGCATCGCAGACTCCGAAACGGGAGTACTTCAAGATCGTAGACCACAAATCCGCTCAGAACTCTGCTTTGTCGGAGATCCAGATATCGAACGGACACTAGTTGAACCAGGGTCGACTATAACGTTCTATTTACCTCCTTCAATTAGCAATAGTGGACCGGGAGTAGCTAACAATGTCTACTTAGCTATTTTCCTTTCGGAAGATAACACAATCGATCAGAACGACAGAAATCTAAGTGAGTTGGGTCCGATCACAGTCCCACGTAATCCCCTTGATCGCTTAAGGAGACCTCAATTATGGTTCATTATGGCTAGTGGGGGCTTTATTAACAGACACTATCTTGAGGGTATCCGCCGTGAAGTTAGGATTACTATCCCCTCTGATTTATTGAAAGGATACTATTACATTGGTGCCTATATCGACAGCAGGAATACATGCACTGAATCAGACGAAAACAACAACAATTCCAGGCCCATTTTAATAAGCGTAATTACATCAGGAGAAAGGAAAGCAGATCTTCGGGCGGAGAGCCTGCGGATCGATGATGATCGAATATTGAGATCAGTAAATTTTGGTATTGGCGATGGTTGTACTTTGCGCTATGCTGTGAAGAATAATGGATTAGAAACAGCTAATTCATTTGGCGTTGTGTTTTGGTTATCTACTGATGATAGTTTAGACGAAAACGATACCTGTCTCTATGTTACTGATTCGATAACATTGAGACCAGGAGAAATATATAATGAAAATATCCATCTCGGCCCACCGGACGGAATAAATGAAGGTAATTACTATCTAATATTCGATGTAGATTACCAGCAGGTAGTGGATGAATATGACGAAGCAAATAATATGCTCTCTCAAATGGTAGTTTATGAATTTATTGACTGACTAGTTTAGAATTGTGTTTGCAACAGTGCAAAAGGATCAGAGTTCGGGGGTTCGAGTATTGTGATTAGTGTTCGCTTGAATCCTTGCTCCCTCTGCCTTCAGGACCAGCCAGCCCGTTTTATTGCAAGCCTCTCCGAGGTAGGAGGGATACTTACAGCGGTCATCATCGTCGGCGAATATATCCTCCTCTCGGTTTCCACTTCTCATCACGTGATGAATAGCTCCGGGGAATTCGATCCTGGGCATTTGCGCCATGGGCTATAGATACTGGTGAAACAAATTCTGTCAATGACTGAATCCCAGAACTGACACCTTTACACAAGAGTAGAGCAAGCTAAGCTAAATCTTAATATCTATCAAAGGGGGAAGTCGTGATTGAAAGGAAACGAAAGATAATTCTTATAAGTTCGGCGGCCATCTTTTGCTTTTTGGTTCTGGTCATTGGTTCAGTGGCGGCGACCTTCTTCATTTTAGATATCAACGCAAAGCAAGAGCGAGCCGAGCGGAAGACAGAAAGGCGTAGAGAGAGGCGTCAAGAGGCAGAAGGGGACCAGCGTAATCATTCACAAACATCTTCTCCGTTCGCTTTAGGTCAATCAGCCCAGGAGCAAGCAGAACCGCTTCCTTTCGCAAGCGGTTTCTACAGCGAAGACCCGGAGACTGGTCATAGCGCTTTCTATTACGAAGCAGCACAACGCATTGCCGAGTTCTCCCCGGAGCAAGTGATTACAATTGAACATTATATTGAAGATGTCTGGCTAAGGGTAAACCAGATCGCTCGGAGTTACGATTGGGCTATGCAGAGGCCAATTGAAAGATCCCCTCAAGATCAGTTTGCTTTAACTATGGAGAACGAGGCACATGAATTTCATGAAAGGTGTGGGGCTCGAAACGAACCATACAGTTTTCATGAATGCTGTATAGACTATGTGAATTATATGGAGCTACTCGCTCAAGAGCTATGGAGAGACGTAGCGATAGGTTCGCAATCCCATTCGCAAGCAGCATATATTTGGTGGACCGTGGTGCGGAACAGGTCAGGTACCAATCTCATAAGAGTACGTGGAAGGTGGATGATTAATCCACACTAGGTCGGAGGCAAAAACTCTGCCCCATGATAGTAGTGATCTCCGCTTGGAGAAGGAAGCGATCAAATATCGCAGTCGCCGCAGGGACGTCGCCAACAAGCTTGCCCTAGTCCTCCAGAGGGCGGTTGGAAGTCATAATCGTCGAGCGGAGGCGGATGAAGGTAATCGCCAATGCTTTCGACGAGTGGCCAGGGCTGAAGCTGATGTAAGCCTTTCTGGTGCGAGCTTCAGACAGCCGCGCGGGATAAATATTACGGTCTTCGAGAGACATAACTTGGAGAAGATAGGGGAGGCGTTGGGGGAGGAATACAGGTAGAGGAATTCAACTCCTATACCCAAGGCAGAGAAAGTCACCTACTCAAGTTTTCGGCATTTTGAAGATTTGACCTCCGAGCCTTGTCGTCATTTGTCTCTCTCAACCGCTTCTGTAAGCTATCGACAGCACGCCGTAGAGTTTCCTTGCCCAAATGAGAATACCTTTGCGTCATATCGATTGAGTAATGCCCTAGGAGTTCCTTTACGACATAGAGATCCGTACCATTTTCTACCAACCAGCTAGCAAAAGTGTGGCGCAGCGAGTGAAAGCACACCCGCATTCTCCTGTCAGATACTCCTGTATTGAAACCAAGCTCCTCAACAGTCCTACTGAAAACCTTTGAAACCCTTAGAATTTGCCGGCCATTGCGATCCAGGAATACATGTTCGTTCGGTAGCTGGCTGAGATGCCGCGCACGGAGCATTTCGAATACTTCATCTGTCATGAATGCCGCGCGGCTGGGGCCGGCTTTGGTATCTCTAATCAATAATTGACGGCGTTCGAAATTAACGTCTCCCCAACACAAGCGAAAAATCTCACTGGCCCGCAAACCACAATGAAGCGAAAGAAGTGCTATATCGTGCGTTTTCAGACTCCGCTCTTGCAAACGCGGTAGCAAAGTGTGAGCTTCATCAAAATTGAGATAACGCATCCGTTTATTCTCTTCCCGAGGTATCTTCACACCGGTAATCGGGTTTTTCCCCGAGAAGAATCCCATCCTAGAGGCATGATTGAAAACTACCCGCACCGTGGCAAGGGCGTACTTTATAGTCCTTGGGGACTTCCCCGAGTCGAACATCTTCTTTTTGATTCTCTCCAAATCAATCGGCGCTATTTTACTCAGCGGTTTATCTCCAACGACGGGAGCCAACCATTTCCTGAATAGCCCTTCCTCGGTTGTGCAGGAGTTGGCAGTTTTGTTCGCTCGTGCGTATGACATGTAGGTATCATGGAAGTATTGAGAGAAGGTTATCGCATCCAGATGCTCTTGCTCCCGTGTAGCCTTTTCTTCTTCTCGCCTTCTCTCCTCAATCTCCCGCTTTTCACGCAAGCGCTTAGGCCCCTCTCCTGTCACTGCCGCCTGTTTCAGCTCTGCGAGTTTCAGGGCAGACTTCTGTGCCGTCCACCCCTCTGAGGCCCAACCCAGGCCCTCCTCGCAGCGTCTACCATCTTTCTGGTAGCGGATCGCGAAATATTTATCCTTCTGAACACCGTGTTTTCTGGTTGGGTGCTCTCGATATCGAACGCCAGTAAACCGTGTCGCTTGCCAGGCCATCTGTATCTCCAGTCCCCACATAGTCCCCACTTTTTCGGTGAAACAGCGGGAATCCAAAGGCAACAATATGAAGGAGTATAGCCACTAACTATCTGATTTGCAACTATTTGATGAAGGCAAGTGGAGATAAATGAAGAAGGCAGTCGCTGCTTCGGGAGCAGGAGGTCGCGAGTTCAAATCTCGCCATCCCGACCATTTCCGTGCCTAAAAACAGTTTTTAATTAGATCAAAATCAATAAGTTACGGCTATTCGGGATTGTTTTTCTCTTTACGTTTAGGTACCCGAATGGAATTTCCAGTCTCAGCGGTCCGATGCCCGTTCCACCAGCGCTCTCACACCTGGAAGAATGGCGATCCGGAGTTCGTGCTCGGGCCGAATCGGCTCCTCTCCCTCCTGATTCTTCGGCGTCTCGAACAGATCGGC
>Ga0114922_10000480_pt1 | contig 38270 bp, 24 predicted proteins | sample AartaG_FD_100975 | JGI IMG/M metagenome (GOLD analysis project Ga0114922, IMG submission 100975) | Deep subsurface microbial communities from Aarhus Bay to uncover new lineages of life (NeLLi) - Aarhus_00045 metaG | ecosystem: Environmental > Aquatic > Marine > Oceanic > Sediment | place... | reverse complement strand
GTTCGACGAGAAGTACACGAAAGTTGCGCGTTGGATCAAGATTTCGGATCAGCAGGGTCAGGATACGAAGGCATATTGCTGGATCGACCCCGGGCTGGGTTATCACGTCGGGGAGGTGCCATTCACGATCGAGGTCCCCGCGCCCGGCGAGGGGGAGTGGCAGTGGGACTACGGAGACGAGGCGAAAGCCAACTCCGCGGAAGGCAAGCACACCTACAAAGGACCCGGCAAGTACCAAGTCACTGCCCGGCAGGGCGAGACCGTTGTGAAAGGCTCGGTGCGGGCGTACCCCGCAAAGCCGCCTTCGGTAACTGCCGTCCGTTTCTATGATGAGCGCCACCTTGCCGTCCTGTTCGACGAGCAGGTGCAACTCAAAGATGCAAAACTGTCGCTGAAGTCCGGAACGCCGGTCAACGGGTGGACGCTTGACCCGGAGGGCCTGAGCCTGCTCGTTGAGCTCGGCGGCAAAATGCCCGATCAGGATTCGCTTCGTGTGGAGGGCGTTTACGACAGGGCCCAGGTGCCCAACGCGCTGGCCAGCACGGCTTTCCCGCTAGTCAGGCCTGCTTGGCCTTCGGACCGGGCCGGGCTCGTGTTTCTGTGGAAAACGGTCAAGGAACCGAGTTTTCAGTACAACCCGGACGCCAAGACGTTTTCGGACACCAAGATACTGATAGAAAAGAGCGCCAGGTACGGTCGGTTCGGCGAGATGTCTCTCGAAAGCGGCTTGATATTTGCCGTTGACGGAGGCAGGACCGTCCACGCAGAGCGCAACAACGCGAACCAGTTCACCGTCGAGGCCGTGATCACGCCGGCCAACGTCTACCAGGGTTGGGAACAGAAGCCGCGCTCGATCATCGCATGCGGCGGGGGCGGCGCTCCGAGTTCCGGCAACTTCCGCCTCGCCCAGGAGCGTGACAAGCTGGTCTTCTACGTGAGGCAGCGGCCCCCGGAGAACAACAGGGTGGCCGTCGAGCGCGTTGAGCTGTGCACGATGACAGACCAGGCGCCCAATCACGTGGTGGTTAGTTATAAGCCCGGGGACTTGACATGCTATCTCAACGGCCGGCAAGTTCTCAAGACCGACAAGGTCAACGGGGCGTTGCGTTGGAACAGGCCTTCTTTTGAGAGGGGCCTGAACTTCGGCGGCAGCGCCCTGTTCGAAGGAGGCCTGCCGGGCTGGTCCGTGCATGGCGCTCCCACGCAGTATCCCGTGTGGCGCGGCCGGCTGGAGGGCATCGCTATCTACGCCCGGGCCATCGGCCCCGAAGAGGCGGCGAGTGATTTCGCGGCATACGACGCGATCATCAAGGCGCGGCCGGTGGCGGATCGGATCACCGTGCGCGGCAAGCTGGCCGCAAAATCGAAGGTGCCGAAGGCCGCAGATATCGCGCCTTATCGCGATGCACTTGTCGTGTACGAGTACGAAATCGACAAGATCGTGAAGGGTGAGTACGACGGCAAGAAGATCCGCGTGGCCCGTTGGGGTCTGATCGACGCCCGACCGACCGCCCTGTCGCGCGCCAAACTCGGCGACCACGTTGAGCTCGCTCTCGAGCCGCGCGCCGACCACCCCGAACTCGATGCCGAGGTAATAAGGGATACGCTGGAAGAAGACTTCGATCTGCCGCTGTATGTCGATATGGCCAACGGTCCGGCCGGCGAGCCCCGCCTGGCGAGCATACGCATCAAGCCGTTGGAAGTCTGGATGCCGCCCGGAGAGAAGCAGCAATTCCAGGCGGTGAAACTTGACCAGTACCGCGTGCCGACAGACGTTCCGCTGGTGTGGTCGGTCGTGCCCGGCGGCAGGGTCACCACGGGCGCCTTCTACGGCGGCGCGGTTCACGTGGAGCACAAGAAAAAGGGCAACGGGAAGATCGATGAGAACGGGCTGTTCACCAGCGAAGCAATCGGAGTCGTGACAATAGTGGCAGCCGGCAAGGACGATCCGTCCGCAAAGGGCGCGGCGCGGGTCGCCGTCGACAATTACCCGTCGATCGCTCCATGGAACCGCTCGCCGCTGACGATTGGCGGGCATCCCGGCGGCGGGCGGGCGTTCACCGGAGACATCGATCGCATCCGCATCTACAATCGGGCGCTCACGGGCGAGGAAATCGCGGCCAACGGCGAGGGCAAGCTCTCAGCCCGGGGTTTGGTGGGGGAATGGACCTTCGACGAGTTGAAGAACGGCACATTTGCCAACACTGCCGGCGAGGGTATGACGGCCAAGGCCATCGGCGAGGTCGAGCACGTGACCGAGGGCGGCGACGCCTTCATCCGCCTCACCAAAAAGTGGGGTTATATCGAGGTGCCGCACGATCCCCGGCTTGCCATAAGCCATTCCTGCACCCTCGAGGTGTGGATGCGCCCCCGCAAGCCCGAGGGGGCCCTTGGCCTCGACGGTTCCATCATGGAAAAGGCCCCGGGCGGCACGCCCGTCGGGTTCATGTTTCGTCTGGCAGGCGGCATCGGCACGAACGCAATGCACGGCTGGCTCGAAACGAGATGCGACTTCCCGAAAGACTCCTGGACCCACGCGGTCGCGGTCTTCGACGTCAACGGCGTGCGCAAGCACTTCGCCAACGGCAAGCTCATTGGCGAGCATAAGCCCCGCGTGCGAATCATAATACGATAAGCTCAAGCCGCGACGCCGACGAGCCTCCGATAAGGAATATCAGATGAAGAGCAGATTTCTGGCGGTGCCTTGCATCCTCATCTTCGCGGCGATCGTCTCCTCTGCAGCGGGGGAAGAAGAGGGGCGCCCCAACGCCGACCTCGCAGCCCGGGTCCTGGAGATGACCGGCGGCCGCACAAAGATCGTCTGGCAGCACCAGGTGACGGGCGTGTCGAAGGAGGGGGATTACATGTTTGGCGAGAACGTCCACAAGGCCAAACAGGAGCTGATGGGATTCGATACCGCAGACGGTCTCATGCGCCGGATTCTACCCGGGCCGGCAAGCTATGCTCACCCCACCTTCACGCAGGACGGCTCCCGGGTCGTCTTCACCGACGCACCCAATCAGAAGATCTACGTGGTCGACTGGGACGGCCGCAACAAGCGCTACCTCCGCAATGGCTTTGCGTCCTGCACGTGGGTCGATCCCAAGACGGGCATCCACTGGGTCTATGCGGGCAGCGGCGGCGGCTACAGCACGCGGGTGATCCGTTTTCAACTCGACAACCCTAAGATCAGCGAATTGGTATGGGACACGGCCCCCCAGACCTTCGGGATAAGGGTATCGGCCGACGGCACCACGGGCGGCGGCGAGTTCTCCTGGCCAAGGGCCGGCGTGGCGAACCTCCTCAACGGCACGTGGAGACAATACGGAACCGGCTGCAACACGGGGTTCGCACCCGACAACAGCTACCGGCTGTTTCACATGGGCAGGGGCGACCCGGTGTCGCATTACGGTGTGTTGATGTACGACGCGGGCGGCGTCAACCGGCGGCGGATATGGTTCAACGTCGAGGCCGATCAACTCCGGCAGACGTCCGGCATCCCGCGCTGGACAACCGATGTGCGATTCCTCACCGTCTCCTGGCCGGAGTCCGGGCCGCGCCAGAAGGATCAGGACATTTACCTGGGAGAGTTTGACGAGGACTTCACTTTCGTCAGACACTGGTTGAGGATCACTAATCGGCCGGGGATCGACAGCTTCGCCCACGCCTGGATCGGCCAGGGGCTGGGCCGCTACACCGGCCAGGTGCCGTTTACGATTGAGCTTCCGGCGCTGTACGCCGAAGAGGAATGGGAATGGGATTTCGGCGACGGTCGAAAGGAGAAGCTGCGCGGCGGCAAGCACATTTACACCAAGCCCGGACGGTATCGCATAATCGGAAAACGCGGCGAGCAGATCGTGAGGGGATCGGTCAACGCCCGCCAAGCCAGGCCGCCGTCGGTGACGGACGTTCGCCTTTATGACGAGGCACACCTGGCGGTCACGTTCGACGAATCAATCCAACTCAAGGATCCGCAGATTTCCCTGGCGTCCGCTACCCCTGTGAAAGGCTGGAAGCTGGCATCCGTCGGTTCCGTCCTGACCATCGAGCTCGACGGCAAAGTCGCGGCGAACGACTCCGTGCGCCTCGAGGGGGTGTTTGGCAGGGCCCAGGTGCCCAGCGCGCTCGACGATAACGTCGTGCCGATTCTTCGACCCTCCTGGCCGGCAGACCGGTCCGAGCTCGTGTTCCTGTGGGAAACGGCTAAGGGGCAGAGCTTCCAATATGATGCGAACTTCAGCACCTTCGCCAACGCTGATATCGTCCCGACGAGAAACGCCAGGTATGGCCGGTTCGGCGGCATGGTGCTGGCCGGGGGCGTGGTGTTTGCCGCCGACGCCGGGCGCGGGGTCCAGGAACGTTGCACCGAAGCCAACCAGTTCGCCATCGAGGCTATGATAAAGCCGGCGAACGTGTATCAGGGCTGGGAGGGCAACCCGCGGTCGATCATCTCTTGCGGATGGGGCGGGCGGCCCGGTCAGGTCAACTTCATGCTCGGCCAGGAACGCGGCAAGCTGGTGCTGTACCTCAGGCAGCGGCCGGCGGAGAAAGGCGCCGGGGAGTCGGTCGAGCGCCTTGAGCTGTGCCCGATCATGACCCACGCGCCCAGCCACGTTGTTGTCAGCTACGAGCCGGGCAAACTCGTGTGCTACCTCAACGGCAGAGCCGTGATGCAGACTGACAAGGTCAAGGGCGCACTCACCTGGCGCCGCCCGCCGTACGACAAGGGGCTGAACTTCGGAGGAGTAGAAGAGGAACGCGCCGAGTTCATCGGCTGGAGCGTCCACGGCGCCCCCAAGCCAATCCTCCCCTGGCGCGGCGAGCTTGAGGGGGTTGCCATCTACGCCCGGGCCGCCACCGCCCGGCAGGCTGCCGACAGCTTCACCGCATACCGGCATACACTCGAAGCCCGGCCGTACATCCCCCGCGTCGAGCTGCGCGGCAAGCTGGCGGCAAAGTCCAAGGTGCCCAGCCTGGAGGATATCGCCCCCTATCGCGACGCCCTGGTTGTCTACGAATACGATGTGGGCAAGGTAGTTAGAGGGAGCTATTCCAAGAAAAAGATCCGCGTGGCCCGCTGGGGTCTGCTCGACGGCGAGCCGACTAGCGTCACCCTGGCCAAGGCCGGAGACCCGGCCGAACTCGTCGTGGAGGGATTTGCGGACCACCCGGAGCTCGAAGCTGAAGTCCGGTCGAACACGCTGACCGAGAATCTCGACCTGCGGCTCTATATCGACGCCGCCAACGGGCCCATCGGAGAGCCGCAGCTCGCGAGCATACGCCTGAAGCCGCATGAGATCTGGATGCCGCCCGGCGAGAAGATGCAGTACGCCGCCGAGACACTCGATCAGTACCACACGCCCATAGATGTGCCGATAAAGTGGTCGGTGATCCCCGGGGGGCGCATCAATACCGGGGCGTACTACGGCGGCGGGAATTATCTCGATCACCGAACGGAGAAAGGCGGCGGAACGATCGACGACAACGGCCTGTTCACCGGCGACGGCCCGCTCGGGCTCGTCACGATATCCGCCGGCAGCCCGGAGTATCCATCGGTCAAAGGCACGGCATCGGTCGCGCTCGACGATTATCCGTCTATCTCGCCCGCGGACGGATTGCCGATGCACTTCGGCGGCGATCAGGGCGGAGGTCAACCCATGCTGGGCGACATCGACCGCATCCGCATCTACAATACGGTGCTGGACGCCGACCGGCTCGCCGCGCACGCCGAGGCCAAGGAGCTGACAAACAAAGGACTGATCGGTGATTGGACGTTCGACGAACTCAAGGACGGCGTCTTTTCCAACACAGCGGGCGACGGCCTCGACGGCAAGATAGTCGGAGACGTCGAACACGTTGTCGAGGGCGATAACGGTTACATCCGCATGAGCGGGAAAAAAGGATACGTGAAGGTCGAGGACGACCCGCGGCTGAACATGAGCAACACCTGCACGCTGGAGGCGTGGGTGCGCCCGAAGAAGGGCAGGGGGCTGGCCTCATCGGAGGGGATAATCATCGACAGGTCGCGGGGCGGCGCCCCTTGCGGATTCCGCTTCGACGTCAACAGCGGGCTGTCGTCAAAAGGCATGCACGGCCGCGACGTGGCCTGGCTGAGGGCAGGCTATCGGTATCCTACCGACTCCTGGACGCACGTGGCCGCCGTGTACGACGTCAACGGCATGCGCAAGCTCTACGTCAACGGCAAACTCGTCGGCGAATTGAAACGCCGCGTGCAAATCATAGTGCGATGACGCAGGCGCCTTGATTTCACGCCACTGGGTACTGTGCTTGTCCTGTCCAAAATGCCCGTGTTGCCGTTTTCCTAGCCCGGAGGGCGATAGTCTGTAGCCACGGGCGTCAGCCCGTGGAAAACGGTGGCCCCCCACCCCAGAGCCCCGCCGGGGCGACAGAATCTTTCGACGACGAGGACGAATTGAGGTGGCGCACACAAACGAAGAACCATATTCTCGTTGATGCGGCGAGCGTTATTCCCCGGTATAACCCTGCTTCTTCCACACCTTCTTGGCCAATGCAAGCGCCTCGCGCGACGGCCGGATGTCGCCAAGGATGCTCGTCGGGGGTTGGCCTTTCTTTCGGCGGGCCGGGTCGGGCGACCAGTCGTCCTTCTCGTACTTCTTCCGAACCGATTCCTTGCGGAAGTCGGGCACGTCCATCGGCGCTCCATCCTGCAGCGCCGACCGCCACGCCAGGATTCCCACGATGCTCATGTCGATCCCGCGGTAGACGTCGAGATACGGCTGCCGGCCGGTGCGGATCGCCTCCGCGAAGTGGTAAGAGGTGAAGAAATCGCCGCCGCCATGCCCCGCACGCGTCGCCTTGTCGTGATGCTCGGGGAAGTCGGGCAGGTACACGGTCTCCACGGGCTCGCCCTTGCGTTTTTCCCACGGCTCGCGCCAGACGCGGACGCGGTCCTTGTTCCCGTGTCGGCAGTTTTCCATCAGACCCTTGTTGCCTTGGATGCGGACGAAAATGCCGTGCCCGCGGAACGCGCCCACCAGGATCTTGGCGATCGAGCCGTTGTCCATCCGGCACATGATCACGCTTCCCGTGTCCCGGCGCGCGACCGTCATGGTAACAGTGGGATCGTCGAGGTCGCGCGGTACCACCAGCCCGTTCACCTTCACCGGACGGGTGTCGGTTATGTACATGATCGGAGCGAGCGAATGTGTGCAGTAGTAAGTGGCCGGGATCCAGTTGCGCCAGTGGTCCAGGCCGCAGGAGCGGGCGAGCTTGACTTCGGCCGGGTCGGGGTGCACGTATTCTCCCTCGGCGTAGCGCACCTCTCCTATCACGCCTTTCCGGTAGAGCCGGCGCATCTCCTGGTTGAAAACCATGTAGGGGTAGTTCTCGGCGAACATGTAGATCTTGCCGCTCTTCTCAACGGCCCGCGCCAGCGCCGCGGCCTCGCCCAGGGTGTGGCAGGCGGCGCACTCGCTCATCACGTGCTTGCCGGCTTCAAAGGCCTTGATCGCAAACGGCGCGTGTTCGTGCCAGTAGTTGGCGAGGACCACCGCATCGAGATCGTGCTCGAGCATCTTGTCGTAGTCGGTGTAGGTTGCCACGCCAAACTCTTTGCCTATGTGCCGCAGTCTTTCTTCCCAGGTATCGCAGATCGCCACGAGTTCCATTCCCACCGTTGCGGCGGAATGGGTGAATGTCCAGCCGCGGCTCGCCCCCACAACACCCACGCGTATTGTCTTCTTTGTCCGCCTCTGCTTCTTCTTTGCCACTGTGGGCTCTCCTTTTGTCGTTGGTCACTTCTCCGGTGTGAAGGGCATGTTCATCAGTGCGATTATGCTGTCGGGATGTTCATCCCGCGCGGTCCAGGCCGGTTGGTCGCCGTCTTTGCGAAAGCGCGCGGTGCGCACGTATGGCGGCTTGAGATCAGGGTAGTGAAACGATTGGGGATCGGATTTCAGCCGTCTTGCGGCCCGTGCCGCGCCTTCCCGTATCAGTTCTTGCGCGCGCTTCGGAGATAGGTGCAGCGCGCCCAGCTTGGCGGCGCGGTATTGGTTCGTGTCGAGATGATCCAGGCCGTCGGGCAGCAGGCCTTCCTTGACGCCGACAGTCACTACACCCGGTGTAAGCTGGGCGGCTTCGTTGCAGAGGGCGTCCTCACCGCATGCAAGGATGCTTGGCACGCCCAGCTCCATCGCGCACAGGGCCATCTGGCCGTATTCGCCGATCGACACGCCGTTGATGGCGAGGTCGATGTAGTTGAACCACTGCGTGTGGGTTATGTGCGAGTAGTCGGTGCCTGCCTTGGCGTGCTGACCGACGCAGCAAAAGCCGTTGAAGCTCGAATCGAGCCCCGACGGCCATCCGCCGCACGATCCCCGCTGGAGTTTCGCTCGTTCGTCGAGGAGTTCCGGATCGATGCCGCCGTGGCCGTGTCCGTCGACCACGATGATCTCGGAAGCGCCGCCCTCAAAGAGCCCGTCGACGGCGGCGTTGACCTCCTCGGTCAGAAGGCGCTGCCCCTTCTCGTAGAACCGGCCGCCCGGCACGACCCAATCATCATGGTTGAGGACGCCCGCAACGCCTTCCATGTCAGTCATCATCATGATTTTCATTTTGTGTTCTCAGTTGAGAAGTCCACCTCCCCTGGGCGGGGGGATCAGGCATTCGCGCCGCCATAGAATATCAACATGCGGGGCGCGTGTCAAGCGGGAATCGATTTGCTCCCCTCAGATTTGAGGTGCGCCGAGCCCGTGGGGGTGGCGAAAAAAAACATCGCAAAATTGCGTTGATTTGTCATCGCAATAATGTTATAATATTAAAGGGAGTGAGGGCGCGTGCAGAGGATGAGATGCCTATCACAGAAGTAGTGCTTTTTGTTGACGATGACGGATCAGCCCCGTTGCTTGAGTGGTTCGACGGTCTGCCGGATAAGGTGACAGACAAGTTTATCGTCCGTATCGGTCGGCTTGAAGAGTGCGGCCATGAGCTCAGACGCCCCGAGGCGGACTATCTGCGGGATGGGGTGTATGAACTGCGTGTGAGGCACAAGCGCGTAAACTACCGTCTACTGTATTTCTTTCATGAAGGAAGGGCTGTCTTGGCCCATGGGATAGTGAAGGAGGGGAAAGTCCCGGATAGGGAGATCGATCGGGCGTTAGGTCGGCGCACCAGATTCGAGCTTGATCCCGAAACTCACACATACCGGGAGTGAATAGAGATGGCTGCAAAAAAGAAGACAACCAGTGCAAGTGAGATCCTCCGCCGGCGCTATGTGGGGGACGATCCTGAACGGAAGGCCTCGGTCGAGGCCGAGCGCGTAAACGCCCAGGTTGCGCGCATGATCTACGATCTACGGGTCGATGCCGGCCTAAATCAGAAGGAACTGGCGGAGCTGATTGGGACTACTCAGTCGGTTATCAGTCGGCTGGAGAATGCGGACTACGAAGGGCACTCACTTTCGATGCTCAACCGGATCGCGAAAGCACTCAATCAGAAACTGACAGTTGTAATGGTCGCCGGAGATCCAAAGGCAGGAAAGCTCCGTCATGCATTCCAGGTAGCCGTGAGGAACCTCCGAAAAGCCAAGGGGCTGACGACCGCCCAACTGGCCAAGCGCACAGGCGTCGATCAAGATGAGATAATGGCCATGGAGCGGAACGCTGCATATCGGCCCAGTCCCCGGGCTTTGCACAAATTGAGCAGATTCTACGATATACCAGAACGGCGTCTGGCTGCCCTGGCCGGCGCTTTCCGTGAAGCGCCCCCAGACATTGTGAAGTCGGCGTCCCGGTTTGCCGCGCAGTCCGAGTCACTTGCCAAGCTGACGAAGGAGGAAAAGAAGGTTTTGGACGAGTTTGTGAAGCTATTGAAGTCAGAGAAATAAGGATGTGAGAAGAGAGTCATGGCGGCGAGGTAATGTGGGAGGATTTGCGAAATATATTGCCCGGCCCTACTCCCCGTCGAGTTCGGCCATATAGCGGTCCCGGACGGACAGCATGAACCGGTATGCCTCGATGCGGATGCCCGTGATCTCGCCGCCGAAGACAGCATTGCTCGTGCTGAGGATATAACCCCCCTGCCTCACGCCGCCGTGCTCCAGGCAATACCGGGTGGCGGGCCCGATCTCATCCCGCCTGTCCAACTGCAGCGGCCCGTGGGGGACGTTGCCGATCAGGGCGACCCTGTCTCCGTAGCGCTCCTTGATGTTGCGGATATCTACGCCCGCGACAGAGTCGATAGAATGAATCGCATGGGGCCGGGCCGCCACGATCTCGTCCATCAGGGGGTTGATGTTTCCGTCCGAATGCTTGATCACGTAAAGGCCCAGTTCCCTGAAGGCTGCAATTTGGCGTCTGAGATACGGCGAGATGAACTCGGCGAACATGGCCGGTGATAAAAACGGCCCGGTGTTCATTGCGTAGTCGCTGCCCAGCCAGACGACGTCGGCGCCCGCGTCCTTCATACGGGCGGCGCTTGCAATCGCCGCGTCGACGTTGCGCGAAGCTTCGTCGTGCATCGCGGCCGGCTCATCAACGAGGCGATAGACAAACGATTCCATCTCCGTGCCGCTAGGAATGTGAAAGGTGCCGTCGGCGGGAAACCCGAGCATGAACTCATCGGCCGTTTCCTCGCGATACGCCGTCAGCAGATCGGCCATGTCGTCGCTGCCCATCCAGTTTGTGATGATGCAATGGCCCATCTGGCGGTAGACTTCGGCGGTATCGCGGGCATAGGCGCGAAATATCTGCTCGCGGCGGCGAGAGCTTGCTCCCTCGGGAACCTCCAGCCGGTGGATGGGCTCTCCGAGCCACTCGTCGTACAGGCCGAACGCCAGTTCGCACGTGGGCACGGGGCCCGGCGGCCGGCGGAGTTCGAGGGCTTCGACCGCGCGCTGCCGCGGCGTTAGAGGGAGCCCGGGGCGATTTGTCGTGCAAGGCTCAGGCATATGAGTGTCTCTTCGTCAGGTTGTCTGGCCCGCTCCTCACGCATCGGGGAAGAACCCGAGAAAGAGTTCGCGCATGGTTCCGTCATAGACTGCGTGTGCGAAGAATTCGATTCCGAGCTGGTTGCCCCACGCGTAGTAAATGATCACCTTGCCCTCGAATTCACACAGGTCTACGTCGCTGTTGTTGCAGTTGGCTGCGGCCGCGACCCGCGCCCGTACCTCGTCGGTGAAATCGGCGTTGTCGATGATCTTGTCTTCCGGCGACACCGTGAGGAACGGGTTGAACGGGCTTTGCTCCCAGTATCGCAGCCGTCTCGAACGCGCAATGTGCGGCTGATAGATCCGACCGGGGTAGCATTCGAGGTAAATCATATAATACTGCCCGTCGAGAAAGCGGATGGTCGGGCACGCGGTGTAGCGCTCCTTGTGGAAGACACAGTCGGGGATGCGCTTCCAGTGGATGAGGTCATCGGATTCCGCAAAGTGCATGGTAAACCGCACGCCTGCTTCCTCGGGCGGGCCGGATATCTCGAAGGCCATCACGTAGCGGCCGTCGGCCTTGCAGACGGAAGTGTTGAATATCTCCCAGCCGGGCAGGTCGAGCGCCACGTCGGAATGCCAGTTGGCGAGGTCATCGGAATGGAAAACGTGGACTCTCGAGGCTCCCCAGCGCTCAACGCCATAGGCGTAGACCGTTTCCCCTTCGACGTGCGCACAGCCAAGGTGGAACCCCGCCGCGAATGGAGGGGTGGTCTCGCCGGTGAGTACGTCGCGGAAGTGGAAGCAGGTGCTGTCGGAACTGGATCCGCGGTAGTGGGGCCGCACGTATTCGAAGCGCAGCAGCCTTCCCTTGTAGACCACCGGCGTGGTCTCGACCATGTCGTAGTCGATTGTACCGAGCTTGCGGATGATCGGCCTTGTGGGAAGGGTGGCGGGGTCACGTGCCATGGCGTTTTCCTTTTGCCGTCTTGCGCCGAGGGTGTGATTAGAGATCTTGGTTCAAGCCCTTGTTTCGTTGCCTGTACTGGGGGAAACCTTTCTGAAGAAAGGTTCTCCCCCAGACCCCCTTCCAAAGACTTTTGTTCGGCCACCTCGGCCGCAGCCGAGGCGGCCTGATCGCCAAAAAGTCTCCGAAAGGCGCACACCCGTTCCAGACACCTTTCGCTGCCGTGCCGGCTCCTGCCGGCACGGCTGTAACAGCCCAAAAGTTTCTGAAGGGGGGTGTGGGGGGGAAACTCTTTTCAAAGAGTTTCCCCCCCACCATCATTGCTTGAAACCGGAGGCCTACACAAGCCAGGCCGGCATTTCGGCGCGGTTGACCTCGAGCATCTCTTTCATGAAGGACTCGACGTTTCGTATGTCGCGGGCCATCGGGTATTCGTAAATTGCCTGCTTGAAGGTGCGCGGGCTCTCCTCGATGACGGCCTTGCCTGCAAGCGTCTGATGCTCCACGAGTGCGCGCGACACTCCGTAGGTGCCCTGCGGCAGTGAGTACGGATACCTGTCGCTCGTGCCGATCTCGCCGTTGGCGCATCGGAGGGTGTGCTCGATGACGATGTCGTCGGGGAAATTGTTCACCGCGCCGTTATTGAGATAGCTTGCGGGCACCTCCTCGGGTTCGTCGGTTGCCAGGCCCTTCATGATCCGCACACCGGTGGCCGCGCGTGGGTGGAAATCGCGCCCCCAGCCCGGGCCGTCCGCCTTGGTCCAGAAATCATCGGGCAGTGGCTTCGATGCAAGCTCGATGAGGGCGTCTACGCCAGCCCTGCGGTGCGAGGCTGAGCGGTTGTCGGCGGCTGCCTTGTAATCCTTGTAGCGCTCGAGGTTTTCCTGGTAGAAGTTGGTGTGCGGCAGGCCGTCGCCCTCGATTGAGAAGAGCATGTGCCCGCACATACGGTGCGCGTCGATCAGGTGAAGGAACATGTAATTCATGTGGCCCCAGTCGGGGTCCCCTTTGGCAAGACGCTCTGTGTCGACGCCGCTTTCGAACTTCGCGTTTAGGTCGGGGAGGATGTCTTTGCCGTTCATGCGCAGGCCCATGATCCAGCTCATGTGGTTCACGCCGGCGACGTCGGCTTGGAGGTCGTAGCAGGGAGGATCCCAGCCCATGACGCGGGGGACGTCCCAGAAGTGCCCCCGCTGCCCGGCGCAGATGCCGATGGCGCGGATGGAAGTGCCGCGGTTGACGATGCCTGCGAGAAGCGGGACCGGATTCGTGAAGATCAGCATCGTGGCGGTCGGGGCCACCTTTTCCATGCGCCGTGCGACGTCGAGGACCATCGGCCCGCCGCGCAGCGCCAGGTATGCGCCGCTGATGCTGACGTTGTCGGAGCCGTTGAAGCCATGATCGAGGCAGACCCTGCAACTGCGCGTATGGAGGTCCCAGTTCCACGGGGCGGGCGTGACCTCGACAAAATCCGCGCCTTTCAGCGCCGTGTCGAGGTCTTCCGGAGCGGTCACTGAAACGTTCATCTCCTTGACCCCGGGCGCGGTTGCAATCACTTTCGCCATCGCTTCCACGCGTTCGCGGTCCAGGTCGTACAACGCCACTTCGGCCTCCTGCATCAGGTCCGGGATTCGCAGCAGTTCGCGAAACTCACCAACAATGCGAAACGAGCCACCGCCGATAAATGTAACTTTCATGACGTCTTTCCTTTCTCTGAATAAATCTTGGGCCTCGTAGAGGCGTTACATTATAGAATAGCTCTGCCGCCCCCTGCGGGGGCTCTTGGGTTATGTGGCCGATCGTTTTCCACGGGCTGACGCCCGTGGCTACAGACTATCGCCCTTTGGGCTAAAAAAGACCAAACACAGGCATCTCGGACAGCACGAGCACAGTACTTGCCCGCCACAAGCCGCCGACGCGCCAAAGTCGCCGACACGCCATAGCCGCTAAGGCCACGGCGCGCCGCTATGGCGACGACGCGAGGCTCCTATCCGCCGCAACGCTCCTGTCTGCCAGAGGCTTCCGGCAAGCGTGTCTGCACGCGGGTCCGGCGGGGAGGTCGGTCATTGAACATTGCCTCTCGGTCCTATGGTCTCATGGTCCCATTGTCACATGGTCCCGCCCGCGGCAGCAAGGCGTTACTGCGAGATATCGCCCGCTTTGGGGGCATTACCAATATCTTAGTGTGCCTACTTACACGGCTCCCTTTCACACACGGGGAAACTCCCCTTCGGGGTTGCCGGTTACTTCGTGCAGCAATGTCATAAACCTGCGAAGGCTGGGAAAGATCGCGAGCGGCTGTATGCCGTGATCCCCGTTCGGGAAGTATCCGCCCTTCTCCAGCAGAGGCGGAACCTTGCTCATGATCTCCGGCTCGATCGTATCTTCGTTTCCTTCGTTTATCGCCTCTTTCTCAAGCCAGCCCAGGAAGACGAAACGCGGGTATCGCTCGCGCAGCGCAAAAAGATCGTTGCCCGCTTTCACTTCGTAAGGATAGATCGCATTGACCCCGCAAGAGGCCGCCACGCCGGTGAACTCCATAGCATTACCGTCGGTGTCGATTGCGATCATGTCGACGCCGCTCGCGTGAGCGCAGTCGCACACCTCGCGGTAGTATTGCCCGCAGTATTCGTCGAAGTGTTTGGGCGATAGCAGCATGCCGTGGTTGTAGCACAGGTCCTCGCCCAGCGCCACGATTTCGGGCTTGAGGCGCTCGATGAGCGGAAACACGTGCTCGCGCACCCCGGCGAGGGCCGTCCGCATCATATCGTGGATCAGCTCCGGCTCCTCACAGATGGCGATGCTGGCGTACTCGGTGCCCATGAGGCCGCGGAGCATTCCGTAAGTGCCCCCCGCCCCGATGGACAAGGGCATGTCGCGGTCGTCGAAGCGGCGGCAGTCTTCCTCCATGTCCTCGCGCGACATGAATTCGGTAGGCCTTGTGCGTTCCTTGTAGAATTCCCACGACTCGCGGTCGCGGATGGCGTAGCGGACGAACTCCGGCATGGAGTAGGTGATGCTGTTATCGACAAGCTCGCGCGTGATGGCGCCGCTTTCTTCTTCTATTATCACGTACTCGCCTTCGACTCGCCTGGTAGACTCAAAGCCCTTCGCACCCCAGGCGAGGCCGAAGTCGATCCCGATCGGGCCCGTCGTGCCCCAGTAGCGGCGCCAGCTTTCCAGTTCCCGAACATGCCAGTGTTCGTAACTCCCTCCGACGTGCGCGGGCATTCCCGTGGCCACGAGGCGGTCGTGAGTTTTCTTCATGCAGCCGCCGCTCATCCCCGGGGCCCCGGAAAAGCCAAAGATAGGGACGTAGTCGGGCGTCTCGAAATTTGCTACAGCCTTGAAGCGCTCGCGGTTGTTCATTCTTGCTCCTTACGAAGGCCCGCTGGCGGCCGGTGCCGGTGAATGAATTGTAATGATGCGGCGCACGTTGTCAATTGTTTTTCGGAATGCCGGCCCTGAGGGTGCGATAAGAAATCTTGGTTCAAGCCTCGGTGTTGTCGCTTGTGCTGGGGGAAACCTTTCTGAAGAAAGGTTATCCCCCAGACCCCCTTCCAAAGACTTTTTCGCTTTGCCGTGCCGGCAGGAGCCGGCACGGCTGTAACAACCAAGAAGTCTCTGAAGGGGGGGTGAGGGAAAAGTTATGCCCCGGAGGGGCAGCGCAACATTAGCCCACGGCGTGAGCCGTGGGGGAAGGTATACGCGGAAACGACAAGCCACGGAGTGGCGACAGAAGGACTGCGCTTGCTATTGGCCATTGTTTCTGCGATAATCCATGCGGCAAGAGCAGGGCACCGGAATCGTAATAAAGAGAAACACGGCAGTTGAAAGGATCAGGCATGCGGACCATTTCGGCTGACATGCAAAAGGTTGAGGGACCACACGACAAGATGTTTCGCCGGTGCGTGGGGGCGGGCCACGCGCTCCTGGGACTGCGCGCCGACTATCAGGACCACCTTCGAATGGCCAGGGAGGAGTGCGGGTTCGAATACATTCGCTTGCACGGCCTCCTCCACGACGACATGGGTGTGTACCGGGAAGAAGAAGGTGAGCCCGTTTACGGCTGGCAATACATAGACAAGCTCTACGATTTCTTTCTCGACATCGGCATCAGGCCGTTCGTGGAATTCAGCTTCATGCCCAAAGCGCTGGCATCGGGCAAGGAGACCGTGTTTTACTGGCGCGGAAATAAGACCCCACCCGCCTCACTCGAGAAGTGGGAGGAGTTGATCCGGCAGGCCGTGCGCCACTGGCAGCGCCGCTACGGGCGCAACGAGGTGGCGAAGTGGTACTTCGAGGTCTGGAACGAGCCCAACCTCAAGGGCTTCTGGTCCGGGAGCCAAGACGACTATTTCGCGCTCTACGCCGCGGCGGCCAAGGGGGTCAAGAGCGTGTGCGCCGACTTCCGCGTGGGCGGCCCGGCAACTGCGGGCATGGCCTGGATCTCGGACACGATTGAGTTCTGCCGGAAGAATGGCGCCCCTCTCGATTTCATCTCATCGCACACGTATGGCGTTGACGGGCATTTCGATCCAACGGGAAAGTCTGTCCTTTATATCTCCAACCACCCGGACGCGCTCTGGAAGGGCGTGCATAATGCGCGGGAGCAGATACGAGGCTCGGCCATGCCCGACCTCGAGCTGCACGTGACCGAGTGGAGCACGTCGTACTCCTCTCGCGATCCCGTTCACGACAACTACTATTCGGCCGCCTATATTTTGTCCAAGCTCAAGAAGTGCGAGGGCGCCGCCGACTCGATGGCTTATTGGACCTTCTCCGACGTGTTCGAAGAGCTGCGCCCGGCGATGGAAGCATTCCACGGCGGGTTCGGGCTGGTGAACCTGCAGGGGCTGAGGAAACCGGCATTCTTCGGCCACAAGTTGCTCAATCAGTTGGGCGATACCGAGCTCGCGTGCAGCGACACCGAAGCCTGGGTGTGCCGCGACGACCGCGGCGTGCAGGTGTTGTTTTGGGAGTACACACAACTTGAGCAGGACGCGCACAACCAGGTTTTCTTCAGCCGGGATTTGCCCGCCAAAGCGAAAGGGCCGATGCGGTTGGTCCTCTCCGGCCTGACGGCGGGATCATACGAGATGGCGGTGCATCGCGTGGGGTACCGCTGCAACGACGTTTACACCGATTACCTTGACCTCGGCTCGCCCAACGACCTGAGCCGCGAGGAGATCGAGCGCCTGCGCGCCCGCAACAACGGCGCCCCCGAGCAGGTCCGGCGGATCACCGTCGGCGAGGATGGCTCCTTCACGACCGATATTGAGATGCGTGAAAACGACGTGGTCCTTGTGACACTCAGTGAAAGCGGGCTGTCCGGGCCTTCAAAAGAAATGGGAGTCTATTAATCGTGCGGGGACCACTTACCTGATCACTACCTTGTGCGCGCCGGCCGGCAGACTGAACGCGACGGCCCGGCCATCCCGGCGCACTTCGGTCGCGGCTTCGTCGACCAGAACACTCACGTTATCCGGAAGATCGGCGGCCCGGTAGCGTATGCTGACCGGCGCTCCTGCCCGGGTGGAAAAGTGCGTTCCGTCTGCATCGCGCCGGAACTCGCGGACAACAACGCCGGGCTCCGCGAGGAACTCCCACTGATCGCCGTACATCACGTGAGTGCAGCCCGGCCCGGCAACGGCCCCCACGCGGGTCCCAGCAAAAACCAATCCCGTCCACGATGTTTCTTCCGGGAGGAATGGGTTGCCGAATCGAATGCCCGAGCGAATCATTTCCGGTCCGAAAACTTCCTCCAGTCCGCAGAACAGCATCATGGCCGACCAGACGTAGCGGATCTCGCGTCCGCCCCACGGCTGGACGTAGAGGAAACGATGGTCTACCTTCCCCTCCGGCGGGAAGTTCTCGTAGGCGTGGCCGTGGGCGTTCCAGTACTCCAGGAATTGTGCACAGGCCCGCTTGGCATACTCCGCCGCAACGTCGTCCCAGCCTGCTTCCTTGATTGCCAGATAAACCATGTAGGTGGTCGGCGGCCAACAATTGCCCCGCCAGTAGTTGCCTCGTCCGTCGAGACCGTCGCAATACGCCGGATCATCGCGGCTGACGGTCGGGATGACATTATCGCCCCAGAACTGCTCCGGGTCGAGCAGCATTTCCTTCAGGCGTTCCTTGATGGGTTCGTCGGCGAGGCCCGCCAACAGCGGAAAGAAAAGGGTCATAGTCTTGGCTGGCGCAAAGCCGCCGCTCCAGTAACGGTCCCGGAACATACCGTCGGCCTCGGAATACAATAGCTTGCGCACACGGGCGGCTACACGTTCTTCTTCCGCGCGCAGCCATTCGGCATCGGACGTCATCGCGAGGCGGTCGGCCCACCGGGCCATCGCGCGGCACGATGCGCAGTAGAGGCTGTTCTGGCCCACCTCAGTGATCGTCAACGTGTGCCGGTCCCAGTCGAAGGAAACGCCGTCGGCAAGCATGCCCAGGCGGCCTTCGGTGAACCCGGCGGAATACGTGGGGATGTCGTCGTAGCCGGTCTCGTCCATTGCTTCCTGGATGACGATGCCGGGCGCGCAGGTCGTGGGATCGTGATCGGCGCCCGATTCGATGAGGCCGTCATCGTTGCCGTCGCGGCGGGGGTGACCGTCGCCGCGATCACTGAACCAGAATCGCATGAATTCCATCATTGTCGGCCACGTTCGTCTCGCCAGTTCTTCATCGCCTATGACGTCGAGCGTTCGGCAATACACCACCGGGATGATGAGGTTACGCTGGGTGGGTCCGTTGGTGATGCCGTTTTCGCCGTAGACTCTCACGATGTGTTCGAGCGAAGCGGCGCCCAGCCCGGGATTCTCCCACGCGGCGATGTAGGAGTCGAAAAAATTATCCCAACCGAATATCAGGCCGGGGCGGTTCTCCGGTCCCCAGGTCCTGTTGACTGTCGTTTGCAGGCACGCGCGCTGGGGGTCATACGCCCTGCTGTAGCCGCTGAGCCCGGCCACGGCCTCCGCGGCTCCCGCGCACATTCCCGAGCTGCGCATGCGCGAATCGCGGTAGCCCTCGGCGCCCTCCGCCAGCCGCCGGTCGATCTCCGTTTCCTCCAGCGAGAGATCAGCCGTTTGCTCCGAACTCGTCTTGGAGTCCAGGCGCATGGCGAAATGCAGGGGAGCACCTGGGCCCAGAGCGACCGGATACATTGCTATTGCCTTACCCTTCGACTGTGCAAGCCCGGCGAAGACCTGTTCGGCGTGTACGCGTGTGTCAATGCAATGTGGCTCTGCCACATCGCCGCGCAGCCGCACAGTGAGCACGCTATCGCCGATGGTCAGGCGACAGTTTTCTTTTGATGCCGAGGTTACCTCACCCGGGATAAAGCAACCATTGACGAACAATGCTACCCGCACCGGACCGTCGGCAGTGTAGCGCCCGGTGGCCGTGTGGCCGTCGAATCGCCACTCCAACGTCACCCGGACCGCCTCGTCCGGAGCCAGGTCGAAAACGGCGGGGGCGTTCACGGTCTTACACGGCCAGCCGGCGACCTTACGGATCCCCGCGGCCGTGGTCGGCACGCGCCATGAGTACTTTACATAGCTCAAGTCCGGCGCGTACGTATCCGGCGCGTCGGCGATGAGGATCAGATACTTGTCGTCGAACAACCCCAAGGAAACGTGCGGGTGCGCCATGCGAATCCCTGCCGCGTCGTGGCCACCGGCCAAACTTACCCCCGATATTCCCAGAAGCTCAAAAGCTCCAGCTTCAACGCGCGTTTTCATGCAGGCCCCTTTTTATCTCTGACATGGATTATTCAATCGAGCTGTTCCCTGCTCCCGATCACATCATTATAAGATTAAAGGACAAGCCGTCAAGGTGAGAAATCCTTTTTCGGCCGGCGAGGCGAAGGCTTGCACCAAGATTTCTTATCACATACCCGGACTGCACGTAGCCTTTTGCCTTTTTGTTTTGGTCTGTACTTATGATACAATTGGACTGCGGCGAGGTTGCGCCGTAAGTGTGGTGAACACCATGATACAAGCCGTAAAACTTACCAAGAACCAGATTGTTGACCGGTTCGGCGTGAGCGCGCGATTGGCCACGCGCGTGTGCGCGTTGCTGGGCAAGGGCGTAGGCGTGAGCGCGGCTTTTCTGGAATCAGTACGGCCCGGCTTCCCTGCCGAGAGACTGCTGCTGAGGGCGGAACTGCTGCGAGACGCCGCCGGGATGACACCGGAGCGTTTCGGTCGGCTGGCTGGCGGGGTTTTCGGGACTGAGCCGGCACCTGTGCTTGCCACAAATCCCGACGGCTCGCGTGTGATCGCGCTCGCCGAGCAGGTCGAGCCGGGGCAGGTGGAGCTGGTGAAGGCCAACGATGCCGTCATGGTCTTTTCGCCGGTTGGCACAGGCCTGAAGGTGATCGGGGAAGAAGAAACGCGTAAGCTTTTCACGCCCGAAGAGGTCAGTCGGCTGAAAATTGTCATCCTCACTTCTGCTGATCCCGCCGAGAAGATCGAAGCTATCCGCCGGCTGGCGCTCTCGCCCCTCAATTCGACCGACAAGGGAATGGTGCTGATCCACGCCCTTGCCGACGGCGACGCGGCCGTCCGCGTGGAAGCGGCCGATGCGCTGAGCGCCCTGGGCCTCACGCCGGGTATTGCCTCCGCGGCTCGCTCGCTGGGTGAGGGAAATCTGAAGCAGCGCACTCACGCCGCCGAGCGAATGGGCGCCCTCGCCGAGCAGGTGGAAGAATCCGAGATAAGCGTAATCCTCACCATGCTCGCGGGCGCGATCAACAACGAAGCATCGGATGATGTAAAAACGACCCTGATACGCTCGTTCAAGGGAGCCTGTGGCGTGGTTGCGCGGAGCCGGGCTTATGCCGCCGAACTCGTGAGGCTGCTCGTGCGCCAGCTCGAGGGAGCCCCCGACGTCCTTTACAGGCCGGTCCGCGAGATACTGGGAGAAGTGGGTCGCCGTGCCCCTCGAGTAATGACCGAACTCATCAATCGGGAGCTGTCGGTAGTCAAAGCGCCGCCTTTGCGGTGGCTGCTATTCGGTGTGCTGGCGATGTTTCCGGTGCCGGAGGAGTATCGGGTGGAGTTGGCGCGGCTGGGCGTGGCCGATTTTGAGGCCAGTGACACGCCCGAAGAAGATTGTAAGGGTATTGGCGGTATGCTGTGCGATTGGGGCGCTGCGGCGGTAGAGCCGCTGCTGGCCGCGCTGCCCGACGCCGGCGACGCGCAGAAAATATACATGGTACGGCTTATTGACGAAATCGTGTGCCACCGTGGCGGCGGCGGAGCCGCGGAGGAGGCCGGAGCTGCTTTGCTCGACTTGTTGCGGGTCTCCAGCAAGCACGTGCGGGCGCCCGTCATTGAAACAGGCTTGATCACACACCCGAAGCTTTCTGACGCACTGAAGGCGAAAATTGCAGGCGAACTTCTCGTCAATGTAACTGCATTTGCCAATCCGCGGATGCAGGATGTGATAGAAGCCGGTGGCGTACGCCTGGGCGAACCAGCCCTGGAAGCGATACGCAGGGTGCTCACTGAAGAAAAAGACGACGCAAAACGCGGGAGCGCCTGCCGGATAATGGCTGAAATCGTGGTGAACTGCGAGGGCGCAACCAAACGCAGGCGACTCGCCGATGATATGCTGGCTCTGTGCCTGAAACAGTGGGAGGAGGCCGAAGACAAGAAAGGCTACCTTGCCGAAACGATCGGGAGGATCTGTATTTGCAGCTCGGCGCCGCCGGAACGACTCACAGAGATTGCGGCCGACCTTAAAGATGTGGTGTTCAATACACCGGATCCGTTCGGGGTGCTGCTGGGGCTGGGCCATATCAGCGCCTCGCCGAAATTGGACACCAAATCAAGATTCGACGTCGCGCAGACGCTTTTTGAGCTGCTAGACACAACGCTGCCCGAACTGACGGACAAAGTGCTGGCATCGACCACGAACGACGATGAAGAGGTCCACCACTTCGGCAGCGAAGTAACGGCCTACACCGAAATGATCCCGGCATGTTTAGCGGGTCTGGAGAAGATATACTTCGGCGCGCGGGCAAAATCGCTACGAGCCAGGATTGCCGACTTCCTTGTGCAAAAATGGAATGAAACGTTGAACTGGACCACGATCTGGGGGCCCGACGCCCTTGAACTGCTCATGCACGCACTTTCGCGGATTGCGCGCGACAGCTCAACCGATCCTGATTGTGCGGGGAAAGTTGTGGAAGCGATGGGCGAGCGCCTTGATTTCATACCCGTTGTAGAAGAACTCGGCAAGATTCTTGCACCGGATCAATCTTCACCGCGCATCGGATCGGCCGCGTGTGAGATCGGAAGCAAGCTCTTGCAGCGGGCATCCCGACATCGCGAAGCCGAACTGGGCGTGCTCCTCAAGACAGTAGGCGCGATAGCGGCACGCACCAGTCTCGGAAAGGACCCCGACAAAGCCCGGAAATTGCGCGAGCAGACCGTTCAGGCGCTCTACCGTGGCGTGAAGGAAGGCCGCCCGGAAGCGGTCGAGGCCCTCAGACGGATGAAAGACTGTCCCGCCCTGCCGGCAGCCACGCGCGAGGAAATCCTTGTCCGACTCGATATTGTTGAAGGCGCCCACAAAAGGAAGAACGGTAATTCTCCGCTGTGAAGAAAGCCCCCCGTAGCCGTGACCGGACTCCCCTGCCTCAAGGACATCTTATGAATTATGTTGGAAAACTCATATTGCCGGCCGCTTTGCTGGCAGCAGTGGGATGCGCCCACACCGTACCGCCGTTGCGACCCCCAGAGGTCGTTGTGAAGCGGACCATAACTGAAGAGGCACCCAAGGACGACATACAGATCATAGGCCGCGAGTATTGGGCTAAGCGCGGGCCTATCCTCAGCAAGATAGACCGAATGGGGCATATTTATAGGATCACGATCCATCACGAAGGGAGAGCTTGTTACCAGTCGGACTGGGGCTTCGTTGTCAGGCGCATCCGCGGGATCCAGAAAGCCCATTTGCGGAACGGCTGGGCCGATATCGGCTATCATTTCGTCATCGATGGCCGGGGGAGGATATGGGAAGCCAGGCCGCTGAAGTATCAGGGCGCTCACGCGGGCAGAAACAGCACAGCCAACAACAACAAGGGTAACATCGGTATCGTGGTGCTCGGAGATTTCAACAGCCAACGGCTCACCGACGATGAAAAAGCATCCCTCGGTTTCCTTATAGATCATTTGTGCAAGACACACCACATCTCCAAACGCAACATTTACACCCATCGCGAACTGAAGAACACAGAATGCCCGGGCCGGTTCCTGCAAGACTTTGTCAACAAGCTGCGCCGGTAACCATTCTGGAGCGTGCGCGTAACCGCGTATAATACGCGCCTACGTCAGCTTATCGAGCAGCCTGTCGAAATCTTCCGGACTGAAGAAATCGATCACGATCTTCCCGCGGCCCCTATTCTCGATGATTGTTACGCGCGTGCCCAGAGTCATGCGCAGGCGGTTCTCGAGGTCGAGAACGTGCGGCGGCTTCGGTGTTTCCTGCAATGTGGTCTGCCCGGTTCGGGGTCTCTGGCACTCGGCAACATACTTCTCAACGTGCCTGACCGAGAGGTCCTCCTTTTCGATCCGGCGGGCAAGGCGGCGTTGCTCTTGAACGTCGTTCAGCCCCAGGAGCGCCCTGGCATGCCCCATGGTAAGTGTTCCACGTGAAACGAGCTGCTGGATATCTTCCGGCAGATCGAGCAGCCTCAGCATGTTGGCGACTGAAGGCCTCTTCAAACCGAGCTTTGTGGCCGCTTGGTCCTGAGTCAGAGAGAACCTGACTATCAACTCCTTGTATGCGCGAGCCTTTTCGATTGGGTTAAGATCTTCACGCTGAATGTTCTCGATCAAGGCCAGTTGCAGTGCCTGAGCATCGTCTACCTGCCGCAAGATAGACGGTACGAACTCCATATTGAGCCGTTTTGCCGCGCGCCATCGGCGCTCGCCTGCCACCAGCTCGTAAGCGTCTCCAACGCGCCTTACCACGATAGGCTGAATGATCCCATTGGCCGCGATGGAATCCATCAGCTCTCCGAGCGATTCGTCGTCAAAACATTCCCGCGGCTGGCGTTTGTTCGGACGGATGTCCGACGCTCTGAGCTGAAGCACCGCTTCACGGTCGTCGGGGGGTTGAAGGTCTTCCTTCGCGAGCAGGAAGTCCAATCCCCTTCCCAGCTTGCCTTTCGCCATTGTTTAGCACCTCCTTTGCCAACTCGAGGTAGGCTCTGGCTCCTCGAGATCGATGATCGTAATCCAGAATACTGAGCCCGTGGCTGGGCGCCTCGGCCAAGGCTATGTCCCGAGGTATTTGTGTGCGGTAGACGATGTCATTGAAGTGAGCCCTTACCTCTTCTACGACCTCCTGCGAGAAAACCGATGGCTCATACATGGTCAGCAGAATGCCTTGGATGTTCAACTGAGGATTGAGCTTTGCCTTTGTAGATGCAATGCGAGAGAGTATTTGTGCGAGACCTTCCATCGCGTAGTACTCACACTGGATCGGCACGAGGACGGAATCGCAACAGTTGAGGGCGTTGGCCGGGAAAAAACCGACGGAAGGGGGACAGTCTACGAAAACGCAGTCATACATATCTGCCAATGCGGCCTTGGCGGCTTTTAGACGCAGGGTGCGATCAGGCGCGGATGTATTCTCCGGCTCCGCACTGGCCAGAGAGGGACCTGACGGCACAAGATCAAGTCCACGCAGGCGGGTCGGCACTACAGCCTCACCGGCTCGGCCGGGAAACGAGAGCAGAAAACGCGAGTCGTAGCGCGACTTATTGTCGATACCAAGACCTGTCGTCGCGTTGCCTTGGGGATCGAGGTCAATTAGCAGGCACTTACGCCCGGCCAGTGCAAGCGAAGCGCAGAGATTGACCGCTGTGGTAGTCTTTCCTACTCCGCCCTTCTGATTTGCCACTGCGATGAATCGGGCCATGCTTACAGCTCCGCAGTCCTGTGCGTTCCACGTGAAACACATTATACCGCTGACTGGGAGCAGTGTAAACAAAAAACCAACGGACCAAGAAAAACTTTGCGCGTTTCTTTTTCTGTTGCCTTCTTTGCGGGATTGTGCTATACTGGCATCAGCTTAGAGGTATGAGAAGATATGAGTGTCATCCGAGCGATATGCGGTAATACGTTTCGCGAATCCATACGACAGCCCGTGTACTGGGCAGTTGTCATGCTGACAGCCGTTCTTATGGCTTTGTCCGTCGTATTTGCGGGGTTTGCCTTTGGGGAAGAAAGCAAGCTCGTGCGGGACGCCGGCCTTACCAGCATTACGATTGCTGGGTTGCTTCTGGCCATATTCCTGAGTTCGAGCGTGGTGGCCAGCGAGATAGAGAAGCGAACCGCGCTGACTGTCCTCTGCAAGCCCGTAGGGCGCTTTCACTTTATCCTGGGCAAGTACCTTGGCATCATTCTTGCCATCTTTGTAGCGTACGTTATCCTTGCGGCTATGCTGCTGATCACTGTGTGGTGGTATGAGTCACCCGTGAAATACTTCGCTCTGATCAGGGCATGGTGGACGGAGCAGCCACTTCACGCGCGTCAACTGTTTTTCTTCGGCGGGCGTTACGCAGACCTCTCTTTTGCAGGAAAGTCTCTCCCGTTCTCGGAGATCGTGGCCTGTTTCCGCTCCGATCTGCGTTACTTTATTTACCCGTTGGGCAGTGGCGGGTCGTACGTATTTCCCAACCTCCTGACGGGGGCTCTTCTCTCCCTGTGCGAAGTCTCGGTGCTCACCTCGTTTGCCCTTGCGGTTTCGACCAAAGCTTCTATGATCCTCAACGTATGCACAACCTTCAGTTTGTTCATCCTCGGCCATCAGGCAGGCTATCTCATCCACCTGTTAAGTGGCGGCAGCGAAACACAATCTCCCCTGATGCTATTGCTTCTGAGAATCATTCCTAATTTCGAGCTGCTCAATTATGCCAGCGACATAGCCTTCGATGAGATTGTGCCGATAAAGCTCGTGGTGCCGTTGGCTCTGTACACGTTTGGATGGATTGCGACATTTCTTCTGTTGGCCGACATCCTTTTCGAGCAGCGGGAACTAGCCTGAAAACTTGAGACGCGCCAAGGACAAGCCCCTTGAAACATGCCCTTTTTGGCGACATCCACGGCAATTCTGACGCCCTCACAGCCGTGCTTTCCGACATCCAGAGCCGGCACTCCGACAACATCTACTGCCTTGGCGACATAGTTGGTTACGGCGCCGAGCCCCGGGAGTGCCTCGGTCGCATCCGCGACTTGGCTTGTCCGACCGTCGCCGGCAATCACGATATCGCCGGTGCAGCCAACGTGCCTCTGGATGATTTCAACGAATACGCCAGGAAGGCGATCTATTGGACACGGCAGCAACTGACCGACGAAGACCGAGCCTGGCTTTCGGAGCTTCCTTTCGTAATCCACTACGAGGTGTTCTCTATGGTGCATTCCTCGCTCTCCCACCCCGAGGCATTTCCTTACATCTTGTCGGATGCCGACGCCGACAGGTGCTTCGCGCGCATGGAGACCCCGCTATGTTTCATCGCGCATTCACATGTGCCCCTCGCCTTTTTTGACGCGGTTCCCGGGCGCCCCGCGGGGCACCAAGTCGATTTCACCGACCCGATGGCTGTCCGAGGCAAGATGATAGTAAACCCGGGCAGCGTGGGCCAGCCACGCGACGGCGCCCCCCAGGCAGCCTATTGCATCTACGACGACACCACTCAGCACATAACGTTCAGACGCGTCGAGTATGACGTGGCCGAAGCCGCCCGCAAGGTGCGTGCCGCCGGCCTTCCAGAGCTTCTTGCTTGGCGGCTCGAGATAGGTCGCTAACCTGCGCCACGTTTGCATGACCTCATCCGCGCGCGGAACACCTCACCCACCTTTGCGCGGCTGTGCCCCAGTTGCCTCCGTCAAGGCGTTGCCGCGCCCCGGGTGGTGCCAATTCCCACAGGCTACGCCGGCAGAGCCGCCGAATGAGATGAAACTTTTCTGCCTGAAAAAACGATAAGATAATAGAGTCTTTGCCAGGCGCCGATCGGCGCTAAATGGCGGCGTGTGGAGAGGGGAGCAATAGCCGGTCCCTGACACATAGCGTAATGAAGCCGACGGGAGTGTCCCGCGGTCGCACATCGTACCCGGCTTCTCGAAAGGTTCAGGAGGAGAGGAATGAAACGCGGATTATTGGTCATCGCCATGCTATTCTTGGTACCCTGTGTGGGCTTTGCTCAGGACTGGTGGGAGGACGATTTCGAAGATTACCCACCGATAACGTTGGAACTAAACGCATGGGTAAGCGAGATCGAGGGCATAATGCAGTGGGGATCAGCGAGTGCTCCCGGAAGCGAAATCGACCTCCGGGAAGGCGCCATGCTCGATACGCAAGCAGTCACTCCGTACATAAGGCTCAACATCGGCATGTCCGACCACTGGGACGTGCGACTGAGCTTCTGGCACACAAGGCACAACGGCAGTACAAGTCTGGCCGAGACCGAGAGCTTCGGCGGCGTCAGCTTCCCAGCCGGCGTTGAGACGGAAACCGAATTGACTGTCGATTCGTACAGCGTCTTGTTGGGCTATAAGTTCATCGACGGCGAGCAGCTTGATTTTACCGCTCTCTTTGGCGGCGGCGTATACCGTGTCACCATGGAGATGTCGAACGCCCAAGATGCTCTCGCCGAGCAGAATACCCTTATCCCGACACCTCTGGCGGGCATAGAAATGACCGTGGAACTCGCCGACACCCTCGCCCTCCGCGCCCAGGTCGTGGGGATGGCTCTGAATGTCAACGACGCGAGCGGACAAGCGGTCGACGCGGAAGCGGCGCTCACGTGGACGTTTTACGAGGGGCTGTATATTACCGGCGGCTACAAGCTTTTCAGAGCCGACGTCGAGTTCGAAAACAACATGAACGAGATCCAAGAGAGGGCAGACTTCGAGATCAAGGGTCCGTTCTTCGGGCTCGGGCTCATATTCTGAACACCCCGCGGCAAAGCTGAGCGGCCGTTACTGATTCTTCCGGACCGCCCTAAGATTCGCGCGCGGTCATTGGTGTGTCACAGCCATGCACTCTCTCGGACCAACCGTCTGAAATCGCGCCGCAAGTCCTTGTTTCGCTGCCGGAAGCGCGTGGCGGATGGCGGATGGCAGGTCACAATGCACGTGATACCACACACCTGAGCCGTTGAGAGTTTTCCCCCACACCCCCCTTCAGGAACTTCTTTGCTGTTATAGCCATGCCGGCTCCTGCCGGCATGGCAGCCGAAAGGTCTTTGGAAAGGAGTGCGCCTTTAGGAAAAGGCGTTGGCGAAAGCCTTTCTTCAGAAAGGTTTCCCCCAGCACAGGGGCCACGTAAGAAGGCGGGGAGACGTTCGTCGACGAGACGAAGGCTTGAACCAAGATTTCTAATCACACCCTTGATCTGACCGTGGCCCGAATTTTCTTGTCATTGCCGGCACACGATGGTAAAATTAGACCAGGGCTGTTACCTGATAGAACCACAGGCATTGTTGGATCGGCCATTATGACCAAAGGAGCTTATGATCTGATCATAGTGGGGGCGGGGCCTGCCGGCATGACCGCCGCCATATATGCCGCCCGCTACAAGCTCAAGACTCTCGTCTTCGGGGAGATGGTGGGAGGCACGGTGGCGTTCGCCTACGAGATCTGCAATTATCCCGGCTTCAATACAATCAGCGGCATGGAGCTCGCCCAGAAGTTTGCCGATCAAGCCAAGGCGCTGGGCGTCGAGATAAAGGCAGACAGGATACTCGCAATAGACAAGGGCCATGCCTTCGAGGTCAAGACTTCCAGAGACTCCTATTCCGCCAAGAAAATCATCCTTGCGACAGGCTCGGACAGAAAGAAACTCAACCTCGATAACGAAGAGAACTTCCTCGGCAAGGGGGTGAGCTACTGCGCGACGTGCGACGGCCCGTTTTTCAGAGACAAAGTCACGGGCGTTGTCGGCGGCAGCGACGCCGCCCTCACGGCCGCCCTCCTCCTGAGCCAGTTCGCGAGCAAGGTCCATATCATCTACCGGAAGAGCAACTTCTTCAGGCCAAAGCCCGCCTGGCTCGAACAAGTAAACGCCAACGACAAGATAGAGCCGATATTCAATACAAATGTCACCGGCCTGATCGGCGACGAAATGCTCGAAGCGGTCAAGCTCAACAACAAGAAAGAGCTGAGGCTCGACGGGCTGTTCATCGAGATCGGTTCCATCCCCAACACCGAGCTGGCCGTCGGTCTGAACGTAGCCCTGCAAAACGGCCGCATAAAAACCGATGTGGAGCAAAAGACCAACGTTCAGAGCGTTTTTGCCGCAGGCGATGTCACCGTCACGCCGTTCGAGCAGATAATCGTTGCCGCTGGGCAGGGCGCCGTAGCCGCCCACTCCGCATACAAAAGCACAAAAGAGGAACTTTCCCAACAGCCTGAATAAGGAATCGCCTTTCAGCTTCATTCGCAGTTTTTAAGGAGGAAACAATGGCCGACAACATCGTCCACGTAACCGACGCAACCTTTGATGAAATCGTGCTTAAATCCGACAAGCCCGTGCTTCTTGATTTCTCCGCCGAGTGGTGCCCCCCGTGCAAGATGCTCGCACCGATTCTCGAGGAGCTCGCCGCCGACTATCAAGATAGAATGATCGTGGTGCACGGCGATACCGATGAGTGCCGCCAGGCCGCGACCGGATATAAGATAACCGCCGTCCCCACCCTGATCATCTTCAAAAATGGGGAAGAAATCGAACGCCTCCTCGGGCTGCGCAGCAAGCAAGACCTGGAGTCCGCCATCGACGCGGTCGTTTGATCCGCCCGGCTGATCCGGCGTTGTAAGTCATTGATAATACAGTACTTACGTCCTCGTGTGGCGTCGCGCGCCACGTGGGAACGCAAGTCGTTGCCAAGGAAGCACTTGCAGAGCCGGTTGTCATGTGTGCTTTGCTTTTGGTACGGCGGTCACGGGCCGCTACGGCGGCGAGCAGGGTCAGAGCCCATGGCGTTGCCGGAATCCTCATTGTGTGGGGTAACGTGAAGATACCAAGGCGCTAAAGGCATGGGAGCGCCCCGCGGTTGGTCTTTCGGGGGGAAGGGGGCCGCGAGGCGCTTCGGCAATCATCTTGCTATTGTGTATTTTTGCAGGCGGCTGGTCGTAAAGGCCTTCTTTCAGGAGCCGAGGCGCAGGGGCCTCGGCTCCCGGTTGTTTTGTGTTACTTGCGAATCTTCTTGCGGCCGTAACCCACCAAGCCCAGAATCCCCATTCCGAGAAGGGCCATGGTGGCCGGCTCGGGAATGACCTCCCCAATCGTTACGCTGCCCGTAACCAGGGTGTAGTCAATCGCGATCGGGATGTCGCCCCTGGTGTCGCCGAACGCCGTGTTGCCGTCGTCTACACCAATCGTGTAAGTTCCTTCCGGAACATCGGACGAATACCAGTAGTTCACCGACATAAGCCATGTCAGGCCTTCGTGGCCGGGCCAGACCATCTCCGCGGGATTGACCGCCGTGAGATCCCCTTCCGCCGGGAGCGACTTGTCGATGTAATCGCCTTTAGCACCGGGAGGGAAGGGAAGGTCTTCCTTTTCCATCGACATCAGACCGACCGTCTGGTCCATGCAGGCGTGGTTGATTTCGGGCAAGAAATCAACATTGTGAACAATGGCCCTGCCGCCGAAATCGGGGTTCGGTGTCGAATAGGAACCCCAGAAGCCGGGTGGCTGCTGATCCAAGCTGTCGAGGAATGTTGCCAGAAGCTGGAACCCCGCGAAGCCCTCCATGTCTTCGGCGTATATGTCGACGGTGAACTCGCCGAAAAAGGCCGGGTCCATCGGATCGCCCACGGCAAGGGGAAGGGGCCCTTCGCCTCTTTCATTCGGGCCGCGGAGGTACACTACACCGCCCGTCGCCGCCGAAACAAACAAACCCATAATCGCCAATGTAAGCACTACCTTCTTCATCTTAAGTCTCCTATTGGCTGAGTGCAACCAAGAACCGTTATCACAAACTCAGAGCTACTCTCTTAAAAGCGCAACTAAACATTACCGAAATTGTCAGGTACCGATCACCTCCTTTAGACATAATTGTCTACACCTTTCAGAAATATCAGAGCTATGTAATGCGTAGTCCTGAACCGCAGGCATAAAAAAAGGGCTAAGCGCAGCTTTCTCACTGAAGCCTACGCTTCCCCTTCAAAAACTCACCTTATTCTATTTTACAAGCAGGCGACTGGACTTTTTCGAAGTTCAGCCTGAGGGCTTTTCGTTTCTTCCCCCATCGCTATAGAGATTATAACACATCAGGGGCCGTTTGTCAAGCCTTTTTGTGATTTTCTTGCGAAAAAAGTTTGACTCCTACGCAGGGGTAACGCCGCAACACATTACGGCACAATGACTTACACGATATCCTGGCGCTCGAAACTTTTTTCTAAAAAAATGGCGCCGGGCAGTGGTTTTTTCGCCGAAAGCTGCAGTGCCTCGGCCCGGCACAAGAATGTCAAGGCTCGTAGTCGGCACTCAGGGCCTCGATCGCCGCGTCGAGCGCCCGCCGCGCCTCAGCAAGGTTGTCTGTAATATCCTTTACCGACGTGTCAATTCTCTTGAGCGCATCCTCTTGCGCGTTCATCTTCTCAACGTACCGGCTGCGCAGTTCGTTTTCCTCGGCCGTCGCGCCCAGGGCCCTTATGTTCGCGCGCAGCCGCTCTTGGTCCTGAAATATCCTTCGCCGGTCCCGCTCGAGCTCCTTGAGTTTGCGCTCCAGGCCGGCTATCTCATTCTTGATGTCCACAATGCGGCCCAGGGCCTGCTGTAATTCCTTGTCGATGTACTTCTGCCGCACGAAGAACTCGATCTGCTCCGGGGTGACGTTGGCTATCGAATAACTCGTGGAGCGGGGCAGCTCCTCTTTCACAGTCCACTCGGCGCCGTCGCGAGCGCGCAATTCCACCTCAAACCGGTAGTGATCGTCGGTCGTTTCTATCGGCTCGGCGCCGCCCGCCAGCTTCCATTCAGGCTCGACCGGATGCTCGATGATCACGATCTTCTCGCGGTCGTCGAGGTTCTTGAGCGTGTAGGTTTTCGTCCTCGCCAGCTTGTAATGAGTGATCATTGTACCGCGGCGGATCTGCACGCGATATGCCGCTTGTTTGGATGAACCGAACTTTGTGGAGACGGTTGTGCCGAGATCAACGGCGTATGCCAGGTATCGCTGGTCGTCTTTCTTGACCGTATCGAACAGCGATTCGCCCGCGTAGGTGTCGCCGTCGTAGACAGTCACCGCGCCGCCTTCGAGGGTGAGGCCGGTGGTGTTCTTCATGCGAATTGCGCTCATCGGGTTATCGTAGCGCAGGCCTTCGTTGTATAAGCTCACCCGCTCCGCCTCAACGCGTGCATTCACAATTGGTATCAGGGCCGAATTGTTGCGGTCAATGGACACCGGACGATCGATGCTGTATTCGAAGAGCTGTCCGAGCTCCCGTCCGCCGGCCAGGGCCTGCTGCCGCTCAAGGAGTTCGTCTCTACGCAGCTTCTTCACGTCGAGGGCCTCTTCCGCCTCCGCTTTCCCTTCTTCTTCCTCCCCTCCCCAGTCTTCCCAATCGCCTCCGACGTCGGTACGCATCTCGCCCCCGTCGATGTCAATGAAGGGGCGCTCCTTGAAGCGCGGGTCGTAGATATTCATTATGAACGACACCGGCATTCCGGAGACAAGCGACAGGTCGATATCCGTCCAGTCTTCGTCGGTGGTATTATCCACGATCGCCCAACCTTGCAGCAGGGGATCATCCTCGCCGGAGAGCACGAGGCGATAGGTCGCCTTCCACACGGGCGCCTCAACAACATATCCCACCAGCAGCTCGCGGCGCCCCTCGCCGGCGGTTTGGATGGTCACGGTGCGCGTGTCTCGCATGTGCGCGGAAAACAGGATCTCGAGCGCCCGCGCTATGTCGGACCTAAGCTTGTCGTCGGCAAACTCCACCGACGTGATCTCCGATGTGTCGAACGAGCGCAGCTCATCATCGTCCGTGAACACGGCCAACTTGAACCGCTGCCGGACGATCTCCTTGTCCCGCGTCTCGTTGCGGGTTTCCACGCTTACGATTTTCCCGCGGATGGTTTTGCCGCCTACCTTCAGCTCGACTCCGGCACCCTGAAGCTGCGCCAGCATGCCAGGCATTCCCGCATCTTTGCGGAGGTCGAAGCTGTACTCGCTGAGAAGTCGCTCGATTGTCTTGCTGGAACCATAGGAGATCGATGCGACGGACCCGCCGCCGAGGTCCAAGGCCATCAGGCTCTTGAGCACGTCGTTCATGTCGTCGATCTTCACACTGAGCGCCACCTCCCGGCTGCCCAGCACAAAACCCCTCCGCTCGAAATAGCCCACGCCGTGCTTGTAAAGGATCACCTTGGTGACGGGCAGTTGAGCGGCCTCCTCGGCCGCGGACAATCCTGCGACAGCCACGATCAGAGCCGTCAGCATTATCACACTACATTTCATCTTGAGCACTCCTTTGCATCAGTGTCTCGCGGGCCGGAATTGCAATACTAAGGCTTCGGTACAAATAGACGCGGCACAGCGGAAAAAGTTCCATACAACTTTACCCCAATGCACTCGTGAAGTCAAGACCAACCTCACAATATTCATCGTTGACATTCCGCAGCCGTCTGAGTATAATTACCGCACTTTCAGCGGATGTGCCGCGATTTTCACTTTCAGAACGCTAGCGAAAGGAATGAAACATGAGACGGTTGCTCTATTGCCTCGCGATCACTGTGGCGGCGGCTGCGTGCGGGTGCGTATCATCTGCGCCGGGGACGATCAAGAACACCGGAATGTCGGAGGTCGCGCGAACCGACCGCGACTTCAACAACGCCCCCGATAACTTCCAATTTGTGATCCTGTCGGACCGCACCGGCGGATGCCGTCCGGGGGTCTTCGCCGAAGCTGTAAAGAAAACCAACCTCCTGCAGCCGGAGTTCGTGATGTGCGTGGGCGATCTGATCGAAGGCTACACCGAGACAGCAGATCAACTCGACGAGCAGTGGGAGGAATTCGACAAGATCGCGAACGGGCTCGAAATGCCGTTCTTCTACGTGCCGGGCAATCACGACATCTCCAACCAGGTCATGACGGACTACTGGAACCGGCGCTACGGACCCTCGTACTACCACTTTGTCTACCGCAATGTGCTCTTCCTGTGCCTCAACACTGAAGATCCGCCGGGGACCGGCTTCAGCAATGAGCAGGTGCAGTACGTTGCAAGTGCCCTGGCGGAGAATCCCGCGGCGCGTTGGACGTTCCTGTTCATGCACAGACCGATATGGGGTGGAGGAGGAAACTGGGCGAAGATCGAAAAACTTCTCGCCGACAGACCCCACACTGTGTTCGCCGGCCACAACCACAACTACCTCAAGGCCGAGCGCGGGGGAAACGACTATATCAGGCTCGCCACCACGGGCGGCATGAGCGATCTGGCCGGGGTCAGCCAGGGCAATTTCGACCACATCGTGTGGGTTACGATGACAGACAACGGCCCCGGCATAGCGAACCTGATGCTCGACGGCATAATGGACAAGAACATCCGCACGCCGGAGACCGCCGGACTGGTGGACAGTCTCACCAACGGCGCGGCTGTCTCACACGACACCATTTTCGTCGAAGGGCAGGATTTCACATCTGGCGAGTCACACGTCCGCCTCAAGAACGAAGCCGACATCCCCATGCACTTCACGATGGCTTTCAGACCTCACGGCGCCATCATCGTCGAGCCCCGGCAAGCCGAGTTCGACGTCCCGCCACAGGCTGAAATGGCCGTAGACCTCAAGCTCACCAGCCTGGCCCCTGTGAAGATCGACCTGGTTCCGCCGCTTGTCTTCGATTGGACGGCCGCCTACCAGCTCAAGAACATGACAGCGCCGCTCGAGGTGAAAGGCCAGCGCACCTTGGCCATCGACCCGATCGCATACTGCACGCGCCGCGCCGGGCCCGTTAAGATCGACGGCAAGCTCGATGACTGGAAGACGCTGCCGATCGCCTGTGTTGCGCCCAAGCAGATACAGTTCAACCCCGACAGTTGGGGCGGCCCAAAGGACAGCAGGTTCCGCTTCGGCGCCGAATACGACGACAAGTTCCTCTACATAGCCGTGGAGGTGACCGACGACAAAGTGGTTGCCATACCGTCGTCGTGGCCGTGGTTTCAGGACGGCGTGGAAATCCGCCTCGACGCCCGCCCCGACCCCGAGAGATCGAGAGGCCGAGGCGAAGGCGAGCACGAGCAGATACTTTTCATGGGCCTGAGCCCCGGCACCACAACCAAAGAAATGGTCTTTGCCGGCCGCACAGAAGCGCCAGAGGGAGCGCAGGCTGCCAGCCTCAAGACCCCCACCGGCCACATTACCGAGGTAGCCATCCCCCTTTCGTATCTGAACGAAAAGCAGAAGGGACAATGGAAGGCATTCCGCCTCAACGTGGCCGTCGACGATTTTGACGGCGAAGTGCGCGACCGCGAAAATGCGGCTCAGCTCTGGTGGCGGCCCGACTGGCGTTTCCCGACAAGCTACAACGGCTCGGGCACGTTTAAGCGCCAACCGTAAGCACGAAAGGACCCAGCCATGAAATCCTATCGCGAAGAACTATGGTTCAATATCAAAACACGCCGCGATTACATCAACATCACCCCGCAGGTTGAGCAGGCCGTCAACAAAAGCGGCGTGCGCGAAGGCCTGTGCCTGGTCAACGCGATGCACATCACCGCCGCCGTTTACATCAACGACGACGAAAGGGGCCTGCTGCAAGACTACGACGAATGGCTGGAAGGCCTGGCGCCGCACGAGCCGCTCTCGCAATACCGCCACAACCTGACGGGCGAGGACAACGCCGACGCCCACCTCAAGCGCCAGATCATGGGGCGGCAGGTCGTGGTTGCCATCACCGACGGCAGGCTCGACTTCGGCCCGTGGGAGCAGATCTTCTACGCCGAGTTCGACGGCCGCCGCCGCAAGCGTGTACTCGTCAAAATCATCGGGGAATGAGCACTGCGAGCCGGTCGAAAGACTGCGGACCTGCATAGAAGGAAAGGTGCATGGAACCGAATGAAAAGCTCCTCTACAAGGATACTTCCCTGCCCGTGACGGAGCGCGTGAAAGATTTGATCTCGCGGATGACGCTCGAAGAGAAGGTGTCGCAGATGATCAACCAGGCGCCTGCCATCGAGCGGCTCGACGTCCCCGAGTACAACTGGTGGAACGAATGCCTGCACGGCGTGGCGCGTGCGGGAATCGCCACGGTCTTTCCGCAGGCGATCGGGTTGGCGGCGATGTGGGACGTCGACCTGATGCACCGCATGGCGGTTGTTATCTCGGACGAAGCCCGGGCCAAGCATCACCAGGCCGTCCGCGAGGGGAACCGCGATGTCTGTTACGGCCTCACTTTCTGGAGCCCCAATATCAACATCTTCCGCGATCCCCGGTGGGGCCGCGGACAGGAGACGTACGGCGAGGACCCGTACCTCACGGCGAGGCTGGGCGTGGTGTTTTGCAGAGGGCTGCAGGGCGACGATCCCAAATACCTGAAGGCGGTGTCCACGCCCAAGCACTACGCCGTGCACAGCGGGCCGGAGGCCGACCGCCACCACTTCGACGCGAAGGCATCCGTCCGCGATATGAAGGAAACCTACCTCCCGGCATTCAAAGCCTGCGTGCAGGAGGCAAAGGCGGAATCGATAATGGGCGCCTACAACAGGACCAATGGCGAGCCCTGCTGCGCCGGCCGGACGCTGCTTCAGAAGATTCTCCGCGACGAATGGGGCTTCGAAGGATACGTGGTCTCCGACTGCGGGGCGATCTGCGACATCTACAAGCACCATCGGCTCGTCGACACTCCCGAAGAGGCCGCCGCAATAGCCGTGAAAGCGGGCTGCGACCTCAATTGCGGCGACACCTACCCGGCACTTGTCCTTGCCGCCAAGAAGGGGCTGATCTCGGAGGAAGACATAGACCGCGCACTGACGCGCCTCTTCTCGGCGAGGTTCCGCCTGGGCATGTTCGACCCGCCCGAAACCGTGCCGTACGCGCAGATTCCCATCGAGGTCAACGACCGCCCCGAGCACCGCGAGCTGGCCCTGCAGGCGGCGAGAGAATCGATAGTCCTGCTCAAGAACGACAACGGCTTCCTGCCGCTGGACAAGAGCGTGAAGTCGGTCGCCGTGATCGGACCGAACGCCGACGAAGTGGAGGTGCTCCTCGGCAACTACAACGGCACGCCGTCGAAGGCGGTCACGCCGCTCGAAGGCATCAGGAATATCGTGCCGAACGCGCAGGTGCATTACGCCAGGGGATGCGATGTTGTCCGCGACGATACCTCGGGCTTCGCCGAGGCCGCCGAAGGCGCGAAGAACGCCGACGTGACGATTGCCGTGGTCGGACTGTCGCAGGCGGTTGAGGGCGAGGAGGGCGAGATAGAGAACGCCGGCGACAAGCCGCATCTTAATCTGTCCGGCGCACAACAGCAATTGCTCGAAGCGGTCCACGCTACGGGCACCCCGCTCGTAGTGGTGTTGGTCAGCGGGAGCGCACTGGCCGTGAACTGGGCGAACGACAACGCGGCGGCGATCATTCAGGCGTGGTATCCGGGCGAGGAGGCCGGCACGGCACTGGCCGAGGTGCTCTTCGGCGATTACAATCCCGCCGGGCGGCTGCCGATCACGTTCTATAAATCGCTCGAGCACTTGCCGCCGTTTGCGGATTACAATATGGAAGGAAACACCTACCGCTATTTCCGCAACGAGCCGCTGTATGCGTTCGGATACGGCCTCAGCTATACCTCGTTCGCGTACGATAATCTTGCACTGAGTCCGAAGGAGATTCAGCCCGGGGAGAGCGTCGAGGTCAGCGTCGATGTGCAGAATACCGGCGACCGCGCGGGCGACGAGGTGGTACAGCTTTACGTGAGCGACGTCGAGGCGTTGGTGCCGGTCGCGATCCGCCAGCTCCGGGGCTTCAAGAGAATAACCCTGCAGCCCGGCGAGAAGAAAACGGTGCAGTTCGCGCTGGAGCCGGCGCAGATGTCGGTGATCGACAACAACGGCGACCGCGCCATCGAGCCGGGCATCTTCGAGGTTTCGGTTGGCGGCGGACAACCCCTGCCGGGCACGAGCTTTGTGACGGGTCGCTTCGAGGTGGCGGGTGATATGACGGTGATTGAGTAGGATGGATTTGCGGGAGAATTGTGGGGGAAAACTTTTTGGAAAAAGTTTTCCCCCACACCCCCTTTCAAAAACTTTTTGAGTTTTACGGAGGACATCCCAGGCCCGTCAGGACCCGCGGGATTTTGTAGGGGCGGACGGCGCACCGTCGCCATAGCGGCTTTGGCGCGTCGGAGACCTGTCCGCCCTCTTCGGGCACACATGCCGT
>Ga0114922_10000479_pt1 | contig 38300 bp, 27 predicted proteins | sample AartaG_FD_100975 | JGI IMG/M metagenome (GOLD analysis project Ga0114922, IMG submission 100975) | Deep subsurface microbial communities from Aarhus Bay to uncover new lineages of life (NeLLi) - Aarhus_00045 metaG | ecosystem: Environmental > Aquatic > Marine > Oceanic > Sediment | place... | reverse complement strand
CTGGCGATTGTCAAGCCCATAAACGAATGCGAATCTGCTCGACATCTCCGATGAGACCTTAACCACCTGTAAAAACAGGGAGTTGCAATCGTAAAAGAAAACTACTTACGGAATCGCTGCCCGGCCGATGATGCCCTCGAGCAGTACGCCGTCAGCAGTCGTTGATGATCACCCATGCCCACCGACAGGCCAAGAATCCTGGTGACCGACCACCTCGAACCGTCTGCGGTGGATCGTCTGCGCACCGTTGGCGAGGTAACGGTCATCGAACGGTGCGATGAGCCGCAACTCGCGAGCATGATCCGCGAATTCGACGCGCTTGTGGTGCGAACGTATACGCGCGTGACCGGCGAAGTCCTCGCCCGTGCAGGCCGACTTCGCGTCATCGGCCGGGCCGGCGTGGGAATCGACAACATCGATGTCCAGGCCGCTCGCAAGAAGGGCATCACGGTCGTCCACACACCGGCAGCCGCGACCGAGGCCGTGGCAGACCTGACCGTTGGGTTGATCATCGACCTGCACCGTTCGATCACCCGCACCGACGCTATGATCCGCGCGGGCCGATTCCAGGAGGCACGTAACAAATGGCTGGCGACGGAACTTAGCGAACTGACGCTCGGCATCATCGGGCTTGGCAGGATCGGCAAGGCCGTGGCCCGTCGATGCCGCCACGGGTTCAAAATGCCGGTGATCTACAACGATATCGTCGATCCCGGTCGGCTGGACTTCACCGCGACCCGCGTGGAGTTGGAAGAATTGCTCCGCCGGGCCGACGTGATCAGCCTCCACGTACCTCTGACGCCTAAGACGCGGCAGGCGATTTCGCGAGATACACTTGAATTAGTTAAATCTAGCTCGATGCTGGTAAACACCGCGCGCGGAGCAGTCATTGATAGTTTAGCACTTGCAGCTTCACTTGGCGACGGCAGCCTGCGCGGTGCCGGCTTGGATGTCGTCGATCCCGAGCCGTTGCCGCCGGATCACCCGCTGCTCGCGGCCCACAACGTCGTATTCACGCCGCATATCGGCGCTCGAACAATCGCCGCCCAAGAACGCATGAGCGCCGTGGTAGATGACGTGATAGCCGTCTTGACGGGCAAGACGCCTCGATTTCCATGCACGGATCAGACGCCCTGCTGAAATCGACACACTTCGCACCGTGCCGTCGAAATCGACGCACTTCGTGTCGTCCCGCCGCTTGTCGGGAGCCGAAACCGCTTCGCTTGTACAGACTTCAGCCTTGCATTCCACGGATCACGCCGGTAAACAGCGTGCCGGTGCGGTCGGGCCTTGGTGGCAGCGGCAGCCGTACAAATCCAACCCGTTGGCAGGCCTGCTCCAGAGTGTGTACCTCCTCGCTGGTCAACAAAATCCATTCGATGGGCTCGATGCCTTCGGGTGGCTTGGTTTCTGCCACTTGCGCCACCCACACCTTCGTCGGTTCCTTGAACCGCGGGTTCCCCTGCGGCAGATCCAGCCACACATGCCCCCAGCGGATCGCAAGCGGGCGATCCGAGCCGGGCGGCCGTCGCCCCCTGCCAGGAGAGTGCCAGGCACGGGTAGATCCGCCTGCGGTGGACCCGTGGCAACCCACAAAACAACCGGCCATTCTCAGGTTGACGGTGTATTAGTGGTTGAGTCGTCCGGTGACAAGTTGGTCGTGAAGGCGTTGCGCCGTAGGAGCCGACGCATTGCCCGGAGCATGGCGGTACTGGCGGTCGTACTGCCGTTCGCAGGGTGCGTTTTCTCGGAGCGATCCATCCCCATGCAACCCGGTGATCTGATCCGGGTCGCGCCCTGGCCGGCATCTTCACCGCGCACGATGCGCCGGTGGCTTAATGACACGCACTCCCAGCTTGAACATCTGCTGCCTCGCTCCCGCGCCCGGGCTCTTGTCACTAAAGACCTCGTCGATTCCGCCGGCCGCCCGATCGACGTGCTTGGCCATTTCGGACTCAAGCACAGGAACCTGCGCAGAGTGTTGGAAAACTGGAGCGGCCTGTCGCACAGTGCCCAGGCGATCGGCTCGGAGTTCTTCATCGACCGCGCCCCTCCTGCCTGGCCTGGCTTTGAGGATATTTGGATTCCGGTGTCCGATGGCATCCAACTAAGTGGGCGTCTTGGGTTCTCCGAAAACCACGGACGAATTCGTGATGCGGATTGTATTGTCCTGCTGCCCGGGCTATTCGGCGACAAGGGCATCCTTCGCACGCGAGACCTGGCTGCAGCCCTGCGGGCGTCCGGTCTTCACGTGCTGGCACTGGACCTTCGAGGCCACGGCCAAACCGAGGCGCGGTATCCGGACGTCTATTACACGTTCGGCGTGCTCGAGACCGTTGATCTGATGATCGTCTCGGAGTGGCTCGAGAGCTTGCCGCATGTCCGGCGCACCGGCCTGATCGGCTTCTGCTGGGGGGCAAACCTCGGGCTGCTGGCGGCGTGGTACGACAGCCGCCCACCGCAGCATGTCAGTATCACCAGTGCTTTGGCCAGGCGCCTTCCGCCGGTTTCGCCCAAGCCTCACTTTAGCGCAGGCGTGATCGCGTTCTCAACCGTCTTCCATTTCGAAGGGCTGATCGAGGAACTGGAGACGCCGACGGCCTTCGTAATCGATCCGGTACTGGCAAACATGCAGGCGACCACGCGTCAGCGAAGCAAACGCAAGAACCACCCGGAAATCACGCACAGTCTGGGCAAGCTGATCGAATTCGAGTACGCCCGATCGGACTTGAGTTATCCCCAGGGAACGGAAGATGGCCTCCGGTTCCTGCGACTTACACCGTTTAAGGGCAAACCGGCGGGGGACAAGCTGGCCAACGCCCGCATGCCCATACTCGTCGTGCAAGCCGCCAACGACCCGCTCTGTCCGGCCCAGGTGGTAGCCGACCTAATCGCGGAGTTGGACAACCCCAATGTCGCGGCTTTGATTCTCCCCGGCGGCGGACACATCGGTTTTGCCCCCTATGCCCGATCGTACTATTTCAACTTGATCGTCAGCTTCTTTCATCCACAGCACGGCGCGGCAGGTTCTTCGTGAAGCGTGAAGCGCAAAGAGTGAAGACGGAAGCGTGAAATGTACGGAGTGAAGCGTAAGCCCGACTTCTCCCATTTTGGGCAACCCCGGAGCGGTAGTTCTTTCTACGGCGGCAGAGCTCGCGGGAGTCAACACCACCGAGTCATTCAACCCCCCCAAACGCCGAGTCACTCAAGCCCAGAAAACGCCGGGTCGTTCAACCCCCCAACAGGGGCGATGGAATAAAGCCCAGGGCGAGCGAAGCGAGCCCTGGGGCAGCGATACCGTGTCCGTCCATCCCCGGCAGGGGCGACGGAAAACGCTCGCGGAACACCGAGCCTCTTGCGTCGCCCCCGTTCGTGGGCTTGAGGTCGCGCCGGTCCACCCAGGGCTCGCTGCGCTCGCCCTGGGCTATGATCCGCCACCCCTTCCAGGGGTTTACCGTCCCGTTTCCGCCTTGCTTGAGTACTTTCGTTTCTGCCTTGCTTGAGTGCTTTCGTTTCTGCCTCGCTTGGATGATTACTGGAACATGGCACACCAAGGTTGATCTCACGAAAAACGTCCGACTTCAGTAAGCCTGAGTGTGCCAGCAAATAGCCCCCAAAAAACGGCAAACGTCGAGCTAAGACCTTATCCCAAGACCACTGCGCCACCGGCTTCCAGCCGGTGGAGTCCACAGGCAAGATACCTGTGCCACAGTCTCGGGATGGGCTTTCGGGAGACGCAGCACCAGCGGCACATGGCCGCTTGGCTCATCAGGGGCCCCTCGTTGGCCGATATAGCTACAGGATATGGGACGAGGCCTGCGAAATTAGACCGATAAAGAAACAAGGCCGACGACACGAGTGTCTTCCTCGCTACCGATAACCAGGCGAGCCGTACGTTTTCAGGACCAGGAGCGCGCTCACTTCGACCAGCTGGCCCAGACGACGGGGCATATCTGGTGGGGCAGCACGACTGAAGCCGGGGCCGTTCGTCTGCAGCGGCGGGCGACGATGTTGGCGTTGTGGCTGCGGCAGCGGCACGCTCCCGAGGTGCTGGAGGTCGGTTGCGGCACGGGGGCGTTGACCGTGCCCTTGCTTCGCCAAAGGCCTGATCTGCGTCTTACGGCCTGCGACATCTCGCCCAGATCGGTGGAGGTGGCGGCGCGAAGATGCGCACAGTTCAAAAACGCCTCTTTCCACGTAGTGGACGTGCTGGACGAGCCATACAAGGGCGAGTCGTTCGACGCCGTCGTGGGAAACGCAGTGTTGCATCACCTCCGCATCGATCTGTATTTGCCCAAGTTGTTTCACATCCTGAGGCCGGGCGGTGTGGTCGGGTTCTTCGAGCCCAACATGCTCAATCCGCAGGTGGCGCTGGAGAAAAACGTCCGGCTCATCGGGCGATGGCTTCAAAACACCCCGGATGAAACCGCGTTCGTGCGTTGGCGATTGCACCGTCAGTTGGCAAAGGCCGGATTTGTGGATGTGTCGGTTTCTCCGTTCGACTTTCTTCACCCGGCGGCGCCCAAGGTGCTGATCAATGTTGTTCATAAGGTTGGGGCTCTGTTTGAGAATGTCCCCGGTCTTCGGGAGTTCTCCGGATCGCTGGTCGTTCGAGCCAGGCGACCTCCAACAGAACCGACCGGTGCTTTGTAGACCAGCGCAACAGACGCTCAGCCCCCCCTCGGTATTTCTTGATGGCACTTTTCAACCGGATGCGCCAGGCAACTGCAAGCTCAACAGGATGGAACGGATGGAACCGGCGGCGCTGGGCTGGTGTGGCGGCCATTCTCGTTCTCGCCGCCTTCCTGCGTCTGGGCGGCATTTCCGAGGTGGGAGTACGGTTCTGCGACGGCGCCTGGTATGCCAGCGACGCCAGACTGTGGCACCGCTGTGCGAGGGTCTTGCTCGATCCGCAGGCGATCCGGGCCTTTCTGACGGCTGACAAGGCGGCCCTTCAGGAACGGATAGACGCCCACGGGGTGGACTTCTCCGGTCGGTATTACAAACCATGCCAGGGTTACACGTTTCTTGCCGCCCTGATGATGTTCATCGTCGGCGATTCTCCCTCGGCGCTGCCCGTGACCAACGCCGTCCTGGGCACGCTTGCAGTGCTGGTGTTGTATCGGTTGGGGCTTGCGCTATTCGACCGGTGGATCGCCTTGGGGGGGGCGTTGTTGCTGGCCATATCGCCGTATCATCTGGTCTACTGCCGCAGCGCGCTGGCCGACGCCTCGGCAGGGTTCTTCGTACTCGTGGGTGTATGGCTTTGGGTAGTCGCGCGGCAGAGCACCGAGTCTCGATGGTGGAGGTTCGCCTTGAGCGGGGCGGCGCTGGGATATGCGGCGACCTGCCACTTTCGCAGCGGCTACGTGCCGGTTGTCATGCTGTTCGTCGATGTGTTGTCCCTGGCGGGGAGATCGAGGCCGAATGACAGCGCGGCAGCGGGTTGGCGTGGCTTGATAGGCCGCTGGTCATGGTTGACCCTGGGTGCGGTCACTCCGTTGTTGGCGATTCAGTCGATTTTTTGCGCGGCCCGGTTGGCTGCCTGGATCGTCGACGCCTACCTGCCGGTTACGACCTTCTTCCACGCCGGATCGCGCTGGTTGATGCGCAGTGTTGAGATCGAAGCATCGGCAGGTTTCAACTCCAAGGTGATCGGCGAATTTGCGAACTACTTCACGCAGTGGCATGGCGTCGCTGCCGGTTGTTTCGCATTGGTCGGCCTGGCGGTCGTTCTTTGCCGTAATGACCTGAGCAGGCTCTTGGCCTTGATCATACTGGCTCCGCTTGGCGTTTTGCTGTTTCAGCACAATCTTGTTGCCCGGGCCATGGCGACGGCCATTCCGATTGCGTGCCTGTGTGTGGCGGTTGGCGGGCGTGCAGCGGTGCAAGTGGCCGGCGGGCGAAAGGCCCGAGCCAAGCTCGTTTGCGCCGCCGCGCTTACCGTTGTGGTTGCGGCCCCCGGACTGACGAACGCGTGGCATCTGCGTGGAAAGAACAGCGACGTCGCACGTGCCTGCGCGTGGGTAGAAGCCAACGGGGGTGGGGCAGTCGCAGTCCCCAGTCGCTGTCTGTATTGGCTCTATCTGGAAGGAACCGCTTTGCCGGTGGTCGGTGAGGGGTGGTTATGCCCTCGCGGGGAGCCCGCGGAGGTGCTGGCGTCGCTCCGCGCCGCGGGCGTGCGCTGGGCGATCACCGACCCGCAGCACTGGCACGGCGCGCTCGAATCCAGCTTGTTTCTCCAGCGGGAGGCGATCGACGAGCATCTGCGTGAGCACGTCCCGCTGGTGGCTGAGTTTCCCCATATCAGTAACTATCGATGGGAGTTCATGGCGGATGGTCCCGGCCTGGCCAACCTTGCGGAAATGGAGCGTCGGGGCGGCGGCCCGATCCGCATCTACGACCTGGGGTGCGACTCACTGGCTGCCGGCTCGCCTTAGCAGTAATGATTTGTTTCAATCAAAGTGAGACAATCGCCGCCTCCGGACAAGACACAGTTCGGTCCTCCACGAAGGGCAGCAGACGCTGCCGCAGCTTGATGTTATCCTGCTTTCGTAGCTCCTGGGCCGTCCTTGGCAGAAGGGTCTGACTTCACACCGTCACGCCCATTCTCTGAAAGCGTGTGTGAGAAATCTTATCCGAGCCGCGCCCGTAAGGAAGCGGTGCGGTATCATCCTCGGAAAACCGCTCCCTCACGGTCGCGGCTCGGTTTTTCGTCCCGCTTCTCACACACGCTCTGTGGCAAATCCCGAACCACGCACCAAAAGGCCGAGGGGGGTTTTCACGATGGAATCAAATTTGGAACCTCAGCCTTGCTTGCGGGTCTAATACAGTGCAAAGTCGGCGGCGCGCGGGCACCGGCGGTTGGGCCAAGAGCCCACCCGAAACTGCCGCAAAGGCGTTTTGCCTGTGGATTTCACCGGCTGTAAGCCGATGCCACAGGGGTTTTAGACAGGCTCCAAGCCACGGGAGAATAGTGCGATGCGGGGAAACCAATTCCGACTGTGGACGCTGTTGCTCGGTTTACTGTGGATGGCGGCGGGATATGCAAGCGGGCAGACGATCATCATCGATCGTCCGCCACCGATGCCCCCCATGCCGCCGGTTCCCGACCCGCACCGGCGCCCGCCGCGCCCGCCGATGCGCCACATGCAGCTCCAGATCAAAAACCTCGGCGTCAACGTCGCCATTGTGGACGGCGTGGCCGAAACCAAGATCGACCAGATCTTCCACAACCGGTTCGACCGAACCGTGGAGGGCACCTTCATCTATCCCCTGGACGACGATGTAGCCGTGTCGCGGTTCACCATGAACATCAACGGCAAGGAGGTCGAGGGCAAGCTGCTGGGGGTTGAAGAAGCGCGGCGGATCTACGAATCCATCGTGGCCAGGATGCGCGACCCGGCCCTTTTGGAGTACGTCGGCAAACGCATGTTCCAGGCCCGCATCTTCCCCATCAACCCCAAAGCAGACGTGCGGGTGCGACTGTCGTACACCCAGATGCTCAAATCAGACGCGGGGCTGGTGGGCTATCGCTACCCGCTGAACATCGGCAAACACGTGTTCGAGCCGATCGAGCAGATCAGCCTGCTGGCCAGGATCAAAAGTAAAGTCGCGATCAAGAGTGTCTTTTGCCCCTCGCACAAGCTGGCCGTCTCGCGTGTTTGTGACCACGAAGTCACAGCCAGCTACGAAGGGGCGCACGAATACCCCAACCGCGACCTCAAGCTGTTCTATTCGCTAAGCGATAAGGAATTCGGCCTGACCATGCTGGCTTACCGCGAAAGCGGCAACGACGGGTACTTCCTGGCCCGTATTTCGCCGCCCGCGTCAGTCTTAGCCGAGGACGTGGTGGCCAAAGACATCAGTTTTGTCATCGACACCTCCGGCAGCATGTCGGGCGGCAAGATCGAGCAGGCACGCCGGGCGTTGAAGTTCTGCCTATCGAACCTCAACAAGCAGGACCGGTTCAACGTGATCCCGTTTTCGCACGAACCGCTGCGCTTCGCCGATGAACTGATGCCCGCAACGCCGGAGAACATCGAGCGAGCCAGGAAGTTCGCCAACGATCTAAAGGCCATCGGCGGCACTAATATCAATGACGCCCTGCTGGCAGTTCTTTCCGACGCTCCCAAAGACGATGAAACGAGGCCGTACTACATCGTTTTCCTTACCGACGGCCAGCCGACCATCAGCGTGACCGACCCGGATGAGATTCTCGAGAACGTTGCCGACAAGAACGCCGCCCGCGTGCGGCTGTTCGTGTTCGGCGTGGGTCATGACGTCAATACGAAGCTGCTCGACCTGCTGGCCGAGCAAAACCGCGGCTGGCGTGACTACGTGGAGCCGGGTCAGGACCTGGAACTGGTTCTGTCCAGCTTCTATCGCAAGGTGGCTGACCCGGTTCTCGGCGATCTGTCGTTGTCCTTCGGCGATCTTCGCGTGCACGACATGTACCCGCCCAAGCTTTCCGACCTGTTCAGCGGTACGGAATTGGTGGTGACAGGCCGATACAGCGGCTTGGGTCACAAGGCCGTGAAACTCAGCGGCACACGTCGCGGCAAAGAGGAATGGCACGTCTACGAGACCACGTTCCCCACCGACGACCGTACTCATGATTTCCTGCCGCGCCTGTGGGCCACCCGCAAGGTGGGGTACCTGCTGGACGAAATACGCCTGCACGGCGAAAGCAAGGAACTCAAGCAGACCATCGTACAACTCGCCACTCAGTACGGGATCATCACGCCGTACACTGCCTATCTGGTTACCGAGTCGGACCGGCTTGCTCACGGTGAGCGTCGTGGAGTGTGGTCCTCCCCACAGGCCCGCCAGACGGTGAACGCCCTCGAAGGTCTGGGCTATTTGGATTATTCCGAGGAGAAACAAGTTGAGGCTACCGGCGGGCGGGCCGTCGCTAGGTCGAAGGTGGCGGACACTCTCCAGAGAGCGGAGCGGAGCATACCATACAACTACGGTGGTAAGGCAACCGACGGTGGAGATGATGAATCGCGCCGCCGGGTCGGCAAAGACAGGAAAGCCCGCCTGATCGAGCACGTCGGCACGCGGACGTTCTATTATGTCGACGGCAAATGGATCGACGGAACCTACGACGGCAAGAAGGAGACCAAGAAGATCGTCGCCTTCAGCCCGGAGTATTTCGGACTGGTCAGCAAGCACAAGGACCTGGCCGCCTGCTTGGCTCTTGGCCAGCGGGTAATCGTGGTCATCGACGGCGTCGCCTACGAAACCACCCCGCCGCCGGAACCTCGAGAGGAACCGTCGCAAGACAAGGATTGAGGTTCAAGGCTCGGTGTCGCTGGTGCTTTCCCGCCGAAAGCCCCCCCCCGGCAAGTGGTATGATCCGCTGCGCGTACCATGCGGTTCTGTGGGACAGCCGGGTAGGGCAGGACGAGCGCAGCGAGACCTGCCGCCTCGGTTGTCAATTGACCGGCTGGAAAGCCGGGTAGGGCAGGACGAGCGCAGCGAGACCTGCCGTCACAGTTGTCAATTGACCGGTTGGAAAGCCGGTCCCACAGTCCCACAGCCAGGTAGCCGTCACAGCTCGGAGTGTCAGTGCCGAGCAAGCCCGGATTCCGTCAGAATAATGTTTGCTCGCCGGAATCGGACCCGGCAGGATCGGGGGGGGGGATGCCGAGGTGGGCAAACACCTCGCGTGTTGCCTGGCGACCCTGCCGCGTGCGGATCACGAAGCCGATTTGAAGCAGGAACGGTTCGACCATGTCCTCCAGCGTGTCGCGCTCCTGCCCCATGGTGGCGGCGATTGCCTCGATCCCTGCCGGTCCGCCCTGGTAGACGTTTATCAACGTGGTCAGGTATTGCCGATCGAGTTCGTCCAGTCCCAGGGCGTCCACCTGTTGGATCTCGAGCGCGTGGCGAGCGACGTCGGGATCGACCACGCCGTTGCCTCGAACCTGAGCGTAATCGCGCACGCGTTTGAGTAGACGGTTGGCGATGCGTGGCGTGCCGCGGCTCCGTCCGGCGATCGTCTCTAAAGCGTCGCCCTCACATCGAACGTCAAGACACGAAGCCGACCGCTGCAGAATCGTCGTCAGATCCTCTGCGCTATAGAAGTCGAGGTGGTAGCGATGGCCGAATCGGTCCCGCAGCGCTCCGCTGAGCAGACCCGCCCGCGTGGTGGCCCCGATCAGCGTGAATCGCTTCAAGCGGAAATTCACCACCCGCCCGCCCAGGCCCCCCTCAATGGTGAAATCGACGCGAAAATCCTCCATCGCGGTATAAAGACACTCCTCCACCACCTTGGGCAGCCGGTGCATCTCATCGATAAAGAGAATGTCGCCCGCCTCGAGGTTGGTCAGCAGTGCCATCAGGTCAGCCTGTTTGGCGATCGCCGGGCCAGAGGTGATTCGAGGCGCCTTTTCCGTCGTCTCATTGGCGATAACGAACGCCAGCGTCGTCTTACCCAAGCCGGGCGGGCCGTCGAGCAGAATGTGTTCCAGGGGTTCGCCGCGCTTGTTGGCCGCCGACATGGCGATGCCCAACTTCTCCATCAAGGCCCTCTGCCCGATCATCTCATCGAGCCGGCGCGGACGCAGGGTGGTGTCGATTGGTTCGTCCTCGCGCCTGGCTCGGCTTGTCAAGATTCGATCGCGGGCCATAGTTGATATCAGCTATCAGCCGTCAGCTTTCAGCCATCAGTTCCCAAACCACCGTGCGCGATTACGTTCCACCCTGTGATTTTTCGCAGGCTGCTCGCTAGCGGTCGCGGGACTGAATCATGTCCTCTCTGATCTCTGTGCCTCTGTGGTTTTCACTCCGCACGGCTTCGCACGCGGTAGGCTGCTCGGACCCATTCGTCTGGCGATTCGATTTCCGGGTGCAGCCTGGCTGCCTGTTGGATGTATCGCTCCGCGTCGGCCCGCGAGTCGCCCCATTCGATCAGAATCGTAAGCGCGTCGTGCTGGGCGTCGGTCAACGCCGAAACCACTTCGCCCCCGTCGGCGCCTGGCGGCAAGGCGAAGTCGGCGATCTTGCCCTTAAGATCCACCACGATCTGCTGGGCTGCCCGAGGCCCGATCCCCTTCAACCTGGCCAACGCCTTGACATCACCCTCCTGAATCCAGGTCGCCACCCGCCGGGTCGGTTCATTCAGCGCCTTAAGCGCCCTGCGCACGCCGATCCCCTTGACCGCGATAAACCGCTCGAAGAATAGCTTGTCCTCAGCCGAAACGAAACCGATCAGCAGCGGCGTCAGGTACCCGGAGGTCGGCGTGCCTTCGAGAAACTCGAGCGTGTGCAGCGTCACCTGCCGGCCCCGCTCAGGCGTAAGCTCGCCGATCGCATAGGCCGGCACGAGGACCTCACGCGCGATCCCGTCGAGTTCGACGACGACCGAGTCTTCGTTCACCTCGATCAGGTTGCCGATAAGACGGACGATCACGCCGATCCACTCTCCGTAAGCGCTTGCGACCGGTTGCCGGCGTAGCAGAGGGCGATGGCCAGCGCGTCGGCTACGTCCGGCGATTGTGGCGCCTCATCCAACCCCAGCGTGACCTGAATTGCCCGCTGAACATTCTCTTTCGATGCGTGGCCGTTACCGGTAAGACACCGCTTCACGTGGGTGGCACTCAAATCCGCCACCTCAACCCCCATTCGTCCGGCCGCACACAGAATGATCCCGCGGGCGTGCCCCATCAGGATGGCCGTGCGCGGGTGCTTGTAGTGGGCATAGAGCTTCTCGACGGCCACCACGTTCGGCCGATGCTCGTCGAACAACGAGGTAACGTCGGCGTCCAGTTGAGCCAGCCGATCAGGCAAGCTCAGCTTCGGGTCGGTGCGGCACACACCCGTATCCACGATGCGCACCCGCTGAGGTGTTGCGTCAATCACCGCGTACCCCATCGCACCCAAGCCCGGATCGATGCCGCACACTAAGAATCCCATAAGAAAACCCACCGCCGGTAGACGCCACTGCCACCAAGCTGTACGCACCGGCGACAAATCAGCAATGTTCGATGAGCGTTAGGGTGCAGTGCAAAGGCCCACTTGTCAAGCCGTGCGTGAGCACCCGCGATTCACCGCCTCGGTGGTGACGCGCTACCCGGGCCGCACCCATCCCCAGGCCGCCCAGCCGGCCGGGTCCTGGCCGTAGAACGCCAGTAGCTGCCGGTACAGCTCGCGATGGTGCTTTCGCAGTTGTCGCGGTTGTTGGAAAAAGTGCTCGCTGGCCACAGCGAAGAACTCCGCCGGGTTCGTCGCTGCGTACGAGCCGAGCAAGGTGGGCTGGCCCCGATCATCGGCGGCAAGGAGAGCTTGATACTCGGCCGTGAACACCCGAACCCAATCGGAAAGGCGATGATCAGATGCCAGCGGCGGTGTCCCATCCCACAGTCCGTCCAGAGAATCCAGGGCGTGAGCGAACTCGTGGATGATGACATTGCCTCGCACCTGGCCCTTGTTTGTCAGACCTTTGATGCTGCCCCAGGCGAGCAGGACCGGGCCGCGATACCGGGCTTCGCCGATGCGCATCGATCTGATGTCGTAACGTTGTCCGTCCGGGCCGACGGCCTCGGTCGTCTCGCCGAACTCGCCCGGATAGACAATCACTTCGCGCGTTCGCGGGTAGAGACCGACCTGCGGCACGTTCAGAACGAGCAGACATGCGTAAGCTGCGATGACGACCTTCATCTCGTCGGTCACCATCAATCCTCGCGACCCCCAGAATGTTTTCTCAGCAATGAAGCGCTGAATATACTCCAACAAAGCGCCGCGCTGATCCCGCGGCAGGCGCCGATAAAAAGGTATATCGGACTCCAGAACGCGCAGCCAAGCATCGGGAAACGGTTCCGTCGGTGTCGCCGCCCGGCGTCCCGTGAAGTACCAAACTAGACGCTCCAACCAGTTCATGGTCCGGTGGCATCCAGTCGAAGACCGTTTCCGGAGTTTCTTCCTCGTCCGAAAACCCCAATCACTCTCCCACGTGAATTCGTGACATTCGCCCGCTCACTGTATCGAGTTCGTCGTGCTGACGATATAGCGTGAGACGATTGACCTGTCGGCGACAACGAACCTGTTACACGAGCATTGTGATGCGCAAAGAATTCCTCGATTTCCTGGCTGCGGGGGGCACCATTCCGCCTGACCGACTGGACGATCTCGGTACCGTGCTGCGGACCGCTCCCGAGCCGATCGGTCGGATTGCCTTCAGCCACGGGATGATCACCGGTTCGGACATTGATCTGGTGCTCGTTCAATAGCGGCGGGATCATCGTCCGTTTGGTGAGATCGCCACCAGTATGGGCATGCTAACGCGGGTACAGGTGGAGATGCTGCTTCGCATTCAGCGGCTTCGCTCTGCAACCGAGGCGGCTGAGGCGTTGGGGCTTTCCGGAGTCTGTTCCCTCGATGAGACCATCATCCAACTGGGTCGCTTCCTGTCATTGCCAAGTCAAACACCCGTTTGCCCAACCGGTTAGGCAGAATCCTGCCTGATGTCGACGGTGGAGTCTCCATCCCTTCGTGGCAGGCTAAAAGCCGCGAAGCGTCTTCCCAGCCCGCCAACAAGACCCTTTGCGCAACCTACAAGGCTCCTGTGAGGTTTGCTACGAACAAACCGAGGTCCGTCAGGTCCACATCGTTATCTTCGTCGATGTCAGCCGGTTCGCACCCGGGTGATACCGCGCCGCCCGGGCCGGTGAAACATAGTTGGAACTTTGAGAAGTCCTCTAGGTCCACATCACCGTCGTTGTTCGTGTCGCCGTTGGGACCGAACAGGTTGTGGATCAGGTAGATATTGTCGACGTCAACGCCTGAACATATCACGGCCACGCGTTCGCCCGGCTCATAGACGGTCAGGAAGTTTGGTTGCTCGCCAACGGGAAACCGATCGGCGACTTGCTCGCCGGTCTGTACGTCAAAGGTGTAGACGAAGTGGCCTGGATAGACGACCGACATGGCCGCCTGTGTGCCGTCGGCGGTGAACTCGACCGTCGCGTTGCCCTGTGGGGCAACGGTTTCCCCGAACCTGGCTTCGGAGATGATCTGCATGTCGGCCGGGTCGCTCACGTCGACAAACGTCAGTCCACGCGAATAAATGGCGCCGACCGTGTCGCCGTAGATCGCCACATCTTCCCCGAACCCCTGTGTGCCAAACGTCAAGCCGTCCGGGTCGACCACCGCCAGGTCGATCACGTCGAAGGAATACAAGACGCGCTCCTGAGAAGTTATGAACCCGGTCCGACCGTCGTCGGCGAAGACGATGTCATCATTGGAGCGGAAGTTGGATGCGCCGGGTAGCTCGATCGTCCCCGCCAACTGCATATTAGCCGGGTTTGAAACGTCGGCCACAATGATCCGCCCGTAGGTAGTGTCGGCGATGGCGATCCTGTCACCGGCCAGGCCGATGCGATCCGGATTGCCCGTCAGACGAAGCCCGTCGGGATCTTCCAGGCTGAGTGTGTCCACGTTGAATGAATACAACGTGTCATTCGGGAAGGAAGCTACGTAACCGATCACGCCGTCATCATCGATTTCGATGTTTTGACCTTGAATATTGGTGCCGCCGCCGATTTCTATGACTCCGATCACCTTGAGATTCTCGGGATCGGACACGTCGGCTACGAAGACGGCCTGGTTGGGAAACCACCCCGGCATGGCCAGCCGCTTGTTCGAGAACATGAACGAGTCGCTGGCGTGACTGCCGGGAAGCACCAGACCATCCTCATCCAGCAACCGCCCGGAAAGCATGGAGAACGACCACAACATGTTGCGGTTGAAACTGGGAACATAGCCGACATCACCATCCACCGCGAAGGTGGTGTTCTGATAAAACAGAGCCGGGTCGGGAAACTCTACCACCAGAGCCCCTTGTCCGAACGCCCATGCCGTGATCGCCAAAACCCACAACGAACTCCACACCATGATTCCTAGTCGCTTTCCTCTCATCACCAACACCTCGTCATAGAAAAAGCAGTCAACATTCCCCATTCCCCACGATGGCGGCCTGTATCGATCCGCCGCCAGGCTTGAGCAGACTTCGATTTCGTATAGCGACACCCCTTGTGGCTGACGGACGACCCTGCGGCGCCTGTACAACGGATACGCGAAGTCGGAGTCTGCTCTATTATAGCAGATTCCCTACGGCAGCGGGTGGGAGTCAGGCGGTTCTTCGGTCGCAGCCCCACTTTGGGTGGCGGAATCGTCCGGCTTCCCTGTCTCTGGCGGTGCCACCGCGTCAGGGCCTGGCTCTTCCGGTAAGCCCTCCTGCTCAGGCGACTCGTCGGCAGCACCGCTTGGGGCGGGTGGCTTGGTCTTGGGGGCTGCCTCTTCGGGCACCAGTTCGTCCCACAATTCGTCAAACGGCTTGAATAGAGGTTGGCGCTGGCGGGCGTGGGCCAGAAACTGCACAACACGCTGTGGCGACACTCCGGCGCGCAACGCCAGACGCAAATAACGCACGGTCCCCTCGTAATCCTCCATCCGATACGCCAGATCGGCCGAGAGACTGTAGACGTTGGCGTTCCTGGGGTCCAACTCCCCCGCGCGTTTCAGCCAACCTGCACACGCCTCGGGCATCTCCGCCCCCGGCCGGTGTATCAGGCGATAGCAAAGGTCGGTGTAGGCCGCGCTGAGTCGGCTGTTGACCGTCTCAACCGGGACCGACTCATCATCCCCTCGAAGAATCTCGGCCGCGGCGGCTTCGTCGCCGGAGGCCAGGTGATAAACGGTCAGAATACCCCGGCGGTTTCCATCGACGAAACGCCGGCCTTGCTCGGAGTCAGGAGCCGTGGCGTTCGCCCGCTCGAGTGTCTCCATCGCCAAAGACGGGTCCTGCGGCGACACCATAAACCGTGCCTCCGCGAGTTTGACAAGACACCCGGCCACACCCATCGGCGCCCCGGCGACCAGGCTCATCTTGTCGTAGGCGGATGCTGCAAGGGCCAATGCCTCCTCCGCAGCGGCGTAGTCGCCGCGTGCAAACCGAATCACCCCGGCGATTCGCAGGATTTCCGGGGCCCATTGTGCTACGGCATCTGTGGGTGCAGGAATGTAGGTTTGCTCGGCGATTGAGGCGGCTTTGGGGAGGATCGAAGAAAAGGCCGGGCCGAACTCGGGGCGGTCCGCCACCATTATGGCAAACTCAGCGGAGGCGTTGCTGACCGGTTCGTGCCGCAGTGGTTTGGCCAGCGTGACGAGGATCGTCCGCATATCAAGTGCGGCGCCGGCCGTGCGAAGGTACTCCAGAGTGACGTTCATGTTGTAAGGCTGGCGCGACAATTCACGTTTGAGTGCGTCGGCCATGCCCTGCAAGTAGTTCGTGGCCGACGGTTCATTGCCGTCGGCAGCGGCGTACTCAAGGAGAATGCGGTTAAGCCAGTACTCGATCCAACCACTGTCCACATATCCGGGCGAGTACGTTACCAGGTCCATGTACGTTTTCGCACTGAGCCCATGATAAGCCAGACTCACATTGCGGTCGGCTCCGGCCAGATTCCAGAGGTTGGGATCCGGCGGATCGGCCTGGACCGCCCGGTTGATTCGATCGAAGTAACGCAACTGCAGGTCTCTCGACTTGAGTCGATATGCATTGCTCAGGCGACGCAAATCGCGCAGCGCCCGGGCTGGATTGAGTTGTCGCTGCGGACGAGTCAGCAGCTCCATGGCTTGCTCGTACTTCTGCTCATGAACGAGCCTGGAGGCTTCATAGCTATTTCTTGCCGCTGCCCAATCCGCACGGGCCAGCGCCAGGATTCCGATAGCCGCCAAAATCGACGCCACGAGGAAAACCGAACGCCCGACACGCCTTGTTGACAGCGCCCCAACCAGATCAGACATGGGCGATCGGGACATGGCCCAGATCAGGCCGAGCGCCGTGAAGAACACGACCGGTACGGCCCCCAGGCGTAATCCGACCCCGAAACACTCGGCCACGCACACGCCGACCAGCGAGGCCATCAGACCCATGAGCGCCGCCCGATGGCCCGGGTCCATCGGTTCATCGAGCGTGGCCGTGCCGGCAAGAAGCGTCAACAGCAGCACGCAGGCAATCAGAACAAACCCGACCGAACCGAGGTCGGCCAACACCTCAAGCCATTCGTTGTGCGCGTGGTCAAGCCTTGCCCCCAAGGCGAGCGGGTCCATCTCAACATCCGATTGTCCTAAAGGATCGCCTTCGCGTTTTTCGGCGGCGTACGAATCGCCCACCAGAGCAAACCCGCCCTGTCCGTGGCCTCGCAGGGGGTGTTCCTCGAACATCCGCATGGCATAAGACCACGCGTACCCGCGCAGGCGCAAAGTCGCGTCTCGGCCCGTCGGCGACGGTGCGCTCGCCATGCCCGTGTACATTCTCCACCCGGCCAGCACGAGCAGCAGTCCGATGACGACGGCTATCCACCTTCGACCCCTGGGCAGGACGAAGAAGAACAGGGCCAACACACCGAGCACCAGCCCGGCAGCCGGTCCGCGCGACCGGGCCAGATAAAACGCCCACCCGCCCAGCACGATGCCGGCCAGCGCCAACATCAGTGCCGGCAAACGCCTCATCGCACCCGGTGTCGCCAGACGGGCGACCACGCCATAGACGACCGACAGACCGATGAGCAAGCCGGGGATCAGGCATGTAGACAGGAAAAGGGGATTGCCGAATGGAAACTTCGCCCGCAAGGTCGGATTGCGGACCTGGATATACCAGATCGCGATCAGTGCGCAGACCGCGGTCACAGCCAGAAACACGTAGGCCGCCGTCCGCGCGGCCGCGCGGTTCATCGTGTTGCCCAGCGAGAATGCCCATAGAAACTGGATCGCAAGTAGCGCCGTTCCGCCCAGCGCCAGCCCCAGAGCGTTTGACCAGCCGCTGCTGACCAAAGACCACAACAGATAGATTCCCGCGATGATCTGGGCCGCCACCAGCGGAGCGATCTGCCGCCTGGCCGACTCAGCCTTGCCTACGGATTCGTCGTTGCCGCCTTTGATGATGTCCGCGTCGGTTCGCTCCTGGCCCGGGGCGCCCCCTCTTGAAACGGCTATTCCCGTCACCAGCAGCGCAAGTCCGGTCGCCAGGGCGAAAACCAGCGACTTGACGGCATCGGCATGGAACGTTGGGAACTCGTAGTTCAGACACAAGGCGCTGACCAGGGCCCGTAGCGGCGAATTGGGCTGCCACTCGATCGCTCCATCGACCGGGCCGGGAGATTCCGCAACGCTTAGAAACAAGAACGAACCAGCCAGCGCTGCCGTGGTGATGACGATCATCACGACGTGGAGCGGCTTAAGAGTATCCGGATCCCAAATACGTGTAACGTTCATGGTTGAATGTCGAATGTCGAATAACGAGCAGAGAATAGCGAATGAATAGAGCTTGATACACCTTCACCGAAATCTGCCGCTGCGTTCATTCCGGTTTCTTGCTCGGCGCGATCCAGGGGACATCGCGGATGCCGGCGGCATGATTGGCCTGCCGCGACAGAGCGAACAGCAGGTCGCTGAGCCGGTTTAGATAGACTACACACAGTCCGTCGATGGGTTCGCTCTTGGCGAGCGCCACGGCGCGGCGTTCCGCCCGGCGGCACACGGTGCGTGCCAGGTGAAGTCGTGCCGCCGCCTCGCCGCCGCCTGGGAGAATGAAACTCTCGAGCGGCTCGACCTTCGCCGAGGCAATGTCGATCCAGCGTTCCAATTGCTCGACGTTGGCAGCCCTGATCTGCGAAGAACCATGCTCGCCGGAGGGATTCGCAAGCTGGGCGCCGAGAACGAAAAGCTCCGATTGAATGGCCCGGAGCATCTCGACCGTTTCCGCGTCGTCGATCGCCACGATCGCCAGGCAGATCGCCGCGTTGGTCTCGTCAACGTCGCCGTAGGCGGCCACCCGCGGGTGATCTTTGGGAACCCTCTGCCCACCGATGAGCCCGGTCTCCCCGCGGTCGCCCGTTTTCGTGTACAGCTTCATACCGTGCTTCCCAGCGAACACGCGACATTATAGGGGCCCCGCGCCGAGTCGCCAGCCGGTCCCTTTGCCCCAAGATATGGTCCGCAGACCTGACATTCGTCGGCACTGGTAAGGTGTCGAGGCTATTGACTCGACCTACGCCTGACAGGCTGGAAAGCCTGTCTCACAAACACCGGCCACCCGCTGGAGCGTCGACGCCGTGTATTGAATGGCATCGGCACGTACAATGAGATCGACATGACCCGGCGATCCTGGTTTCGAAAGCGCGGTTGGGGGCTGGCGGCGGGCGTTGCGGCGACGCTTGTGATATGCGGCGTTTATCGGGCGGGCCGGCTGCAGCGGCTCGATGATCTCGGCTATGACCTCAACTGCCGGTATTTCAGCCGAATCAAGCCCGATCCGTCGATCGTCATGATCGACATCGACGACAACGCGCTGGATCGCATCGGGCGCTGGCCTTGGGGTCGTCGGACGCTGGCCAGACTGATCCGCACCCTTGGCGGATTAAACGCCCGCGCTATTCTGCTGGATATCACGTTTCCCGAGCCGCAGGCACCGGGCATCGACCACCCGGCGTGGGGAAAAGACCACGACGTCGACCCGCCGGTGGAAATAATCGGCGAGTTTATCGTGGAAGACGCCAGGATCATGCACGACCGGGAATTAGCAGCCGCAATCGAGCAGGTCGGCCACGTCTACGTCGGCATGCACGGCCACACAACGGCGCCGGGGGCACAGTCGGTCAACGGGCTGCGGGAGCGCGCCATCGACCTGCTTCGCCGGCGTCCGGACGTGACGCTCAGTGAGTTTGAAGCATCGTTTGGCGACGAACTGCCGTTTGATGTGCCCGGTTTCTACCGCGAGGTGCAGGTCACGGCGCTGTTGGACGACGACTTTACGCTAGGCCGGGAGGCAATCGCTAAAGCCCTGGTGATTTCGCTAGATGAAACCGACCGGCACCTGCCCGGGGCTAAGCGCATCGTCGCCCGACGACTGGCGGAGGGTTTTCTTGCCCAAAGCCCTGACGGTACGTGGCCCGACTTTCACGCCTTGGTGCTGCCCGGTCGGCGATTCGACGATACGGACGCCGATCGCGAGGATCTTCTTCGGGCCTTTCGCGCCGCCCGCGCTGAACATGTGCTGCTTCTGAATTGGACAAGCACTCCGGACTCACTGACCGGGCGGTTGAAACGCGCCTACGACTTGTCCATGCCCATAGGATCCATCGCAGTGGCTGCACGCGGTGTGGGGTCCGTGGTGTTTCAACCCGCCGACGTCGGCGGCGTGGTCCGCGACGTTCCATTGCTCATGAATTACCAGGGCCGACTGCTTCCACACCTGGCCCTTGCCCTTGCCGTCGACCTTCTCGACATCGACTTATCGCGAACCGAACGCAGCGGTGATTCGCTGATCTTCCACCATCGGCGCAGCGGGCAAATATGGCGGGTTCAGATTGACGACCAGGGCACAAGCCCGGTCAGTTGGCACGTTACCGGCGAGTCGCCGGTGCCACACGGTCCAATTGCCGATTCTGACATTGGGCGCGTGGGCCGGAGGGTGCAGGCGCGCCGGCTAGAAGCCGGTGCTACACCGGTTGAAAACCGATGCTGTGCAGGCTTCGGACCACACGTCCCCGTCACACGCGTCATGGAGATCGTGGCGATCAGAGACGCCATCGATCACAACGACAAGTACCTGGGGCTGCGGCTGGCCAGGCTTGTAGAGCTTCAACACGCTACGACCCCGGGTGAGTTCCACGGGTACGCTCAACTTGTCCGCGAGCGCAACCGGCTGCGACGTCAACAGGCAAACACCGGCCAGGTGGGGTCCGTTCCCCGCCCGTTACTGCCGGAGGAAATGGGCGCCCGCGCTGCGGAACACGAACAAGACGAACCGGAGGCTGGCACGTCTGATGAGACGGTGCATGATCTTGATGCGCAGATCGGTCGCATCGAAGCGAGCGCCATGCAATGGTTTGAGTTCGTGAGGCGGCAGTGCGAGTCCGATTCGGGTGCCGGCGCGGATACGCCAACCGAATGCGCCGAGACCGCCGAGCTCGCCCCGTACGTCAGCGAGAAAGCGCGGGAAAGACATCGCGAGCGACAGATGGCACTGACACATAAAGGCAACGCGCTTGCCGATAATCTGCGATCCGAAATCGAGGGAAAGGTATGCCTGGTGGGGTTCACGGCCTCGTCGGTGGCAGACTTCCTGACCTCGCCGGTCTGGCCGCATGTGCCGGGCGTCATGGCCCACGCCAACATTGTGAACGCATTCTTGCAGAACCGTTTTATCCGTCGCGCCCCCGCCAAGGCGAACCTGCTGTTGATTGCGATTTCGGGCCTGGCTTTGACGATTCTTGCGTCTTTGCGCGGACCGTGGTTCGGCCTCGGATCGCTCGTGGCCCTTTGGGTCGGCCTGTCGGGCGTTTCCGCCGTCGCGTTTCTGACGAGTGACTACTGGATCGCCTCGGTGGCGGCCTGCCTGGTGTCCACAGTGGTATGGGCGGCGGTGACGGTCGCTCGACAGCTTACAGAGGAACGTCTGCGTCGCCGGATAATAAGCGTGCTGGGCCAATACACGTCCCCGACCATCGCGGCCCGCGTCGCTGATCAGGCGGGTGGAAACGAGTTCGACCCGCAACGAGCGTGCGTGACGTGTCTTTTCTGCGACTTGCGGGACTTCACCGGGTTGAGCGAGCGCCTCGGCCCCGAGCGAACGCGCGAAATCCTCAACCCCTACCTCAGCTTGATGAGCCGGCGGTTGATTGGCGCGGACGCGATGGTCAACAAGTTCCTCGGCGACGGGATTTTCGCCTTTTTCAACGCGCCCATCCTGCCGCGCGAGGACCACGCTGCCCGCGGATGCCAAACGGCGATCGAATGCTTCGACGCTCTGACCGAACTGAACCGCGCCGGCGATACTGCAACCCGGGGGGTGAAACTGGAGATGAAAATCGGTATCGCCACCGGCGACGTTGCCGTCGGCGACTTCGGCACCGACGCGAAGAAGGACTACACCTGCATTGGCGACGCGGTCAACCTGGCATCGCGGTTTGAATCGGCCAACACGGTCTTCGGCACCCGGATTATCGCAGACGGTACGACCCGTCAATCCGCTGGCGATGCGTTCGCCTGGCGACCGCTGGGGCTGATCCGAGTCGTCGGCAAGACACAGGCCGTCGAGGCTCACGCCCTGCTGGGTCCGGCCTCTGAAGTCGACGAAACCGAGATTGCCTACGCGGAGTCGTTCTCGCTGGCCCTGCGGCATTTCCAGGCGGGCCGTTGGGCCGAGGCTCTCGCCCAATTCGAGGATTGCCTGGGCGCCCGCCCCAACGACAAGGCAGCGCTGGCCTATCGCGCGCAGGTGGAAGCCTCTCTCAAGAAGACCCATCACCCGTCGGACTGGGACGGGGCGCTGGATCTGCCGCTGAAGTGAATTGCGAATTCCCAACAGCGAATTCGCCGTCGGCGTTTCCACATTCGACCGCGCTTCTTTCGGTTGTGCAGGTTGCAAGTCAAGTCGGGCGACCGCCCATCCGACAACACACGATGAAGCCGGAACATCCGGCGTGTCCACCGTCCAAAACCGTGCATCCAAGTGAGGTTGTCTTGCAGAGCCCGGTCGTCGAAGTCCTCATTGATGACGCGCAGCTCACGCCAAACGTCTGCGGTGCGCTTGAACGAGTCGGGGCGGAGGTTCATGTCCGAAATCTAAGCCGCGATCCTCCGCTCGAATCCTCGAGGCAGCACCATGCCAGGCTGGTCTTGACGAGCAACAGGGATGCCGTCGTCGAAGGGAAACTGCCAACACTGATAAAGTACTGCGAGGCCGACCCCTGCGCCACCTTGGTGCTGGGTCCGGGACCGGTCACCGGCGACCGCCGTCACTCGCTCGCCGGCCGCCACGCCATCGACTTCGCCGGCGAACTCACGCTCAGCGACCTGGCCGGTCGCCTGGCGACCATGTGCAGCCTTCAGAACTCGCTGGCCACGTTGCGTGACGAAGTGAACACGCTGAAGCGTAAAGGAACGGATTCCTCGATCCAGTTGAAGGAGCTGGAGGAGCAAGTCCGACTGGCGCGACAGGTGCAGCAGGATTTGCTCCCCAAGACGCCGCCGTCGATTACGGGGCTGAAGCTGCACACCTGGTTCGCCCCCGCCGGTGAAATCAGCGGGGACATGTACGATGTTTACCGGCTCGACGAATCGCACGTGGCCATCACCCTGGCCGACGCCACCGGGCACGGCATCCCCGCCGCCTTGCTGAGCGTCTTCATAAAACGATCCATGTACGGCAAGGAACTGATCCAGGACAGCTATCGCTTGTTGCAGCCAACTGAGGTTCTCGAAAGGCTCAACCGTGAGATGGTCCGCCTCGAGCTGTCGCAGTGCCAGTTTCTGGCGGCCCTGTACGCGGTCTATGATGAAGGGACCGGCATCTTGAGGTGGGCGCGCGGCGGCAGTCCCTTCCCGATCCTGATCCGCCCCGGCCAACCACCGCATCAGATCAAAAGCGAGGGGCCTTTGGTGGGTGTGATGACCGACGCACGCTTCGAGACCGCCGAGATTCAGCTCAAGCCCCAAGACGCCGTCCTGTTCCACACGGACGGAGTGGACGACCTGTTGGCCGCCGGCAATGCGAATCGGTCGCGCGGCGAGCTTCACAAAACCGACTGGTTCGACAAGCTAGGCCGGGTTGGGCCCTGGCAGCAGATCTCCGCGCTCAAGCTTCTACGAGACGCCGTGCCCGACGAAGGGATCGACCTGGACGACATCACGGTCATCGCGCTCCAGGCTACCGCGACTAGCGTCCCAATGCCCCCGCACGAAGCTGCAAGCCTGCAGCCGTCCCTCCTGCGGTGATCCATCAAGGAACTCCAACAAGACAGGTGCGGCACGGGTGTTGCTAGAGTCTCTTAGAAGGTGTATGAGAAATCTTATCCGAGCCGCGCCCGTAAGGAAGCGGTGCGGTATCCTCCGCGGAAAACCGCTCCCTAACGGTCGCGGCTCGGTTGCTCGTCCCGCTTCTCATGCACCCTCTTAGACGGCGCCACCTGATAAGCCTCCCCCCCGGCGTTTACAAGAGCCACAATGCGCTCGATCGCTGGGCCGGTGGCATCCTGATGGCGGACGACAACTTCGCGTGCTCGTGAACTTATCAGCCGGGCCTGCTGCGGGTCTGCCGGCAGGCCGGCGCCTGTTTAACTACGTTGGCGACGGGTTAATCCCTGTCATAGCGGTGGAGCTTGTGGCATGTGGTCTGGCAAGCTCCGCCGGTGGAGGTCTTCTGAAAACTGATTGCCATCTTCGAATCGCCGGCCTGCACTGACCCGGCTATATGGTGCGGTTGTTTACCGGCGTGGACCTCATGACAGGCGCGGCACGTTGCGCCTTTCTCCTTGCGATTTACATGAACATAGTGGAGGTTGCGGTCCCCGTTCCTGAAGTTCGTGTCGTCAGCGGTTCGTTCGGATTCGAACGCATCGGCTTCGTGGCACTGAAAGCACAGGGCGTATTTCTGCTGCTCATAGGATACGTAGAACTCTGACGGATAATCCTCCGTCAGTAACCGAAATCGCGAACCGCCGTGCGCCTGGTGGCATATTGAACATTCTCCGTCCTCGATCGGACCGTGCACGGATGGACTCTCTTTGAACAGCTTGTTCATGTCGGCTATGGGCCCCGACCCGGTTTCAATGACCTTGTTGTGGCATGACAGGCAAAGCCCCATCTCGTCCCGTCGCAAAATATGGTCCAGATCAGAGGCGTGCGGATTGTGGCAATTGGCGCACGCGCTGCCCGTGGTGACCGCGTCATGCCCCACGGCGGCGCCGCCGGCCTGCTCCAAGATATCATCGTGACAATCGCCGCAAAGCTCAGCCACGCTTGATGCCATAAGGTAGTACGTGTCGTTGCCGGCGTGCGGATCGTGGCAGGTTAGACACTCCCCTTCGGCGACGGGATCGTGTACGACCTTGCCCGAAGTTCCTTCCAGATGGCAGAACGTGCACATCGCCGCCCCCTCGCGGACAAGCTCAACCGTGTGGTCCTTCTCGTCCACCATCTTATGGCAGGCGTCGCAGGAGCCCACCAGGGCCGGGCCGTGAACAAAACCGCGATCGCCGTACTCGTCATGGCAACCGGCATCGGTACAGTCGAGAGCCTGCCTGAGCGGGGGTTGGTCTTGTGTTGCGGAGACGATCACCGCTGAGAGTACGATAACGCCGCAAGCCGCAAGTAACCTCATCTGTCTGCTCCGCCGAACGTGGATTTGTCGCGCAATCGCCCCCCCGCTTGCGGGGGGAACGAGGGGGGCAATCGCCCCATCGATACGAGGCGCACGATGTGAAAGGTACACGGTGAGCCGGTTATTTCAAGCCCGCCGCCACACGCGATCGGCTTGAGCGAGATCTTCTTGCCGCAACGTGACCAAGGCGTTCTGGCAAACAGGTGTGGCACGGGGTTTCAAACCGTGCTGTCACCGGCCAGTGGCCGGTGCCACACGGTCTAATTGGCCGGCCCACCAAGTCTAACGGCGTGTGTGAGACGCGGGACGAAAAACCGAGCCGCGACCGTGAGGGAGTGGTTTTCCGCGGATGATACCGCACCGCTTCCTTACGGGCGCGGCTCGGATAAGACTTCTCACACATGCTCTAACGCGGCTCAGCCGGTCGAACGTCCTGACCGCTGCCTTCCAGCAACCACTCGACGAGCCGACCGGTGCCCTGCTCGACGGAGACCTCGACGGTGTAGCCGAAATCGCGTCGTGCGGCCAAGATGTCGAAGTAGTGCGGCAGGCCGAGTTGGCCGGCGAGGAACCGGGTCATCAACGGCTCACGACGTATCCCCAACAGCCGGAAGGTCCACTCGAGGGCCGCCCCGATTCGATAGGCTGTGGGGTAGGACATCGATCTGGTCACCGGCGGTGCGCCGACGGCCTCGAGAACCCGGGCAAACCACTCCCACAACCGAAGCGGCTCGCCGTTGGTGATGAAGTATGCCCGACCGGCGCACGGCGACCCCGACGCCAGTGCGTCAGCGGCCTGAAGATGTGCCCGGGCTGCGTTATCGATGTAGGTGATGTCCACCAGGTTTGAGCCGTCACCGACCCGAACCAGCTTCTTACGCCGGGCACGATCCACCACGCGCGGCATCAGATGGGGATCGCCCGGGCCCCAGATCAGATGAGGCCGAAGCGCGACGGTCAGCAGCCGGTCTCCGTTCGCTTCGAGCACCTCGCGTTCTGCGATCGCCTTGGTTTCCGAGTAATGGGTGAGGTAGCGCTTGGGATAGGCGATCGATTCGTCCACCCCTCGGATCGCCCCACCCCCGATGGCCACACTGGGCGAACTGGTGAAGATGAGTTTCCCCACACCGCACGCCAGACACGCCGCCAGCACATTTCGCGTCCCGACGGTGTTGATCTGATAGTACGTGTCGCGTTTGCCCCAGATTCCGGCCACTGCGGCTGTATGAAAAACCACGTCCATCCCCTCGCAGGCTCGCTGGATGGCCTGGGCGTCGCGCACGTCGGCCTGGGTTGTCTTTATCCCCTCCCGCTCCAAGGCGGGATAACGGTTGCGACCCAGTGCGGTGACGTCGTCGCCGCGCTGGTGCAGCATTGCGGCGATCTTGCCGCCCAGGAACCCCCCCCCACCCGTCACCAGCACCTTCACACCAGTTGCTCCGCCGCCCACCCGGCCAACTCCTCGCGCCGGATCTTCGCGTTGTGACGAATATCCACGGGAAATGATCGGTAGAAAAGGACGAGCCTGATCGGCCGCGTCCGCTCGTCGGCCGCCCCAAGCTCCAATAATTCCCTGGTGAACGCAGACCTACGCGTGACCTTCGGGAATCTACCGGGCAAGGGCTCGATTATGATGACCGGAGTTTGACGGCCCTTCGACCCCACCCCGACCAGGGCAGACCTGCAGACGTCCTGGTGCTCGTTGAAAATGGCTTCGCACTCGACGGTAAACAGCGGGCCGTACTCAGTGACCACGCGGTGGGCTTTGCGACCGCAGAACCACAGTCGCCCGTCGGCGTCGCGATAACCGACATCCCCCACCCGGTGCCACACCCTGTCACCGTCGTATATCTTGTGCAGCGCGTTGGCCTTTGGGTCGTTGAAGTACGCCTTGGTGACCACCGGCCCACAGACGACGATCTCACCGTGCCGGCCGTCGGGGACGACCAGTTCGTTGCTCCAGTGCTCGATCGGCTCGTCGATGATTCGGATGAGCCTCACTTCGGTCCCGAGGTCCGGTTTTCCCACGCATGTGCCGCGGCCGAGCCGGGCACGGTCGGACAGCCCACCCTCCAGCAGCTCCCGGCCGGAAATCGACGAGACCGGCAGCGACTCCGTGGCTCCGTACGGCGTGTGCACGTCCGCTTCAGCCGCCAACACGTGCCGCATGTCCTGCAGAACCTGCCACGACACCGGCGCACCGGCGGTCAGAACCCGACGCAGCGTCGGTAGCTTGATCCCCCGATCGACGCAGTACCGACCCACCTTCCGCCAAAGCGCAGGTGAGCCGAAGCTGTTGGTGACGTGGTGGTCGCGGATGACCTGGACGATCCCGGCAGGGTCCGCCTGCGCGGGCTTACTCGGATCCATGTCCGGAATCACGCAGGTCATCCCCATGGCCGTGCTGAACAAGGCAAAGAGTGGAAACGCCGGCAGGTCCACCTCGCCCGCTTCGATGCCGTAGTAGGCCTGGATCGCGACCACCTGGGCGTGGAACATGCCGTGTTCATAAACGACACCCTTGGGCGGACCGGTGCTGCCGGTGGTGAACAGGATGGCTGCGATCTCGTCGGGCCGCGTGGTGGCCGTTGCGTAGGAGTCGTCTGCCCGCTCGGTAAGATCGCGGAGTGTATGCCCGCCCCACAGCAGCCGCCGCCCGACCGTTACCACGGCCCGTAGCGTCGGGAAACGGCGGCGGTACACCACTCGCAGTAACTGGGCGCGAGGAATGCCGACGAATGCGTGCGGCTCGACCCGGGCGATGCAGTCCACCATGCGGGCAAGACCCATTCCCGGATCGATCATCACCGGTATGGCCCCGATCTTGAACAAGGCGAAGACCAGCCCGATGAACTCCAACCCGGGGCCGACCATTACGACTACACGATCCCGGCGATTGATCCCGGCGCGCTCCAGCCCGTTCGCGTAACGGTTGGAGTGGGCCTCTAGTTCGGCGAAGGTCCACTGTTGATACCTCGGTGCTGCGCGGTCGGGCACGCCATATGATCGCTCATCGTCGTACGATCGGTCATCGTGTACCCCGCCTCTGAAGAGGCGGGCCACCCGGCCACCTCTGAAGAGATGGGCTACCCAACGTACTTCGAAGATATGACGGACCTGGTGTAAGAGGTGGAGCACCCGTCGGCGCCGCCCGGTTGCCGGCGGAACGATCACCGCCGTGTGATCCGGCACCTTGGCGGCCATCCGAGGCAGGTAGGATGCGATGTTGAACGTTTGAGGCTGCGTTGGCTTGGATGGCGTTCCCTCAACCGGAAGTGACTGCGTGGTCAACGGATTGTCACCTCACATCGGACAACGCGCCTACTCGTAAGTCTTCAGGTCGGGTCCGGGGCCGACGTCTTTGGTGTACTGTCCGTCGCTTTTCCGCGTGTACTTGGTGAAGCCCTTATCGGCGAGATTCGCGTCGCTCAGGATGTTCTTCGGCGGATGCGCCAACACGGACAACACACGATGACAGGCTCGCCCGCATTGCGGACATTTCTTCAGCGGTTTATCGCTCATCGACTGCATCACTTCAAAGCCGTCTTTGCAATAGTCGCAGCCCTGGTCGTCGGGTTCGTATTCGTATATGGGCACCGTCGTCTTCCTTTGTTTTACCTGCCACCGTTGCGTGTTTCCATCAGGCCCTTGGGCGCGATCCAAGCCGACTGGCCGGCTACACATTGAACTTGAAGTTGATGACATCGCCGTCCGCCACGATGTACGACTTCCCCTCCTGCCGTACCTTTCCGGCGGGTGCCCCATTCTTCGCGCAGCGAAGGGTGGGGGACGGACACCGCTGAACCCGTCATCCCGCACCGCGTCCGTCCCCAACCCTTCCGCAATGCGAATTGTGTACATTATTCATGCTCGCGTCCTAACCTGTCATCTGACCGGCTGGAAAGCCGGTCCCACAGAGAAAGCCGGTCCCACAGAGAAAGCCGATCCCACAGGGGTTTTGGGGTAGGCTCTTACCACCGTTGCGTGTTTCCATCAAGCCATTGGGCGCGATCCAAGCCGACTGGCCGGCTACACGTTGAACTTGAAGTTGATTACATCGCCGTCTGCCACGATGTACGACTTCCCTTCCTGCCGCACCTTTCCGGCCGCCTTGGCACCGCGAATGTCTCCGTGCGCCACCAGGTCGTCGTACGCAACCGTTTCGGCGCGAATGAAGCCCCGGGCCATGTCGGTGTGTATCTTAGCCGCAGCCTCCAAGGCGGTCGTCCCCGCGCGAATCGGAGTGGCCCGGACTTCCTCGGGCCCCAGCGTGAAAAAGGAAATCAATCCCAGCGCTTGATAGCAGGACTGGATCAGCCAGTCACGGGCCGGTACCTCGATGCGCAGGTCGGCGAAGAAGGCCTCCCGATCATCAGGATCCAAGGCGGCGATTTCCGCCTCGGCGGCGGCGCACAGCGTGACGGTCTGTCCGGCGTGTTCGCTGAGCGATTCCGTCGGCTCGTTGATCCGGTCTTCGGACACGTTTCGAATGACGATAAGCGGCTTCGGTGTCACAAAGGCAAAGCTTGCGGTCTGCCGGCGCTCCTCGTCCGTGGTCACAACGGTCGAAAGCGCCTCGCCAGACTCCAACGCCGCCTGGAAACGATTCATAAGGTCGATCTCGTGCCGTTCCTGATCGTGGCTCGCGGTCGGTTTGCGCAACGACTTCTCCAGACGCTCGATTCGCGTGGTGACCGCGTCCAGATCGGCGAACAGCAGTTCGTCCCAAATCTCGACCACATCCGCCCGCGCATCAATACGATCCCTGTACGCGGGGACCGACGGGTTGTCGTGATCGCGAACTACCACCGCCAGGGCGTCGCACAAACGAAGCTCAGGCAGGCATCGGCGGAAGCTGTCCGAGTGCCCGCCGTCCGAAGGACTGCCGCCCGGAATATCAACATACTCCACGGTTGCTTCGGTAATCTTCTTGGGTTTGCACAGCCGGGCCAGGAACTCAAGCCGCGGCTCGGGAACCCGCACCACAGCCCGACGCACCTCGGGCACGGCGTGAGGATCGACTGGCGTGCCGGTCACTGCGGCAAACACACTTGACTTACCCGCCCCCGGCAGACCCACAATGGCGACTTTCATGCCGTATGTCCCTGGTTTGGTCCCGGATCAGCCCCGCTCCGCAACGGCGCTGCCGATCGCCTCGATCTCAAAACTCCCGCGCATGTCGCCGAGTTGAAGCTCCAGGGTGTCTCCAGTGCGTTTTCCCAGGATGCTCTGAGCCAACGGACTTCTGTAATTGTATGAGTTTCGGTCGATGTCGGCGCTCCATGGGTCAACGATACTCAACTCGATGCGCTCCTGATTGTCGGCCTGCTTGAGCGTCACTTTCGATCCAATGCCGACGTGGTCGCTCGGCACGTCACCGGGATCCAGAACCCTGGCGATGCTCATTTCGTTCTGCATTATCGCCAACCGACCTCGCAGCAGGTCTCGCTCCTCCAGCGCGGATTTGAACTCGGCGTTCTCGCTCAGATCACCCTTGGAGGCCGCCTCGCCGATCGCCCGCGCGTTCTCCTTTATCTTGACATTGACATGCTCTTCGATCTCCGCCTGCCGACGGGCCATCCCCGCCGGCGTCACGAACAGAACATCCTCGCGAAGCCACGGGCTGACCTCGGGTTTGGCGTGCAGGTCGGGGAACCGATCGCTGATCCGTCTGAGCAGATCCTCGCAAACCACACGTCCCAGACTGTCGAGGCGGCGGATTTGCGTCCTGACCGTCAAGGCCATCCCTTTCTCGATGCCTTCAAGACACGTTTCGAATCGCTCGTACTTTCTGCTCGACAGGACCGCCCTGGCCCGCAGGCTTCGCTCTCTGGCCACCTTCCGATCGATCGAATCATCACGGCGCAGATCGCCAAGTACCCCCAGGATGCGCATCAGGATCGTCAAAAGACGAACATTCGCGATTTCCGCTTTCCGCGTCGGCCCGTTCCACAACCACAGCAGGGCTTCGTTGTGGTCGAGCGGAGATGCTAGGATTCTCTGCACGATCGGGTCGAACTGGTCAACCCCAAGACCGGCGTCAACAAGGCGCTGCGCCAGATGGTCACACACGGCAAACGGCATGCGTGGTAGGAGTTCAGCGAAGATGTCGCGCCAGGAATCCGGCCGGGACGTCTTGACGCAATCGAGCGCCGTGCACATCAGGGCGTCATCGTCGATCAGTGCAATCAACCCGTTGATGTCGTGGCTCGATTGTACCAACTCAACCGCAAGCCCGAAGGGATCGTCGATCCCGATCAGCGCACCGCTCCGCGCCGCCAGCACGGCGTCGCGCATCGCTATTTTCGCCCCGGCCTTAATACGCCTCTTGGCGTCGGCTTCGAACCTGCCGTGGAACCGGCGCAGCAAATCCGCATCCGGCGCCCTGTTGTGCTGCTTGCATTCTCGAACGTACTTTTCGACCAGCGTCCAACGGTCCATCGGGTCGCGCAGTAGTTCGAACCGGGCAAGGTGCCGCGCTTCGACCGAATCACGACTCCCATCGTAAGTGAGGTAATACGGCGAACGTCCCTCGATGATGATCTGCGGCACGCGCCTCAAAGCCGTTCGCGCCTTGGTCCACCACTTCTTCCAGTCGGAGGCCTTCAAAACCTCGGGCACCAGAATCGATTCAAGCTCATCGCTGTCCAACTTGTTGCCGTGCAGTTTGCAGAGCGCGACGACGATCCCGGCAGGGTCTTTCTCGAGCCTGCGGGTCAACCCGTCCTGATCGAATTGACGCATCACGCGAAAATCGTCAGGCTCGGCAGGGACGAACGCGTCGGCAAATCTGACCGGGTCCAGCGTATGGCTCCCACTTCCATCGACGAACCGGATCGACCAGTCGCTGGTATCGATCTGTTCGACCCGCACGGCGCCTTCGTCGTACCGCCTGGCCGCATACACCCCCGGCTGGATGGAAAGACAGACATCCAGCGTACGCAGAGCCCGACGTACAGGACGACCTCCTTCCAGACCTGCGTGCTCGAATAGCTCGGCAAGCCCCTCACGATCCGCGTAAGCACTTTCGTACAACTGGGTCGCCTGCTTGCGAAGCTCGGCGTTCTTCGGCACAGCCAGCAATATGGGGCCGACGCCGCCTATCGCCTCAGCCGGGTTGAACCGCGTGCCCAAAGCCTCCAGCGCAACCCACGCCAGCGCTCCGGCCTCCTCGGCTCTGCCCCTCTCGGCGAGCGTCTCGAGCACACCTGCGTATCGGGCGATGCCCCCAGGCGTCAAGTCCGACGACTCGAGGACCTTCATCCACTCGTCCTCGACCGTGGCTATGTTCCCGCTGCCGGCCAACTGAATCAATGATTCAGGCTGCATGATGCTTTACTCATCGTCGTGACGAAGATCGCGCCAGGGTGCCCGCCGTCGTTTGTCGCCACTGCACCGCCGTCAGAACCCCCATTCTGCCACGGTTTTGCCGATCTGTCGAGACGCGAGGACGTCCTTTGGGCAATCAAAGGGCTTGCGTGAGCACATATTAAAAATGCCCCCTCCTTTCGTTCAGAAAGGAGGGGGCGCCCGGCTGGAGCCGTATCGAACTGTCGTGCTGCCAAGACCACAGGAGTTCGCCCCTTCATCCCGAAGGAAGGAGTGCAGCGCTCCCGCAGATCGTCACCACGCGGGCGAGTGCCTAGCCGCCGCAACTGTCCCGCTTGCCTTTGATTTTCTTGCAGAATCCCTCCCCGCCGCCGGGGCAAGGGATCTGTGCGATCTTCAACTTCTTGGGGCATTCTCCCAGCTCGAAGCACTCAAACTCAGAGACGATGATATCCCCCTTCTTGGGACACGTTTTGCAGCCCTTCCTCTTCTTAGAGTTCTTCTTGAGTTTGTAGTGGCACAGAGAAGGCTCACAACCGCCGGTGACATCGGGCCCCCATCTGGCGATGTTCTCCACCTCGCAAGGTAGGCTGCCGATTTCGTCGAACCCACCTGCGACGTACAGGGCCTTGCCAACCTCGGTTTTGTCGTTGAATTGCGCCAGGGCGAAGATCTCGCCGTACACCTCGCTCTTGTATTCGAGCCATTTGGCATTGACCCCGTCCCACGCGGCCATAGAACCCTGGCCTATGCCGGCCACGTACAAAACGTCGTTTAAGACCGCAAGCCCTCTGACCTCAAACTCGACTCCGCCGCGCAACTTAGACCAGGCGTCGCCGTCCCACTTGGCGATGTTGTTTGCACTCTTCGACCCTGCTTTGTTGAAGAAACCACCCACATAAAGCGCGTCGCCTTGCCCGTCATCGTACATCGTCATGGCGTAGACCGAGGCGCCCTCGTTCATCCCACCATCAAGATCGGACCACGTGCTGCCGTTCCAACTGGCGATGTGGTTGACATCCTTACCGCCGGCCTGTGAGAAATCGCCGCCCGCATACAGGTCCTTAAAACCCCCGGCGGATGGTGCGAGCAGGACATGGACAATGTTGTTCGTTCCATCACCCATGGGGGACCACTTGGTGCCGTTCCACTGGGCGACGAAGTTGGCGGCTTCACCACCGGCCTCCCAGAAGTTGCCGCCGGCATACAGGATATTGCCCTCTCCGTCATCGACTACGGCCAGGGCACTGACGTACTCGTCCATTCCCCCATCTTGCAGTTTAGACCACCTGATGCCGTCCCATTTGGCGATGAAGGGCAAGTCCTTCAAGCCGTTGTGGTTGGTCAGGAAATTGCCACCGGCATAGAGCGCCGGTCCAATGGATGAGCCCGACGAGGCTATAGCCAGGGAATAGACACCAATGCACAATCCCCCCTCGCACCTCGTCTCCAATCCGCCGTCCAGATCCGACCATCCGTTTTTATCGTACTTGGCAACCCCGTGGGCATCCTTCCGGTCTGCCTTGGTGAAAAAACCACCTACAAACAGACCGGGACCGACGTCGGTTTTCTCTTGGGTGGCTGCCAGAGCGTTGGCTCTGTCCTCGATCAACCCAGGATTGCCGAATTCCGAGTCCCACTGGGGATCCTGCGCCAAGGCCGGCGCTATCGCCCATGAAAGGACGGCCAGCGCGACCAGAACAATGTACGAACGATGTCGCCAGGAGTTTCTGGTGTTCATCCGAAGTGTCTCCTCCGCTTCAAGTAGTGTTAAAAGAAACCTAATCCCTCACGTTTTCCACAACATGGACAAGAGACGTTTCAGTCCCTGATGACGCCATGCGTTGAGTCGACTTCATGTCGCGCCAGGCAACCGCCCAGCCACTATTCCAGCGATCAAGCAAACGCTCGCCCCCTCCGTATACTCTCAGGCGTCCGCCGGTTCTGCGAAGCATGTCGATTTGTCCGACGAACCGCGAATCATTGACGGCATCGGTGAAACCCGCTGGGGCCTGACGCCCGTCTGAACACCCGGCCCACCCGCTGCCGTACACAGCGGACCGACCACGGCATTCTCACGTACAATGCGGACATGCCACGCGTGAAACACCCGATACGGCATACGCGCACCAAGGCCACGTCACACCCCGCTCGACGCTCAAAAAAGACGCAGTTCTCGGGAACCCCAACAAACCACGCGCAGACCTTTCACCCTCACCAACGTCGCGCCGGATCGGTCCGCAACGTCTGCGCGACGCCCGTCCGGATTCCCGGCCTTCAACATCCGGTGTCAATTGTAACACCCTGTCGATCGCAAGTCAAGGTTGACCCCACGACGCCCGGACATAACTCCCCCGCGCACGTCGGCACGGGCGTCACAGGGGCGTCGACGGGTGATTTTGGAGTCCGCGAGGCCTTGGGCTCAACGTGTCATAACCTGCGCGGACACGGCTGTACGTGCGGGCAGGGACGGGCAGGTGTACGGCAGAGCGAGGGTAAGCGGTTGGCAGGGCGGGAAATGCTGGCGAGGCTGCGCCACTGCTGCAAGAGCCTTCCCTCAACCCGACCAACGATCGAAGCCACGGATCACTCACCACCCGCACTGCCGGATCATCATCCGGGCCCAACCGACCAAACTTACCCCACCCAACGCGACTTTACCCGCTGCACTTATCCGGGCCGGGGCAACTTAGCGTGCAGGCGCGATTCGGGCATTCGACGATGCTCATACGTCGTTGCCCGGACTGGCCGGTCCACTTGGCCTTGCCGTTACCTTTGTTGTTTAGCACGACCGTTTTTTGGTTGACGCTGTTGTCGATGTGCAACACCGTTCCGCCCGGCAAGCCGGACTTGACTTTAGCCTTGAGTTTTCCGTTCTTGCACTTGTTCTTGAACTTCTTGATCAGATTGCAGTTGATACCACCGTCCAGGAAGTCGGAACCTCGCACGTCGCTGTATCCACCGGAGCCGACCAACGTCCACTGGCCGGTGTTGGTGTTGATGGTATACAGTTCCATCCGTGCGCCATAGCAGACACCGCTCGGTGCGAAAGCGAGCGTCTGCAAGTCACGGCAGCCAACGTTTGGATTGACATCCGTTACCGCACCGGTGTTGGTGTTCACCCTCGCCAACCCCATACCATTCTGAGACGTCCCCAGGTCCCAGGCGTAAAGCGTCCCACCCGGGGCAAACGCCATCCCCTGAATACCAGGAACGCCCATACTCCCAATGAGGACTGTCGCCCCGGTGTTGACATTAATCGTGTGAAGCCGATCGATCTGACCGTGGCCAAGGTCTTCAACCCCGTAGAGAACACCTTGCGCTGACATCGCCAGGGCGCGAATGTCGTCTATGGAGATCCCCGGCCCGGCACTGGCCACGCCCGTCGTCGGATCAATCTTCCACAAAATGTTTCCTCTGCCCGCCGAGTAGAAGGTGCCGGCCCCGTCGCCAGCCATCGCGTTTAAGCTCGAAGTCCCTGTCGGTCCCAACAGGCTGCCCGTGCCGGTGGAGCTGTCGAGCTTATAGGCGTTCCCGGACCAGGAAACGGCGAGCATGTCCTGCGCCGCGATGTTCGGACCGGAACCGTTGCTCGTCGAAAAGACACCCTCCGGTGACGGTGTCGCCACGCCGAGGATTCCGTCGGCGTCCGGGTCAACCGAAACCGCAACCTCGGCGAGTGTTGGGGATGCCAACAAACAAATACCCAATGCGAACCCGAAAAACTTCAACCATCGGTCCATCATGCGTCCTCCCAAAAAAAGAAAAAAACCCGACAAGTAGACTGCCCCCAAACCAAGAGCAAGGAGACCATGCTGTCCCCTTACAGTCTACACCCTTGACGCCTCAATCGCCCCCTGGGCACGCGCCCGCCGGGCACGAGGAATGACTTCCGAAATCCGTCTGGCCTCTGTAGCAGCCCCGTCATCCCGCCGCTCCAGCTCTGGCCGAAGGGCCCACAACGAGAAGAGATGTTACCATAGTCGCACCTCTTTTTCAACGATCCCTTGAGAATTCGGCGGAAAAGCCCTGTTGAACGTGTTGTTGCTCGGGCTCCGCCTGTGGGGTGCAGTGCACCGGGTCCGTCCCGGACCTGGCCCACACCGCTGCACGCGCGAGCTATCAGCGCGCCTCTTTCGTCTCGGCTACTCCGTTCACGTGGAAGACGGGCGGTTCGTCGATTGTGCTACTTTGGTCCGGTCAGGGCCGCATATTGGTCGAAGTGCAGCAGGCGATTGCCGGCCTTGTCGCGCCGGCACGCGTTGCGGTGCAAGCTCTCCATAGCAGGCAGCAAAAGCTTGAAGTGCTTGAAGCCGCCAAGATCCTTCTCTTGAATCTTGGGCTTGCGCTTGCGTCCCTTACTTCAAGTATGGAACATAAGGCGCAAAGCGCAAATAAAGTGTGGCGCGAAATCGTGTAGGTGCTCAGCCGAGCAACCCCCGTGCCGAACGGGATTTGGGGCACCAGGCGGTCACCCACTCTTCGTTGCGCGAAAGATGGGGCACCACGCTGGGCGTGGCACTCCGTGAGGATGACTGATTATGGGTCGTGAAGAGCATGACGTGACTGAGTTGGTCGATCAGCTTCTTACCCAAGGGCTGAAGCGAAAAGCCAGCGACATTCATTTCGAACCGACCGACAGCGGCTTTGTCGTACGCCTTCGGGTCGACGGGCAACTCGTCGATTTCGAGTCGCTTCCCGCTCGTTTATCAGAGAACGTGGTCGCCAGGCTCAAAGTGCTGGGTTCCCTGTTGACCTATCGGGTTGACATCCCTCAGGAAGGCAGTCTGCGATGGCGTCCTGACGGCGACGAGCCGGCAGGCGACTCCGTCGATCTGCGTATCGCAACGTTTCCAACCATTCGCGGTGAACGAGCGGTGGTGCGCGTGTTCAGGAAGACGGAGGAGTTGCAGTCCCTTGACGCCCTGGGCCTGCCGCCGGATCAGGTGGACGTGCTGCGCGCCGCGGCTGAGCAACCGGCGGGGTTGATCGTATTCACCGGCCCGGCTGGGAGCGGTAAGACCACGACCCTGTATGCAATGATCAGACACCTGCGAGATCGTTTCCCCGAGCGAAGCATCATCACGCTTGAAGATCCGGTTGAGCAGCGAATCGACCGCGTGACTCAGATCCAGATCAATCCACATGGCGAACTGAGCTACGAGCGTTGTCTGCGATCGCTGCTGAGGCAGGACCCGCAGGTACTGCTGATGGGCGAGGTCCGCGACCAACGAACCGCCGCCGTGGGCATGGAGGCCGCCCTGACGGGTCATCTGATCTTGACGACCGTTCACAGCAGCGACCCGGCGGAGACCGTGGTGCGTTTTCTCGAGATGGGCGTTTTGCCGTATCAGCTTGTCAGCACGCTCTCGCTGGTCTGCTCGCAGCGTCTGTTGCGCAAGAGATGCCCCCGGTGCGACCCGGCGGACTCCGAACAGTGCCCCGTATGCCTGGGAACCGGGTTTTCCGGTCGCACCGCCATCGCCCAGGTGGTCCGCATAGACGAGCCCACCCGTCGGCTGATTCTGAAAAGCCCCACGGCCGGCGAGCTTCGGGAGGTCCTCAAGCGGCAGGGATACGATCTGCGAACACGTGCCGAGGCGTTGGTAAAGGACGCAGTCACGTCCGACAGCGAGGTTCAACGCGTACTGGGCCGGGTTTGCTGATGTGTGCGTCGGCCTAGTGTCGCGTCACTCGTAAATCTGCGGGTTGCCGATCAGGCCTGCAAGACAGAACCGCGACCGTGAGGGAGCGGAGATACGCCGGACGGTGTCCAGACGGGTAACCGCTTCCTAACGGG
>Ga0114922_10000478_pt1 | contig 38303 bp, 35 predicted proteins | sample AartaG_FD_100975 | JGI IMG/M metagenome (GOLD analysis project Ga0114922, IMG submission 100975) | Deep subsurface microbial communities from Aarhus Bay to uncover new lineages of life (NeLLi) - Aarhus_00045 metaG | ecosystem: Environmental > Aquatic > Marine > Oceanic > Sediment | place... | reverse complement strand
ATAAGCGGATTTTGGAGAGTTTATTTTAGCTCAAAACTGCTTGACATACCTTAGGAAATCTGGACAGAAAACAGGCTCCTTTAAGGTGTATTCTGTACCTGCAATCCATGATTTCATATTATTTTAATTATGTCAAAAAAATAAAGCTTTCAGCAGAATGAGTAAAAGGAAGGATAAAATGAAATGCAATACCTATGATAAGGGATACAGTCACCTGTGGGCAAACAGTTTTCCTGCGGGAAAAGAAAAGGGACCATTATCGGAGTCATGAAGAATGCCCATTTTAGATCGCTTCATTTAGAGATTAAGCCGCTTGTCTTCTTTATGATGGAAGATGTGTTGGAAGCGACCCAGTATGGTGTGGTTCTCATCAAAATCAACGGGGAGAAAACAAAAGAGGCTCTTGCGAAAATCCAGAGTGTCTGGGAAAGTCTCAATCCGATATCTCCCTTTGAATACCATTTCCTGGATCAAAAATATGACAGCTTGTACAGGAAAGAGCAGCAGATCGGGACTATTTTAAACTCTTTTACTCTTTTTGCTGTTATTATTTCCTGCCTTGGGCTATTTGGTTTGGCCTCATTTTTAACCGAACAGCGAACGATTGAGAGCGGGATAAGAAAGGTACTGGGGGCGTCTGAATCCGGGATTGCTGTCCTGCTTTCTAAACAGTTTATAAAATGGGTGTTGATTGCGAATATCTTTGCTCGGCCGACGGCATACTTTATTATGAATAAATGGCTGCAGAGCTTTGCCTACCGGATAAACATCGGTGTTTGGATGTTTGTCCTCTCGGCAGTTCTTGCTATGGGGATTGCCCTTATAACAGTCAGCTACCAGGCTTTTAAGGCCGCTAGAGCCAATCCCATCGATTCTCTGAGGTATGAGTAAAATCTTAGTTTAGCTGCATCAACTTTCCTCAACAAACAAAATATTTGGTAACCTTTTTCTGTCTTTAAGCATTTTATATTTTTGAATCCAATAGAAATGGAGACAAAATAGATTTACTGACAAGATTGGAAAAAGCCTATATTGAAGAGAATTTTGAAGTTATTTAAAAAAAGCATTGACAACCTATAGTATAGGTGTTATAACCTAATAAAGAGGTGAAAAGTGCTTGAAAAATTGTTTGGAAGCAAAACCGCAGAAATAGTATTGATGTATCTGTTTGTCTTCCAGGAAGGGTATCCAACAGAAATCTCCAGGATTTTCTCCATTCCCCTGAATATGATCCAAAAACAATTATTCAAATTTGAAGAAGGTGGAATGCTGGTAAGCCGACTAAGGGGAAAAGTCAGAATTTATCAATGGAATCCCCGTTATCCCTTTTTAAATGAGGTTAAAAAACTTTTAGAAAGAAATTTTGAATATCTTCCTGAGTTCATTAAGGAAAAGTATTACAGGCAGCGCACCCGTCCTCGAAGAAGGGATAAGAAATGATTAATATCACAAAAGAAACTGCTTTAAAAGAATTGGCAGCAATTGTTGGGAAAATATTGAAGGATGCCAATATCGATGCTGTGCTTACAGGTGGAGCAGTTGTGTCAATTTATACTGATAATAAGTACCAGTCTCTTGATCTGGATTTTATCACCTATAGTTCATACAAAGAATTAGAAGAAGCTTTTAAAGGTACTGGCTTTTATCGAGACGGCCGCTTTTTTAAACACCCTGAAACTGATTTTTATATTGATTTTCCTGCTCCTCCTCTGGCTATTGGCAATAAACCTATAATTGAATTTAATGAGATTATTTCAAAGAATCAATATCTTAAGCTGCTCACTCCTACCCATAGCGTAATGGATAGGCTGGCAGCTTATTACCATTGGAATGACCAGCAATCTCTTATTCAAGCCTTAATGATCGTCAAAGGCCATGTTGTTGATTATACTGAGATTAAGGAATGGTCAAAAAAAGAAGGCATGGAAGATAAATATGAGCATTTTAAAAAAAGAATTAAGATATAAAAGAACAAATCAATAATTTTACACAAGATTTTCCTAGTAGTATATTTGTATACATTTAAAGGGGAGTCGAGTATTTATCTCCCCTGCAAAAGTAGCTTTATCTCATTCATTAACTGTTTGCAATTAGAAGCGTAGAAAAAATGGGGGAAGTCCTGGATATTAATACTATTGATTGGCAATTCGGTTTTCTGATAGAATAACAATGTGAAAACAATTTCATTATGATAGAAACTAAACAAGAACAATTGTCCTTATTAAAGAAATGGTTAACTGCTGTCCGGCCCTGGGCTCTGCCCGCATCCACTATGCCGGTGATATTCGGAACCTCGTTGGCTGTTGTATTCGGGAATGCCCCCTTCGATATTTTCCGTTTCCTTCTTGCCCTGCTCGCTATGATTATACTCCATTCAGCTGCTAATATGATGAGTGATGTTTTTGACTACAAACGGGGCTTAGACAAGATGGTCACACCTGTTAGCGGCGCTATTGTGCGCGGCTGGATCACGACTAAAGAAGCGGCTGTGGGCTCTATTCTTCTTTTTATTGTGGGCTCAGCCCTTGGGATTGTCCTTGTGCTATTAACCGGGACTATCTTGCTGATAATCGGAGCCATAGGAGTGTTTATCGGGGTGTTTTATGCGGCCCTTAAATATCATGCTCTGGGAGACTTTGCGGTTTTTCTTAATTTTGGCATACTTGGAGCTTTAGGTGCCTGGGTTGTGCAGACACAGTCATTTTCCTGGCTGCCGGTAATTTGGACTGTTCCCATGGCAATGCTGGTGAGTGCAATCCTTCATGCCAACAACTGGAGAGATGCTGCCTCGGACAAAGAGAGAAAGATAGCAACCATAGCAGGATTGTTGGGAGATAAAGCTTCTGCTGCTTATTATGCTTTTCTGATTTTTGGTTCAGTAGTAATGGTTATTGGCCTTATCATTTTTCCGCGGCTGTTTGTCTCTCAACTAAAACCTATGCCCCTGACATTTTTGCTCTGTATTCTGGCCCTGCCCCATGTTTTTAAGCTTTGGGGGCGGGCTGTGCGCAGGCATAAGCCCCGTCAGCCTCTGGATTTTGTAATCTTAGACGGGGCTACTGCCCAGCATAATCTTATCTTTGGACTGCTTTGTACAGCTGCAGTCTGGTTGGAATTTCTCTTAAAATGGGGATGACCCCGCCCAAGAAAACCTGGGAAATCTTTCGTTCTACCCTTCTTGTTGTTCCAGCAGTTGTCCTTTTTGTACCGCTGTTTTTCCTTCGCCGGCTCGGGCCGATGGACTTCTGGTGGTGGATGAGCTTTAATATTGCGGCTGTTATTACATTTAGCTTGCTAAGTGATAGGTCTTATCCTGCGCTTTTAAAAAAGGATTTAAAATCCGGGCTGCCCCATAAGATAATCCTGGGTTTGTTTTCTGCGCTTCTGCTTTATGCCTTATTCTACGCGGGGAACGAACTTTCCCAAATAATATTTTCCTTTGCAGAAACGGATATTAGCCGTGTCTACAGCTTCAAACAGGGGGCAGCGACCTGGCGGATAGCAGTGCTTATGGTCTTTATAATAGGACCAGGTGAAGAGATCTTCTGGCGGGGATTTCTCCAGCGAAAATGGATAGAAAAGTTTGGCTCCCTCCCGGGGCTTATTATGGCGGTGTTTTTCTATGCCGGCATCCATATCTCCAGCGGAAATATCATGCTTGTTTTAGCAGCAGCAGTTTGCGGCCTCTTCTGGGGAGTATTATACCTCCGTTACCGCTCGGTGATAATGTTGATTATTAGCCACACCATCTGGGACCTGCTGATATTCTTAGCTTTTCCGCTTTAAATTATTATGGTATATAATGGTATATAAGATATGGCAAAGCGAGCTCCTTTTAGTAACACCAAAGCTGTCCTTGGCTGCAGTATTTTTGCGTTCTTTATTATTGCGATATTAGGTATTATTCTTTCCTTTTTTACTGATAACATGGAACTGGCATCATTAATTCGTATACGATGTTTCCTTGGTATAGGCATTGGGATTGTGATAATTGCTGCCTGGAAGATAGTATCAGGTTATTTAGAATAAAAATTAATTCAGGATAATATGTTTATTTCTTTTAGGGATTTAATTGAAATCGCCATACTTATTATTGGAATATTCTGGTGTAAAGAGATATTTGGGAGATTACCAAAAGATATTGAAGAATTCAAAAACAAAAAAGATGAAACAACTCGTTTTGTAATTATCTTTTTCTGGGTGATTACGGCCGGGTATATCATTTTTGTTATAGTGTTTATCTGGGGTATTATATTATCCTTTTTAAAGCCTCCGGTTTAGTGCCCCCCGCATATCATAAAAAAAACGGATTGGGTGATAGACCTTGGGCCTGAAGGTGGTGATAGAGGAGGCAGGTTAATTACTGCTGGGACTCCTGAGACGATAATAAAGGAAAAAGAATCATATACAGGTCAGGTGCTTAAGGAATACTTAAAATGATAGAGCCATCTAAGATTTTAACCATCAAAGAATTTTATGAATCAAAATTTAAGCAAAAAGGTTCGATTTTTATTGGCCAGGTATATCCGGTGGTTCAGGAAAAGCAGGCTGAGGAGATCCTGGCATCAGTGAGAAAAAAGTATCATGATGCCACTCATCACTGCTACGCTTACCGGGTCTATGCAAAAGAGGAAAAATACTCGGACGATGGTGAGCCTACCGGGACTGCAGGCGTAAGGATTTTAAACGCCATCCATCACCTTGATCTCTATAATGTATTGGCTATTTCCATCCGCTATTTTGGCGGAGTCAAACTGGGAGTCGGCCTCTTGGGCAAAGCCTATTACCATTCGGCTCTCCAAACCCTGGAGCAAGCAAAAAAAATCGAAAAGTTTTTGAAAAATAAGCTTAAAATTATTTTTGATTACAGTCTGTCGGGAAAAATCCATAATCTTTTGAACCTGCATAATGCTAAAATCATGCAAACCATGTTCAAGGACAAGCCGGCGATTCTTTTTCTGATCGAACCTGAGCGCCAGAGACATTTTGCAAATGCCGTAAAAGAGCTCTCCAAAGGCAGCGCCCGCCTGGAAGTGCTGGAAGAACACCTGCTTTTTTAATTTCATATCCTTTGCTCCTTCTGTTTAAACATCAAAGTCTTGCACAGGAAAATTAAAAACAAATATAACTGATTAAAAGATAAGATGTTTCCTTATCGAGTTTCAAGATTTTGCAGAATATAGTTACAAATATAAGACTTGAAAAAAGCTTTTATTTTTTATAGGATAGGGAAAAGTTTTACCGGAAGGAGGTCAAAATGAAAATATGCTTTTGCCGATTCTTGTTAGCAGTTGCCATTGTAGTAATGGCCATTTTCTTCTTGCCTGCGGCTTGGGCAACATGGATTATCATCGTCGCTGGTGCACTGCTGGCTATCATGAGCCTGTTTTATCAAACCTGCTGTTGCGCCAAGAAGGTGAAAAAAGCAGAATAAAAATTTTTCTACACGAACGAACATGAGCTGGAGCTGGGCGCGGAGCTGGGGTCGGACCGAGCTAATTTATATAAATTAAACAAGTTAGGACAAAATTTATATAAAAAATGGCCTTAAAGCTCTTTTTAGGGTGCAAAAAACGATTCTAAGAAAATCTAGTGCTAAGGAAATATCCTTATTTGCCTTTTTTGCTATCAAAAACATCGTTTAAGCAGGAAAAACGGCCTATTTGCAAGCTTAAAACGTTTAAAATAAACTATTTATCTTGGTCTGACCCCTGAAGATCTGAAGGCTGAAGGCAATTTCTGGCTGGACAGCGCAGAATTCCAGATGGATGGGAAATGGTAATCAAAATACAGCAAGGAGTGAGAAGCATATGTGAAGACATATGATATCTCGTAACTTCTGGATATTAAAGAAATCGTTGAAATACTAAAAGAGGAAGGGGGAAGTTATGGACATCATTCAAGCTATACGAGAAAGGAGAGCCTACCGCTCTTTAGAACCGGTCAAGATAACCAAAGAACTTGCCAAAGATTTAGCCCGGAGTGCACAGCTGGCTCCTTCCTGTTTCAATAATCAACCCTGGCGCTTTGTTTTTGTCTACGAACCAGAAACTTTGAAAAATATGCATGCTGCTCTATCCCCCGGAAACGAATGGGCACAATCTGCTTCCATGATCATTGCGGTTTTCAGCAAAAAAGAAGACGATTGTATTATCAGAGATAGAGAGTATCATCAGTTCGATACGGGGATGGGCGTAGGTTTTCTTATTTTAAGGGCAACCGAGCTGGAACTTGTGGCTCATCCTATTGCCGGCTTCAGCCCCAAAAAAACCAGGGAAATACTGGGTATTCCCGAAGAATACCAGGTTATTACACTTATTATCGTCGGCAAACATTCTAAGCAGATAAATCCGGTACTGTCTGAGAAACAGGGTGAAGCGGAAAGAACAAGGCCGGAGAGAATGCCTCTGGAAAAATTTGTTTATTTTAATCGTTTCCAAAAATAATTTCATTTGGGAAAAATATTCCTATATTTGAGAAAAAAACCAGCTTGACCTAAGTGTCAGACAAGAAAAATTTGAGGCCGAAGAAATCGAGGACTGGCTGAAAAAACAATAGATTCCATTCCTATTTTTTTTCTTTTGTCTCTTTCTTCCAATAATCCAGGCATTCAGTGTTACAGAAATGGAGGACATACTCCTTCCCTTCTGAGTGGACAGCAGCAGCTTTCGGGATCATCTTCTTGCAAACATGACAGGCAATCTTTTCTTCCTCTTTATTCATCCTTTATCCTTTCATTTGAATTATTCAAGGGGTAAAATATTTTTACTGCTGAGGAAGTATTATGTCAAGGACTATTTTTTAGTTTACTTATTAAATCTGTAGAAATTATCTTTCTTATCTACTTAAATTTAAAACCATTCAACAACAGGAACGAATTTACTGAGTTATATATTAAGGGAATAATCCATGGTAACGATATACTTCGGCAATTCTTTCGATGGCTGCCAAATAAGCCGCGCATCGAAGGGTAACTTTTCTTTTTATTGCCTTATCCCAGACTTGAAGCATCAGATGCTGCCACTACAGTAGCTCTCATCTGGGAGAGGAAAAAATTTAAGCAAAAAGGTTCGATTTTTATCGGCCAGGTATATCCGGTGGTGCAGGAAAAGCAGGCAGAAGAGATCCTGGTATCGGTAAGAAAAAAGTATCATGATGCCACCCATCACTGCTACGCTTACCGGGTCTATGCAAAAGAGGAAAAATACTCGGACGATGGGGAGCCTTCCGGGACTGCAGGAGTAAGGATTTTAAACGCCATCCATCATCTTGATCTTTATAATCTGTTGCTTATTTCCACCCGCTATTTTGGAGGAGTCAAACTGGGAGTCGGCCCCTTGGGTAAAGCCTATTACCAGTCGGCTCTCCAAACCCTGGAGCAGGCAAAAAAAAATCGAAAAGTTTTTGCAAAATAAGCTTAAAATAATTTTTGATTACAGTCTATCGGGAAAAGTCCATAATCTTTTGAACCTGCATAATGCTAAAATCATTCAAACAAGGTTCGAGGACAAGCCAGCGATTCTTTTTCTGATCGAACCCAAACGCCAGGGGCATTTTGCGAGCGCTGTAAAAGAGCTCTCCAAAGGCAGCACCCGCCTGGAAGTGCTGGAAGAACACCTGCTTTTTTAATTTCATATCCTTTGCTACTTCTGTTTAAACATCAAAGTCTTGCACAGGGAAATTAAAAACAAATTTAACTGATTAAAAGATAAGATGTTTTCTTATAGAGTTTCAAGATTTTGCAGAATATAGCTACAGATATAAGACTTGAAAAAAGCTTTTATTATTTATAAGATAGGGTAAAGTTTTACCGGAAGGAGGTTAAAATGAAAATATGCTTTTGCCGATTCTTGTTAGCAGCTGCCATTGTAGTAATGGCCATTTTCTTCTTGCCTGCGGCTTGGGCAACATGGGTTATCATCGTCGCTGGTGCACTGCTGGCTATCATGAGCCTGTTTTATCAAACCTGCTGTTGCGCCAAGAAGGTGAAAAAAGCAGAATAAAATTTTTTCTGCACGAACGAAGAAGAATTTCTCGAACAAAAGTTCGACCAAGATTATCGCGATTACAGAAGAAAGGTCCCCAAGGGGATTCCCTGCCTTTAGATTTTTGTCAAGATTTAGGTAACCTTTTTTGCTATGATAGAGACGGCAGATCAATTGGCTGAACGAATGTCAAAGAATGGGAGAATGGAATCGATGATACGGGGATAAAACCCGAGTGGATCAAAATCTGTGTGGACCGAGTTTGGACAGTGATTTAAGGGGGAAAGCAGTGACGAAACACACGAAGAAAAAAACAAGATTGAGCCGGAGGAATGTTATCAGGAATTCTTTTGAATGATACATCAAGCCAAATCCACAGATGAAGTCAAGAACAAAGACTTCTGTCCTTACCTTTTTAAATTTTGAGGATGTCGATCGCTCACTTCAACTGTCAGGAAACCGCTTCAGTAAAAAAGAAAACCGGACAATCGCCCATCGAGATCTAACTCCCCCGTGAGTCGAGGCTGTAGAGAGTTATTTGGAAGCCATGCGCCGGAGAAGTTCCTGATACCTTGGTTCGGAACTCAGATCCTTGAACCTCTCTATGGTGTAGATTTTCAGCCTGATTTGATTCTCTTTCGGACACCATAATTAATTTGGTTTCAATAAACTGCCTGTGTAACGCTTTAACAGTTGCTGCGTATAAGAGAGTGAATAAGGATGGTTCTCTGGCTTAGAATGCTGTTCTTAAAAAACCGGACATAAGGAGATAATTTTGATTAAAAATATGTTAAAACATTTTTTTTCTTTCAACTTTTTTTGATTGCTGTTATCCAACAAGGCTGCGCTCAAAAAATTGATCGAAAAACACTTATTGAAGATGTCAGACAACTGGCTCATATTCTCGAAACTTCCCACCCCGATCCTTACATTCGTGGTGGCGGAAAGATTGCCTTTCATCGCAGACTGCAACAGACCTTGATTTCTATTCCAGAACAAGGACTGAATAAAAAAGAATTCTTCCGACTCGTTTCTCCGTTGGTTGCCGCTGTGGAAGATGGCCATACATTGCTATATGCTCCTTATTCATATCGTTCTTATGGAGTACCACTAAATTTTGATATTGTTGAAAAATTTCTTTATGTAAGTGCTGTTCCAGGCAAAGATAATATGGATTTAATAGGCTCTCTTCTTGTTTCAGTAGAAGGTGTAAGTTTTGAAGAGCTTATTCAACGACAAAAAAAAATTTATTGGTACAGAAAATTTATATCATACTCTCTCGAAACTTGGCAAACATACCCTTTGGTATCAAGAAGTTTTGGTACAAATTCTTCCCGAATGGACAGACAAGAGTAAAATCCGCATTGTACTTCAACATCCGGATGGAGAAAAAAAGAACCATGAATTTATCACATCAAACAGGTTAAATAGAGAGTTATTCATTAAACCTGCATCTAATTTTAAAATGCCATCTATTAAGAAATGTGATTTTGTTTATAAGTTTATTGATTCAGAAAACAAAATTGTGCTTCTTCGAATTGATAATATGGGAACGTATCGCGAAGCATTCGAAGATTGGAACTCGTCTGGTTTTATGGGAAATAATAGACGCGCAAAATCGGTTTACAGACGATTTCATGGTATTTCAGCTCCGAGTGATATTCAAGAGGTTATTGCTGGCGTGCCTTCGGCAACTGAAATGTTTCGCAATCTCTTTGTTAAAATGAAAGAAGCGGGAACAAAACAGCTTCTCATTGATTTGCGTGAGAACGATGGCGGCAATTCATTAATGGTTCAGATTCTGATGTATTTTCTTTACGGGAAAGAAAAACCAGATTCAGCTCAAAAAAAAACCTGAATTTTCTGAAATCAGAAAGTATTCTGATTTATATTTTCAACGATATAAAAACAGAAACATTGACGAAATCAATAAGGAAAGAACGTTTTCTCTAACACAGTATGATTATGACTTTCAATATGATTATTTATATGGGGGCGATCTTACAAAGAACAAAACATTCATAAGTAAAAAAAATATATTCGAATCAACAAGCACTTTTAATGCAGAGTATCAATCAGGAAAATATAATTCATATTATTGTCCTGAAAAAATAGCTGTTCTCTGTTCCCCTTCAACTTTTAGCTCCGCCTTTGCAATGTTGAGTAGTCTTTACCGTGCAGGGGCAATAATTGTTTGTTCACCATCAGCGCAGGCAGGTAATAGCTTTGGAGATATATTGCGGTTTAAACTTAAACATTCAGGTTTGAGTGGACAGGTTCCTCGAAAATATTTCATCTTTTTCCCAGATGATCCTGAAATGGGACGAGTGCTCATGTCGCATTATGTTTTGCCTTACAAAAAGTTAATTGAATATAATTTTGATCCGAATGCGGAGATTCTTTTGGCGTTGGAGGTGTTATCAAAATAGATGAGCAATAGACAATTTTGCCGTTTGGCGCTCCGAGCATGTTAACTTGCGGCGATATGACAACTGATACATAAAGGGGACAAAAGATTTCCTGCTTATTAATAATTCCCCATATAGATTTGGCATAAAGTTTGCTATTTAATTAGCAGGGGAGGGAAAAACGTCATGAACAAAAAAACCAAATCCTATCTCTTTCAATGCTAACTAATAAATACGTGATACGGTTTTTATTAATTACGTGTTTCGTATTACTATGCAAAACACCTGGCATACTTTGCCAAAACACTAAACAAAAAACTATCGAACATGAAGTCAGTGTGACTTTAAAATTGATTCAGGTATTTGTATCGGATAAAAGCGGCTCTCCGGTTAAGACTTTAAAAAAAGAGGACTTTATTGTCTTTGATAATGGGATTCGACAATCCATCACTGAGTTCGAGAAACATTTCACTTTACAAGAAGAATCAGAGCAGATTTCTTCTCCTCAATTAAATCATAAAGAAAACCAAGCCAAGTTAATAAAGACCGGCAGAAAATTCATATTACTAATTGATTACTTCAATAATAGTGTTTTTGGAATTAATAAAGCAAAAAAAGCTGCGATAGAGTTTGTTGAAATTCATCTTAAAAACAATGATGAAGTTGCGGTGTTATCTTATCATAGACAAAGGGGATTAGTACTTCACTTAAATTTTTCTAGCGACTTTAAAACAGCAGCCAATGCTATTCATCATATTCGTGGAATTCCTACAGTGATAAATGAAAATGCTCAAGAACAAGAAGGCGAATGGAGACATTTGCGCAGCTTTCAATTTGTCGATCAATTAAAAGATTGGGCTAGATCTCTGAAATATTTGGATGGGTATAAAAATATTCTATTATTTTCATCCGGAATTTCAAGGAAAGAATTATATGGCAAATGGACTTCTGGTGAGGTGGAATTAGAGGATGTCGGAATTCAAAATATCCAAGGGGGTTTACATGGGGAGCTCTTGGAAGTTGGCCGGGAACTTGCTGCAGCTAATAGCCCAGTTTTTACAATTAATACGAAGGGAATGCGTTCCTACCTTGAAGATGAAAACAGTCGAGGTGATCACAGCCTGAAAACACTGTCTGATTTTTCAGGGGGGGCTTATTTCTATGATGTTAACAAAAAAGACATTATCTGGGATAAGATTCAGAAGGCAACAACTAATTATTATATCCTCGGCTATTACATCAACGAGAGTTGGGATGGTAAATATCATTCGATAAAAATCGAAGTAAAGAGTCCGGGATGTCGGATAAGAACCCAAGATGGTTACTTCAATCCTAGACCGTTTAATAGCTTAAGTAAATTTGAAAAAGACCTTCATCTCATGAGTATTGTGGACGCTTCAGGGTCGTCTTTTAATAAAGCTTTTTCCTTGGATTCCATTTCTCTTCCTTTTGTCTATAAATCAAAAACTGGAATCGTTATGATAACGGAACTCTTGATAAATGAATTCCAGGAGGTATTACAGAAAGAGATTGATATTTTTAGATTTGTTTTACAAGGCCAAAAGATTCTATTTGGTTCTCAAAAAGGAATATTGAAAATTAATGATCATGTATTGGAAAAAATATATATTTATACTGTTCATGAGGTCGATCCTGGAGAATACCGAATATGTCTTGTTTTACGTGATGATAAAACAGGCAAATCAGCTGTAGGATCAGTAACCTCAGAACTCACGATAAAGAATGATTTTCAGATCTTCTCTCCCTTGCTGCTTATCCCTAATCAAAATTTTCAATTTATCAATCTCGGATTTGAAGAAGTATCTTTGTCTATTCGTGATGTTTTTCAGTTTCTCCCTCCAGATATGTCGCCTATTATTAAAGCCATTCCATATGGGAGCCGAAAAATTTGTGCTGCGATTCAGGTAATGTCCCTAAGCATGCGGGACTCTCGACCTGAGTTTATCGTGACCTTGAGTCCTTATGGTCAGTCAAATATAATATCATTGAATTCGTATTTATTAACCTCAACGCATGAGGAAGGGAATATGCAGTTTTCTTTTCTGGAAATCGAACTCCCTCTCCTGGATAAAGGAAAATTCTCATTATATATTGAGGCGAGAGAGCAAAAGACAAATCTATCTGACCGAATCTGTTCTTATATTGAAATTCAATAAACATCTGTATGGTCGCCAACAGCACAGGACCCTTGATCGATGCCTTCCGGGTAATCTATGCATTTCATAAATAGGATTATACCTATGCAACTGACTCTAAACAAATGAGGTCACTCCTAATTTTCCCGGAAATATGGCCTTAATTGAGAATTTTGGGCCGCCAAAACGTCTAATTTAGAGAGAAGAAATAAACTAACCTTTAAGTCAGAGAGACCACCGCCTCCCAAAGCACAGCTTAACTTGGTAGCTGAGGGTAGAGGGACTTCTTGTTGACAGTATATGTTTTTTCTATTTATTATAAAGGAGAGAGTAAAATTGAGAAAATCATCCTTGATAAAAAGTTTATTAGTACTTTTTATAGTCTGGGCAAGTCTCTTTTCGTTTGCTTCTTCTACTTGTGCTGAAGAATGTACTGTGATGATTGCGGGTAGAAAAACCACGCTGGATGGTTCGATATTATTTGTAAAGACAGAAGATGATGGCCGCAAAGAGGTGGATTATCTTTGGTATATTCCAAGAAAGACCCACAAACCCGGCACAGTAGTTAAGCTTCAGGCAGGCGGCACTATTCCCCAGGTCAAAGAGACATATGCATATTTCTGGGACGAGTGTCCGGCCACATCCTTTTCTAACGGGATTGTTAATGAGTGGGGGGTAGCCTTTGGGAGCAACGGATGTGCTTCAAAAGAAGATTCCGTAGAAGAGGTTGAGGCCAGAGGGAATTTAGTCAACGGTGGCATTGGCTTTAAGCTCAGAATGATACTTGCAGAAAGAGCAAAAACAGCAAGGGAAGCTGTGATGATTGCCTCACGCCTCATTGACAAATACGGTTATCGGGCATCGGGTAGGAATCTGAATATAGTCGGACCGGATGAAGCATGGCAGCTTCAGATGGTGCGGGGAAAACATTGGGTGGCACGAAGAGTCCAGGATGATGAGGTGGCAATCATTGCTAATACTTTCAGCATTCGCGAAGTGGATATGAATGATAAAGAAAATTTCATTTGTTCCCCAGATCTTGTGGAGTATGCAATAAAGAGAGGATGGTATGATCCGGACAGGGGGGAGAGATTCGATTTTGCAAAGGCCTATGCCCCTGAAAAGGTTCACACCAGGCCATCGAATACACACCGCCAGTGGAATATGGCAAGGCTGCTTAATAATAATTTTCCAATCACATGGGAAGAATCGGAGAAAGGAGTGATGCCTGTTTCAGTCAAACCGGATCGCAAACTTTCACTCAAGGATGTGATGGAGATTTTTAGAAACCATTATGAAGGTACTGTCCTCGATAAATCTCATAAATACAAAACAAGTCCCCACAAAACACCTGGAACCATATGTAATTATGGCACTCATAGGACCACCGTTGTCCAGCAGAGAAATTGGCTGCCACCTGAGATAGGAACAGTGACATGGCGGGCACTTTACCAGCCCTGCAGCAGTGTGTTTGTTCCCTGGTATTTGGGAGCGACAAGAATCCCTGAGGCCTTTCGTAAGGCCCCTGAGAGTTTATACACAACCAAGAGAGACTTGCTTGACTATCACTTTAATGCTCAAAAGGAAACTTGGAGATTGGATATGGAATCAGCTTCGGCTGTTTTTAGCCTTCTGACAGAAATAGTGGATGTGGATTATAAGAGGGCAATTAGGGAAGTACAGAAAACCTGGAAAGAGTTTGAGACGTTAGAATTTATGCTGCAGCCTGTTATTGAAGAAAGTGCTCTTAAACTTTTCAAACAGGATAAGGCTTTAGCAATGGAATTCCTGACCCTTTACTCAAGCTCGCAAGCTTTGAAGTCCCTGGAAATAGCCAAAACCTTTATTAATGAAATAAAAAGGAAATTTTAGAGCAAATTTGGCTCTCCGACTACGCAAACTTATTTAAAAGGTTGCGTCTTAGATGTTAATCCATTTGATTTTAATGAGTTGTGTATGGATGAGGGCAGGAAGGCGGAAGGGTTTCATTGAGGAAGGTTGAGCCTGTGGTTAATTCTTCAAATAAGAAGTGAATTGGAATAACAGAAATTAATTTGACAAATTGTATGTGAAATTAATAATAATAACCAAGACTAAATTTCTAAAAGAAGCAATGTATGAAAAAAAATAATAAGAAAAAAATGAAATTGACTGTATTAGTTGACAATAACACCCTCATTGATAGGTATTTTTTAGCAGAGCCAGGTATCTCATTATGTATTGAACAAGGGGGAAAACGCATATTGTTAGATGTCGGGTATTCAGATGTATTTATAAAAAATGCTCAAAAAATGAATATAGATCTAAGGACTTTGGATTATGTCGTTCTCTCTCACGGGCATCTAGATCATACCTGGGGATTAGATCCTCTTGTCAGGCTTTACACAGAATCCAACATAGAAGGCATCCCTCATAAAAGGCCCGCAGTCCTGGCACATCCTCTAGCATTCTTCTCTAAAATAATGGGTGATGGGAATGAAATCGGCTCTCTTATTTCTCAAGATAAATTATCTAAATGTTTTGCAATCAAACTAAGTAAAGATCCAATATGGTTAACAGAGAGAGTGCTCTTTCTCGGCCAGATTGAAAGAAAGAATGATTTTGAGGGCAAGAAACCTCTCGGATCGATAATGAAGCCAGATGGTGAGGAGCCCGATTATCTTTATGATGATACGGCCTTAGTTTATAAGTCTCCCCAAGGCTTGGTGATTATCACAGGCTGCTCGCATTCAGGAATTTGCAATATCGTTGAACAGGCAAAAAAGTTTTGTAAGGAAGAGAGAATCATTGATATTATAGGCGGCCTTCATTTGCTTGATCCTTCAAAAGAGCAATTACAGGGAACATTAGAGTATATGAAAAAATTGAATCCAAAGCAGATGCATGCTTGTCATTGTACTGATTTAAATTCAAAGATTGCCTTATCCAAAATCGTTAATCTCAAAGAAGCAGGTGTAGGGCTAGTGCTTGAATATGTATAACCTTCTTAATATCAAACCTCTGCGATTTATGCTGACATCAAGATTTTTCCCTTTGATTCCCCAGGTATTCATGTTGATTTGCTTTGCAGCAATCATCTACGGCGGCTTAATTGCGCCGGATGTGGATGCTAAACTGGCAGGCACATTGAGAAACACAAATCTTGCTGCACTCCTCGTATGGTCGCTGTGGTGGCCGCTTGTTATTATCAGTGCTGTACTTTTCGGGCGCATATGGTGCCAGGTCTGCCCTATGGAGCTTGTCAATTCCCTGGTGAGTAAAATTGGCTTGAAACGAAAAGCCCCTTTTTTCTTTAAATCGGGCTGGGTAGTTACATTATTTTATGCCCTTGCTCTTCTGGGATTTATCCGTACATTCTGGGCTCACCGCTATCCTAGGAGAATGGCCTATTTCTTTATTTTTCTCTTTGGCAGCGCTGCATTATTTGCCTTGATTTACGAAAAAAGAGCCTTCTGCAATTATGTCTGCCCGGTTGGTCATTTGCTGGGCCTTTATGCTCTGTGTTCCCCTTTTGAATGGAGGGTAAAAGATAAGGACATCTGTGCAAAATGCAAAACTAAGGAATGTATCGATCCAAAAAAACACTATTTCCTGGTCAATAGAAGCTGCACAAGCAATCTTTATCCGGCTGCTATCCGGAACAACAGGCGATGTCTGCTCTGTACACAATGTTTGAAAGTCTGCCCGCAGGGAAACCTGCGGTTTTCTTTAAGAAAGCCATTAGCAGATTTTTTTAAGTCAATTGAAATTAGCTCTGCGGAATTCTTCCTTCTCTTTTTTGCAAGCGGCCTGGTAATATGGGAAATATCGGAAGAATGGGATGTATCTAAAAAAGCACTCTTATTTGTACCAGATACTATCAGCAGAGTACTGGGAGCTTCCGGAGAGATTGCAAACTTTATTCATGCAGTTATCCTGTTTGTGCTATTGCCTGCCATAATTTTTCTAATTCCTGCTTTAATGGCCAGGTTAACTGCCGGGTTTTCCCTGTTTGAAGCAGCGAAAAAATTCAGTCTCATATTTCTTCCTACTATCGCCTGCACGCACTTACTTAAGGCACTGTTTAAGATTTCTTCACGTATCCCCTATTATTCATTGAGCGTAAAAGATCCCATAGGCTATTCAACGGCCAAGCTGATTGCATCGGAAGGTATTCATCTCAATAAAAGTTTCACAAATTTTATGTTTCCTTTCTTAAGTTATCTGGCTTTGATCGTGTTTGGGGGGATTTTAATTTCTTCATGGCTTATTTTATTTAAAAGCGATTCTTTTAAGAATTTCAGCATCAGGCAGAAACTTCCATTCATGTTTATTGTTACGCTTTATTGCGCGGTCTTTATAATCACAACAATCTTTGCCCGTTTTTAGTCAGACTAACTAGAAAACTTCCGTTCATTTTTACAAAACTATATTGATGCATCAATATATTTCACTATTACTCATATTTTAGTGAATCTATAGGATTTGCCGTGGCTGCCTTAAAGGATTGATAGCTTACAGTCAGTAGGGCAATGAATAATACCATGGCTGCAGCTAATATAAATATCCACAACCCAATAGTCGTCCGATAAGCAAAACCCTGCAGCCATTTGTTCGCGGCGTAATAAGCAATGGGCCAGACGATAATATTGGCCACGAGAATCCATTTTGTAAACTCTTTGGTAAGTAATAAGACAATATTCGACACTGTTGCCCCAAGCACTTTGCGTATACCGATTTCTTTTGTCCGCTGTTCAGCCATGAAAGATGCCAAACCAAATAAGCCCAGACAAGAAATGAATATTGCCAGGACAGAAAAGTATCTGAAGATCGTCCCGACACGCTCCTCGGACCTGTATAAATCATCCAGAGCTTCATCGAGAAAGTGATAATTGGATGGGTAGCCTGGAGCGAATTTTTCCCGTATTTTTTCTATATAACCTATAGTCTGCGAAATATTTTCAGACTTGAGTTTGGCAAAAAGAACTCGGCTGGCTTGAGGTTCAAATAGTAGAATCAAAGGATCTATTCCCTGGCGAAGAGACCTGAAATTATAGTTTTTCACAACACCAATAATTTGAAAATTCTGCTCATTTATAGATAATCGTTTCCCTAAGGGCGATTTCATTCTCATAGCTTTGACTGCTGCTTCGTTGACGATAATAGCTTCTGTAGTATCTGTCGAAAACTCCTTTGAATAGCTCCTGCCTTCAGCTATTTCCATTCCGAATGTCTTGAAGTAATCATAATCTATAAAAACCGCCCTCATTAAGATCTCTTCATCCGGATTTTGACCCTCCCAGCGCCAAAGACTGTTTGAAAAAGTGTATCCGTATGTAGGCACATTTGAGCTTGCAGTAACTCCCGAGATGTTTGAATTTATCAGCAATTCATTTTTCAGGGTATCAAAATTTGCTCGCATATTTCCGCGCATTCCCATATAGATCATATGTTCTTTGTCATAACCAAGTTTTTTGTTTCGCAAATAATTGAGCTGGTTATGGACGACACCCGTACATATAATTAAAAGAATAGTAAGGGAAAACTGAGTAACCACCAGTATCTTTCGAAAGACAGAGCCTTTCTGGCCGGACCGCAAAGATCCTTTCAGCACTTTTACCGGCTGAAAGGAGGAAAGGAAAATAGCCGGATAGCTGCCTGATATTATGCCTGTAAGTAAGGCAATCCCAAATAACATGAGTAAGCCCAATAGATTTCCGGAAATATTCATGGACAACTCTTTTGCAGCAAGGTTGTTGAATGCCGGAAGCAGAAGCTTTACGATAATCAATGAAAAAAACAGGGCTATAAACGCAAGCAGAATCGATTCGCCAAAGAATTGTTTTATAATGCTACTTCTATGCGCCCCAGCGACTTTTCTCATTCCAACCTCTTTGGCGCGATTCCCGGAGCGAGCTGTAGCCAGGTTCATAAAATTGCTGCAGGCGATAAACAAAATAAAAAATGCAACCAGAGAGAAAAGAGCGACATAGGTTATGTCACCATGGGCCGAATCGAATTCATAATTTGAATGAAGATGAACCCGGGTAAGAGGTTGAAGATTCAGCCTGGCATCTTTTTCAATTGTGGGCTTTTCGTATAAATAACCGGAGATCTTTTGAATAACTTCCTGAACAGGGATTCCCTTTTGAATCTGCACATATGTGCGGAACTGGCTGTTGCCCCAACGATCGACAGTATAATTTAATTCCCTGCCGAATATGAAAGGAATGATAAAATCGAATTGTAAGTGCGAATTGTCAGGTATTTTTTTCAGAACACCTGAAACCAAAAAATCATATTCATTATCAGCTTGGATTGTCTTTCCAATAGGGTATTCATCTCCGAAATACTTTTCAGCCATTTCCTCGGTCAAGACAATAGAGTTAGGATCGGAAAGTGCAGTAGCCGGGTTTCCCTTTATTAGGGGAAATGTAAACATCTCAAATATAGAAGGATCAGCCATTCCCACTACTTCGTCAAAGCTCCTGTCGTTATAAGTTAACCGAAGTCCCCGGCCAGTTATGCGGGTGGCATGGATGATTTCAGGGAAATCTTTTTTCAGTGAAGGCCCAAGTGGACCCTGAGTAATTGTCCATGTAGTGCTGTGATCGGCAAAATTGATATCCTGTATGACACGATAAATATCACTGGCATTTTCATGAAAACGATCATAACTCAATTCGTCTTGAACCCACAGGAGTATCAGGATACAGCACGTCATTCCAATAGCAAGACCTGCAATGTTTATAAAAGAATACCAGGTATGTTTTTTTATGTTTCTTAAGGCGATTTTTAAATAATTTTTAATCAAATTTTATCTTCTATTATCGAGGATCAATAAAAACAAGCACGTCTATATAATATGACGATCTACGCAATCAAAAGGTTTACTAAAAAAAAGTTGAAGTTCTGGGGACACTATACTGAAAATGATGCTAGGCGTGGTTTTACTATGAGGGCAGCAAGGCAGGGCTTCATGTTGACAGCATATGTTTTTTCTATGTACTATTAATGCAGAAGCTCAAAGGCTGGAAATTTGATGAAATTGAGCGGAGATTATCATGAACAAAAAAGAAATTTCTATTGTGTGTTTTTAGGAGGTGGAATCATGAGTAAGTTGCGGATTTTGTCAGCGCTGTTTCTAGTCGTTGTTTTTCTGCCGGGGATCGATGCAGAGGGACAGGAAGCACGTGAGCGCTATGAAATGATGAAGATGATTCGCAAGGATAAGTTTGACCTCGTTTTACCTGGAGCTATGCGGGACAATAACGTCGACATGTGGATCAATGTGATGCAGGACGGCCATACTGACGCTCTCAGTTTGGATCTGGGTGTTAATATTCGAATGTCTATTCTTGAGACAACCTGTTTTGTTATTTTTACAGACCAAGGTGATGAGGGGATTGAATGTGCAGTTTTGGGCCCCGGTAGAGGAGACCCGGAACTCTACAGCATATCAGGTTCGGGAAATGACCTGGGAGCTTTTGTCGCTGAACGTGATCCTAAGCGAATTGCTGTCAATATGTCGGAGGATCTTCCTATTGCTAATGGGATGAGCCATACCGGATATTTGAAATTGGTCAGACTGATCGGTGCCAAATATGTGTCAAGACTGGTCTCTTCCGGGAACCTTGTTACTGATTTTCGGGTGAGAAGGGTGCAGTCCGAGATTATAGCTTTTGCAAAGATAGCTGAGATGCAGAGACAACTTATGGAAGATACCTACAGGAGAATTGTCCCGGGTGTAACTACACGGGAGGAACTTGGCTGGTGGGTTCAGGAGCAGCTTTTGGATAAGGGATTATTGCCTGGCCTCGTACCGCGTGGCCCCAGCGCACCCAGAGGTCGTTTGAGCAGGCGTGTCTATCAACGGGGAGATTTTTTGTCGTGGGATTGGGGTCTCAAATATTTGAATTTCGGAACAGACATTAAACGTTATGCTTATATCCTGCGGGAAGGGGAAACGGATATCCCGAAAGGAATTCAACATGTTTGGAACCGGGGTTTAAAGGCGCGGGAGATTATCCGCAAAACGATCAAGATCGGTTACACTGCCGGCGAAATGTTGGGTATGATGGTCAAAGCTCTTGAAGCGGAAGGCTTTGTCTATACCCCTTCCGATGATGTCAGTTCACAATACAGGGATCTCATGAATGCCCTGGGAGATTCTGACAAATCCGGATTCACCATTGACTGCCATACTGTGGGCAATACAGGAAACAGCGAGATTGAATTGGGTCCATCAATGGCTCCCTTCCGTCCGTTCCGTTCTCATCTTAAAATACAGCAGAACAATATCTTCGCTTTTGAGTTTGTGATTAATACCTGGAATCCGGATACGAAAAGTAGAATGAGTCTTAATCTCGAAGACGATGCGATTGTTACCGAGAAGGGAGTAGAAGCACTCTATCCTCATAATGATCGGATTATTGTTATTCGCTGACAGGTGTTGGGAGTTTGTGCAGTCGGATCTTCTTGTAGTAAAAGTTTTCTATTATCATTTGTACTTGACCGAAAATGTGATAAAGTAAACCTGTTTCCATGAAACAAAAATTAACCTCAATCATCCCATGTAAAAACGAAGAGTTGAATATCCGGCCTTGTATAGAATCCCTTTTGGATATCTCTGATGAGATAATTGTTGCAGATTCAGGGTCTATGGATAAGACCATGGAAATCGCCAGGGAATACAATTGCCGCATCATAGAAAGGGAATACGTTTACTCAGCCGATTTCAAGAACTGGGCAATTCCTCAGGCTAATCATGAGTGGGTTTTGATCGTGGATGCGGATGAAAGAGTAACTCCTGAGCTTGCGGAAGAAATTAAACAGGAATTGCAAGGAACCCATCAACATGATGGCTATATCATCTACAGAAGAAATTATATTTTCGGGCATGTGGTCAAACGCAGCGGGTGGGGAACCGACAATGTGCTCAGGCTTTTCAAGCGGGAATTGTCTCGATACAAAGACATGAAAGTCCACTCAGAAATTGTAATTGAGACCGGCCGAGTGGGAAAGCTTAAAGGAAAACTGGAACATTTCACGTATTGGAATTTTGGGCAGATCATGAAAAAGCACGGAAGATATGCCACCTGGGCGGCAGAAGAACTCAGAAATAAGGGAGTCAAATCCGGATTTTTGCAGATGACTTTTCTTCCCATGTGGAGATTTTTCAGGCAGTATGTCATCCAGCGTGGATTTTTGGATGGGATTCCAGGCCTCATAGTCTGCACTATTTCCATGTACTATGTATTCCTCAAATATGCAAAACTCTGGGCCATGCAACATGGATTAAAACAGCCAGATCCAGAGAAAGACAGGAAGGCGGGATAGTTCAGAATTTTTTTATAGCCTGATACACTTCAGATACTTCAATATTTGTCATGCATTTGACTTCATCATACTTGCAGGATTTTTGAGGGCAAGGTATACAGTCTAAATCCAATTGGATGATTGTCACATTCTCTTTTCTGTAGGGGCCGCTGATTTCCGGAATATTGGGGCCGTAAAGGGCAACAATGGGAGTATTAGTCAGGGAGGCTAAATGAAGGGGGCCTGAATCGGCCCCGAAATATACATCCGAGTGTGCTATCATGAAGAGTATCTCTTTAATCGAGAGTTTCCCGGTGAAGTCATGTATATTATAAAGGTCTCTTAGATATTTGCCCCTTTTTTCTTCCTCTTCCCCCTTCCCGATTAGGAAAATATTATAATTATCTTGACTCAACAGTTTAATCAGAGAGGAGAAATTTTCGATTCCCCAATCCCTATATCTTTTCTTTGCACCAATATGGATGGCGATTTTTTTATTGAGTTCTACGATTTTTGTAATTTTATTGGAAACATGCTTGGCGCTGATTTCAATTTCTGGATAAACTGGTATTTCTTGGGTATCAATGCCCAGTGGAGTTAGAAGCCTTGCTTGGTTCTCCACCGAGTGTGAGTTGAGGTTTTCAGATTTTCTTGGCACCAGTCGATTGTAGGCCCAATTTCTGTTAGGAGTTCGGTAGCCTATTCTGTTTTTTGCACCCGAGAGGAGTGTTAACAGAGCGCTCCTTGGGCCAGAGTGAAAATCTATGACCGTTTGTATCCCTAATTTTTTTATTTTTTTCCTGAATCGAATAATCTCTTTTATCCCCATCCGATCAGGAACGGTTATGACCTCGTTTATGCCTGGAATGATCTCAGCCGCTTCTTGAAATCTCGCCTCAGCTAGGTAATAGATTTCACTTTCTGGATAATTTGTTTTATAGAGTTGGACAGCCGGAATGGTGAACAAGATATCTCCCAGTAATCTCAGCCGGATGATGAGAATCGTTTTTTTTATAATGGACTCCATGTTTTTTCAATTGAAGATTTTTGTTAATACATTATCATGTATTAACTTTCTTCAGCAACCAAGCCATATTTTCACCGAGGATCTTCATGATTCTAACACCTTCTTCATCGTTGTTTGCATCACCGGGCTGTGATCCTATTCCCATATTCCAATATACGGAACCTGGAACGATCATTTGATTTATGAAATAGAACTTATTTATTGCATCAAATACATTCACGCTTCCGGCCCGACGAACCGCTACGATCGGCGCTCCTATCTTTCTTTTAAATAAATAGTCATTTGCGATCCCGACTAAACCTGCCCGGTCTATCAGAGCTTTTATATTTGAGCTCACGTTAGCAAAATAAGTTGGTGAACCGATGATTATGGCATCAGCTTCATCCATTTTTGTAATTAACTCGTTCATTTCATCGTTTTTGTTTATGCAGCTTTTGTCTTTGTTTTGGAAACATTTGTAGCAAGCCATACAGCCGTTCAGATTTATTCCGGCAAGCTCAATAAGTTCGGTTTCTATTCCTTCTTTTTCCAATTCTTCAAATACTATTTTTGTAAGAGCGGAAGTGTTGCCACCTTTTCTTGCACTTCCGATAATTGCTAATACTTTCATTTTGTCTCCTCTTTGATGAAATGAAATCTAACAATATAATTTACCACAGAGAGCACATAGAAAAACAGAATTATTCTTAATATGCTTCATTTTTATCAGCGTAATTTATTTTCTGCGGAAAATGAGGTAAGATATAAGTGTTCCAATCAATTTTCTGAGGATAGAAAAGGAGAGAAGGTGCGTGAACGAGAAAACGGCTGCTGGAAGCGGCGTGATTTTATCAAGGGATCCCTTGTCGGGCTGGTTGGACTGCCGGCTCTGAAATCTTTTGGTATACCGTCATTGGATTCCTTCGGATCTGAAAAGGGTTTGGGGAAGAGCAGGACTAAACTGGTGCTTGTGGCCACCGAAGACAGGGAATCCGGGGTTAAAACCGTTCTTGACCTGCTGGGCATGCCCTCCGCCAAAGGTGAAGACATCTTTATCAAGCCTAACTTTAATACATCCGATCCTTCTCCCGGGTCCACCCATAACGATACCCTGTCCGCTCTGGTTCGCTATTTGAAGGAAAACGATATACGATCCATCAAGGTTGGAGACAGGAGTGGACCGGAGCCGACGGCCCAGGTTCTTGAAAAAAAAGGAATTCTTGACATGGCTTCCGACATGAATTTTGAAGTGGTCAATTTTTCCGCTTTGGAGGAGAAGGATTGGACGCCTGTTAACCGGTCCGGATTTCACTGGGACAGCGGCTTTTTTGTTCCCCGGATTTTTCAAGATTCTCGGTATATCGTTTCAATGTGCTGTTTAAAAACCCACCAATTCGGGGGGGTGTTTACCATGTCCCTCAAAAACTCCGTCGGAATCACACCGAAAAAACTGATGAGAGAACTCCACGGCAAGCGACAGACGGATATGCGCCGGATGATTGCCGAGATCAACACGGCTTATACGCCCCGGTTCATCCTCATGGACGGAGTAGATGTGTTTGTGGACGGAGGTCCCATGACCGGAACTAAGAAAAAGGCCGGCGTTATGATCGCTGGAACTGACCGGGTGGCTGTGGACGCGGCGGGCCTGGCCGTTCTCAAGCACCTCGGCTCCAACGATGCCATCATGAACACGCCCATTTTTGAGCAGGAGCAGATTGTGAGGGCTGCAGAGCTGGGCTTAGGAGTTCCTTCTGCCGAGAGGATTGAATTCGTCACAGCCGACGAGAAAAGCCGTGCGATGGCCGACAGGCTGAAGTCTTGTCTTGCCGGTTCTAAGGTTTTTTAGGCAGGAAAAAACATGAAATGTCCTGGCCAGGATACCCGCTACTGGAAGCCAGGGGATATCTTTGAAATTAAATGTCCTTTCTGCAAAAAAGAGATTGAATTTTTTAAAGACGATGTAAAAAGAAAATGCGATAATTGTGGGAGTACGATCCCTAATCCCAAGCTGGATATGGGGTGTTTGGAATGGTGTAAGTTCGCAGAACAATGTGCCGGCCCTGAGCTCCTGAAAAAAATTAAAAAATAGGAAACAGGCTATTTATGAAATACGCAATATCAGGGAAAGGAGGAACCGGCAAGACAACATTGGCAGCTCTTCTGGCCCATGCCTTTAACCGGGATGGCAACAAAGTCCTGGCTGTTGATGCAGATCCCGATGCTAATCTTGCTGCAGCTTTGGGAATTTCTGCCCAACAAGCAACAGGCATTACTCCTATATCCAAGCAGCGTCAATTAATCCAGGAAAGAACAGGGGCTGTTCCCGGTAAATTCGGTCAACTTTTTAAAATAAATCCAACTGTAGCTGACATTCCGGAAAAATTCTGTTCTGAGTATAAAGGAATAAAAATTCTGGTTCTGGGTGCCATCCAGCAGGGAGGAAAAGGATGTGCCTGTCCAGAAAACGTCATTCTCCAAAATCTGTTATCGGAAATTATTCTTAACCGCCACGAGATTGTTATTGTTGATATGGAAGCCGGGATTGAGCACTTGGGAAGAGCAACCGCCCGCTCGATTGACAAAATGCTGGTCATAATCGAGCCTGGTTCCCGAAGTATTGCTACAGCCAGGATCATAAAAAAAATGGCCTCTGAAATAGGGATCCAATCTTTCGGTTTTATTGCAAATAAAGTCCGAAACATAGAACAGCAAAAATGGATAACCAGGCAATTCCCCTCAGAAGAGATCCTGGGTATTATCTCCTATAATAAAATAATCCAGGATTCTGATATAAATCAAAAGCCGCTGATTGAAACATGGGATAATAAATTAAAAAAAGAGTTCGATTTAATCTACAAAAACCTTTGTTAGCTTTAGAAGCAAAAATTCTAATTTTTAGGTTGAAAATCTTGTAGCTCTATGATATTGGTTATGCAACATGTTTTTTAAACCCAGATGTAAGGCAACCGGCATTGGCAGTTTTCCCCATGCTGAGGCAAGTGTCGCGTGTGACATTATTTTGAAGTGTCTGCCTGAGATAGCACTCTGGCCCCAGATGTCCAATGCTGATTTTCGCGAGCAGATGGAGACTCAATTCAGTGAAGGTTTCCCTTGTGTAAAGCTCGACAAAGACAAAAAACGCATGTATTTTGACACTAGTGGTGACCCTTCCAGTGCTCTGGAAAAATTTTATGAAAATATAATGCTGGAGAATCTAGACTACTTTAAAATCTCACCGGATTTTAGCCGTGGCATCTATGCTATGGAGGAAAGATTATCTGCCCAGACATTGAGTTCGATAGAATATTTTAAACACCAAGTCACAGGACCACTCACATTCGGGCTTGCTACGGTTGATCAGAACAAGAGAGCTATCTACTATAATGAATTGTTTCGGGATGTCATTGTCAAGGGACTCACCATGAAGGCGCTTTGGCTGCTAAAAAGATTTGAACGGCCCGAATATAAGCAGATCTGTTTTGTGGATGAGCCCATTCTTTCCGCTTTCGGTTCCTCAACTTATGTCAGTGTGCAGCGTCCTGATGTTGTAAGCTGCCTGCAGGAGGTGATTGAAGCGATCCATCAAAAAGGAGTTCTTGTCGGTTCCCACTGTTGTGGTAACACAGAATGGCCGATTTTGATCGATGCCGGCGTGGATATCATCAGCTTTGATGCCTATGCTTATGGAGACACGATCGGCTATTATCCGGAGCAGATAAGTAGTTTTTTAGAAAAAAATGGAATATTGGCCTGGGGAATTGTTCCTACTTCTGAAAAGATCGAAGAGGAATCACCTGAGTCATTAGTGAAAAGACTTGAGGAAGCTGTGATTAATCTGGCGGGAAAAGGTATTGATAAAGATCTCATTTGGGAAAATTGTCTTCTCACCCCAAGCTGCGGTACTGGTTCCCTTTCCCCTGCGATATCTGAGAAAATATTCTCCCATTTAGCAAAAGTAAGTCAATTGCTGAGACATTAAAAGAGCAAAATATTAAATGTCAGAAAAAAAACACCATAACTCTAGTGGTCATTTGCAAAAAAAGATACAAGAAATAGGATTGGAAACCGTCTGGGAGCGTTCCCAACAGCAGAGCCCTCGCTGTGGTTTTGGCGAAGCAGGTCTCTGCTGCCGAAACTGTTTTATGGGTCCCTGTCGCATCAATCCTCCCGGGAAGGGACGGCAAAAAGGCGTTTGTGGAGCTTCTCCGGAAGAGATTGTAGCTCGGAATTTTACTCGCATGATCGCAGCTGGGGCTGCTGCTCATTCTGATCATGGCAGAGATGTTGCTAAAACCCTGCTTATCGCAGCCGAGAATCCCGACTCCGGATACTCCATCAAGGATGTAAATAAACTTAACAAAACAGCCGCAATCCTGGGGGTTGAGGTAAAAGACAGGAAAAAAGAAGACATAGCAGCTGAGGTGGCAAAAAAAGCTATGGAGATATTCGGACAGCAAACCGGAGAAGTGCCCTTTATCAAGGTAGCGCCTGCTGCGCGCCAGGAGTTATGGCGGCGGGTGCAGGTTGTCCCCCGGGGAATAGATAGAGAGATCGTAGAGATGTTACATCGCACCCATGTTGGAGTAGATCAGGATTACCGGAATATTATGCTCCAGGGTACAAGAACAGCTTTGGCCGACGGTTGGGGCGGTTCTATGGTAGCAACTGATCTGCAGGATATTCTCTTTGGAACCCCTTCTCCTGTACGAGGGCAGGTGAATCTAGGAGTTCTCTCAGAAACAGATGTTAATATTGTCTTACATGGACACGAGCCGGTTCTAGCGGAAATGCTGATTGTAGCGGCCCGGGATCAGGAACTTATAGATCTGGCTAAATCCCTGGGGGCCACAGGGATAAACCTGACAGGAATCTGCTGCACGGCAAACGAGATTCTCCTCCGGCATGGTCTGCCAGTGGCGGGAAATGTTCTCCAGCAGGAGCTGGCTATTACTACCGGAGCGATAGAAGTGATGGTCGTTGATGTTCAATGCATTTTGGCCAGCCTTCCTGAGGTCTGTAAATGTTTCCACACCAAACTCATCACAACTTCAGCCAAAGGCAAGATTAGAGGAGCTGAACATTTTGAATTCTCACACGAAAAAGCTCTGCAGACCGCAAAAGATATTATCCGGGTGGCAATTGAAAATTATCCTAACCGCGGTCAGGTGGATATTCCCCCGGAAAAAATGGACCTAGTGGCCGGATTCAGTCAGGAGGCAATTAATTATATGCTGGGGGGCACTTTTCGAGAGTCATATGTTCCCCTGAATGATAACATTATCAATGGTAGAATTAAGGGGGTAGCCGCAGTTGTTGGCTGTTGCAATGTAAAAGTCGCCCTTGATCAGGCGCATATAGGACTGGTTGAGGAGCTTATTGCTAATGATATTTTGGTCGTACAGACCGGATGTTCGGCTATTGCCTGTGCGAAGGCTGGTTTTATGATTCCGGAATCGGCTGAGAAATATGCAGGAAAGGGGCTGGCAGAAGTCTGTGCTGCTGTGGGAATGCCTCCGGTTCTTCACTCCGGTTCTTGTGTGGACAACAGCCGGATTTTGACTGCTCTTTCCGAGATGGTCAATATTGGTGGCCTGGGTAATGATATAAGTGACCTTCCCGTTGCCGGAGCTGCCCCGGAATGGATGAGCGAAAAGGCAATTTCCATAGGCCATTATTTTGTTGCCTCTGGGGTATTTACTGTTTTTGGGGTAGGGCTTCCGGTCCAGGGAAGTAAAATATTCAGCGATTATATTTTTGATGAACTGGAAAAGCTTTTAGGTGGCAAATGGGCGGTGGAACCTGATACCGGAAAAATGGCTGCCCGTATCATCGATCATATAAACAATAAACGCAAAAACCTGGGAATCAGCAAAGGTAAAGAAAGGGTTCTGTATGATATGGAAATGCGCCGGGAGCTCAAGGTCTAGGAGGTAGTATTAATGTCCAGATTGATTGCAACTCGAGCGATTCGCGGGGCCCACAAATTGGTATCACGCGCAGAAGCAGAATTAAATCAGGCGATTGAAGAAAAGGGGCCTCAAACCAGAGTGGAATTCCCCAATACCGGCTATTATCTTCCCATTTCCCACGGTATTATTGGGCAGAAGATCGAAACGCTCGGGGGACTAAAAGAATTGTTGCAGGAAGCGCAAAAGCTTCTCCCTCCTCTTCCGGAAGATAAGTTATGGTTACCCTATTTAGGGCATACTCTAGATGCCGGCATGGCTGCTCTCTTTGCTGATGAGATCATTGAAGCCATTAAATATACTCAGGATCCGCTTCCATATTTTACCGGGCCTAATCCGATCGAGGGACAACTCTGGCTGGGGGCGGCGAATGATGTTATTCTCAGAGAACGGGGAATTGAATTTGTGGACGGTACTGCGCCCGGGTTTGCCGCTTGTGTAGGATACTGCCCTACAAATAAGATTGCGGTTCAGATCGCCAGGGAACTGCAGGAAAAAAACCTATATGTGTTTATGTCAGCTGCGACTGAAGGTAAATCCATGGCCCAGCAGTTAGAGGAAGAAGGAATCCAGATGGGATGGGAGACAAGGTTGGTTCCCTTTGGCGATGATGTTGCCGCTACCGTTCATGCGCTTGGTTTTGCCACCCGGGTCGCCCTCTCTTTTGGCGGGGCTCAACCGGGAGATTTCAGAAAGGTCCTGCGGTATACTAAAAATAGAGTGTTTGCCTTTGTTCTGGCTCTCGGAGAGGTTGATGACGAAAAACATGCTCAAGCCGCCGGAGCTATCAATTATGGATTTCCCACTATCGCTGATACTGATATTGATCAGATTCTACCTTCAGGTATCTGCACTTATGAACATGTGGTCTCCCCGGTGTCACATGCCAAGCTCGTATCTAAAGCAATAGAGGTGAGGGGATTAAAAGTCACTATCACCAAAGTCCCTATTCCTGTTCCTTATGGACCCGCATTTCAAGGTGAACGGATCCGGAAAACGGATATGGCTTTAGAGATGGCCGGACAGCAGAAGCCCGGCTTTGAGTTTTTATGTATCAAAGAACTTGACGATGTCGAAGACGGGAAGATAGAAGTCATTGGTCCTGAAATCAATGAGGTTCCGGAAGGAAGCAATATTCCGCTGGCTATCTGGGTGGAGGTTGCCGGACGGGAAATGCAGCCGGATTTTGAGCCCGTCCTGGAGCGTCAGATCCATGATTTTATCAATTGTGCTAACGGTGTATTTCACATGGGGCAGCGTGATATCAACTGGGTACGTATCAGTAAAGAAGCCAAAGCTAAGGGATTTAAATTTACCCATTTTGGTTCCATCCTCCATGCTAAGTTTCATGGAGAGTATGGAAAGATCTTTGATAAAGTCCAAATCAAAATCTTTACGCGGGAAAAGGAAATCCTTGAATTGATCGAAGGAGTGCGTAAGGTCTATCGTCAGCGCGAGGCCCGCTTGGCGGACATGACGGATGAGGCTGTGGATACATATTATTCCTGTACACTTTGCCAGTCGTTTGCGCCTAATCATGTTTGCATCATCACTCCGGAACGTTCCGGCCTCTGTGGAGCTTATAATTGGCTGGATGGAAAAGCGGCTTATCAAATAAATCCGACCGGGCCCAACCAGCCGGTCGAAAAAGGCCGGGTCATTGATGCTGGCAAAGGACAATGGCAGGGGATCAATGAATTCGTTTATAACAACTCGCATAAAACAGTGGAAATATTCAATGCTTACAGCCTTATCGATTTTCCCATGACCTCCTGCGGCTGTTTTGAATGTATTTCCTGTTTGCTCCCTTCCACTAACGGCATTATGACCGTATTTCGTGATTTTATGGGAATGACTCCCAGTGGAATGAAATTTTCCACCCTGGCAGGTTCGGTGGGAGGAGGAGTACAAACTCCTGGTTTTATCGGCCACAGCAAGCAGTATATCGGCAGTAATAAATTTATTAGTGCAGAAAATGGCGCCTTGCGGATAGTATGGATGGACCGGGCCTTAAAAGAAGAAATGATGCCGGTTCTCAGAGAGATTGGGAAAAGAGAAGGAATAGAGGATTTTAGTAATAGGATTGCAGATGATGCCGTTGCTACCACAGAAGAGGAAGTGCTGGAATATCTTACCAAGAAAAATCATCCTGCTTTAAGTATGGATCCCATGTTTTAATAATTCTTATTATGAAAAAAACTATTGCGATTGCAGGCAAAGGCGGGACTGGGAAAACCACTATTTCGGCCTTGATCCTTTTTTGGTTGATAGAGCATGTGTCCGCATCTATCCTGGTGGTGGATGCTGATTCTAATGTAAATTTAAATGATCTTCTTGGAGTTAAAATTCAAGCTACTGTCGGAAATATAAGAGAGGAAATGTTGGCCAAGATAAACAATCTGCCGGCCGGAATGACAAAACAACAGTTCCTGGAATATAAGGTTCAATCCAGTCTGGCAGAATATCCGGATTTTGACCTTTTAGCCATGGGGCGTCCGGAGGGCCCGGGGTGTTATTGTTATGCCAATAATCTGCTCCGGGATATTTTAAACTCGTTAAAAAGTAACTATGATTTTATCCTGATCGATAATGAAGCTGGCATGGAACATCTCAGCCGGAGGACAACCGGGAGTATTGACTGCTTGTTGTTGATCTCAGATCCTTCCATTAGAGGGATCCAGACTGCAGTAAGAATCAGCACCCTCTTAAAAGAGCTGGATACACGCGTAAAAGACAAATTTTTAATCTTAAACCGGAACCAGGTTCCCGTTTCAAAGGCAGCTAAGAAATTAATCAAAGAGTCAGGATTAACTCTGCTGGGCTCCCTTCCGGAGGATAGGGTATTGTTGGAAGCGGACCGGAACAATGCACCCCTTAAAAACATCCTTTCTTCTTCTTCGGCCTTTAATGCGCTAGGGCAAATAATGAAAAAAATCATAAATTCAAAAAATATTAAAGAGGTAACTTGACAAATTTTAAGATCCCCAAAGAAAAAATTGCCGGAAAGGTGACAGAAGTTGTTATAGGAGCTACTTCTGGTCAGGGAGGGACTCGTTCCCATACAATTACTATTGGGGGGAGTACGGCTTTGCCGTTTCTTCTTTTTGAAGGCGATTTTCCCCGTCCACCGGTTATTGCCATGGAAGTATTTGATAAGCCTCCTGCTAAATACCCCGATGTTCTCCTGGAGTATTACCGGGATGTAATCGGTAAACCGGGGGAGATGGCGAAAAAATGTGTCGAGTTATTCGGGGCCGAACTTATCAGTATACGGTTGGAAGGAACCCATCCTGAAAAGGGAAACAAGAGTGTAGAGGAGGCAGTAGAAATTGTAAAGCAGGTTTTAACCAGTGTCGAAGTGCCGATTATTATCACAGGTCACAGCTTTTTTGAGAAAATAAATGAAGTTATGAAAAAAATTTGCGAGGTGACCGCAGGTGAGAACTGTTTGATCAATTATGTGGAAACTGACAATTACAAAACTATTGCTGCTGCTTGTATCGCTTATAAACACACTTTGGTCGCTCAAACTCCCATTGATGTAAATCTTGCCAAACAGTTAAACATTTTGCTAACAGAAATGAACTTTCCTGAGGATAAAATAGTTATGGATCCTTTAACCGGTACTCTGGGTTATGGTTTGGAGTATACCTATTCCATTATCGAAAGAATTCGTAATGATGGTCTGGCAGGAGATAAGATGCTGGGTTTCCCTATCCTGATAAATCCCGGGTATGAAAGCTTCAAGATCAAAGAAACCAGAGTTTCTGCGCAGGAATATCCCCAATGGGGAGATCCGGAACTGCGGGCTGCTTATTGGGAAACAGCTACGGCCATGAGCCTGTTAGCAGCCGGGGCGGAATTATTGATTTTATATCACCCCAGGTCAGTGGAGACAGTAAAGCAAAAGATCCGGGAAATGTTCGCTTCAGGGAATGGAGAATAAGCATGGCTATATCAGGATTGGATATATTCAAGTTATTGCCAAGGACGAACTGCGGGGATTGCGGGGTTCCCACCTGTATGGCCTTTGCCATGAAATTAGCCCAGAAAAAAGCAGAGCTGAGGGAGTGCCCTTTTGCTTCGGAAGAGGCAAAAGCTATCCTTGGAGCAGCAGCTGAGCCGCCTATGCAGCTGGCTAAGATCGGGGGAAAATCGGTTTTTGAAGCGGGAAATGAGACGGTTTTATTTCGTCATGAAAAGACTTTTGTCCATCAGACCGGGATTGCTATCCAATTATGTTCTTCGGAGGACGAAAAAGAGCTGTTGAGAAAGATAAAAGAGATAGAAGATTATAATATCGAACGGGTAGGAGAGGAACTTTATACTGATCTATTCTTTTTATCCCACGATACTGAGGACGCTCAGCAGTTTCTAAAAATAATAGACTTGGTCAAACAAAATTCAAAAAAAGGGATTATCCTGGACTGTGAAAACAAGGAGGTTTTAGCGGAAGCGATTCAGCTCTTGAGGGAGGATTCCCCGGCAGTATTATTAAAAAAAGAGGTAACAGAAGCTGATATCGAACAAGCTAAAGTAAATGATCTCTGCCTTATTATCACCGCAAAAAATTTTGATGATCTAATCCTTCAGGCAGAAAAAGCTAAAAATGCCGGCGTAAAAAATCTGTTCCTGAATCTGGATTGTGACAATTTGGGAAGGCAATTACAAAATAACACCATTCTGCGGCGCGCAGCTTTAAAGCAGAATTTTAAACTGTTCGGTTTTCCGCTTTTTTCTTATATCGAAGCAGAAAACAAGGATGATCTTCTAGCAAAGGCATCTTTCCTGCTCTGCAAATATTGCTCTCTAATAGTATTGCCGGAATATGACAAAGCCTTGCTCTATTCTTTGTTTACGCTTCGTCAGAATATCTACACTGATCCCCAAAAACCGATCCAGGTTGAAGCTAAAGTCTATCCAATAGGAGAGCCAACGCCCGAATCTCCGGTTTTTGTTACGACTAATTTCTCCCTGACTTATTTTATGGTATCGGGTGAGATTGAAAATTCAGGTATATCAGCCCACCTGGTGATTGTTGATGTTGAAGGCCAGTCTGTACTTACTGCCTGGGCAGCGGGAAAGTTTACCGGCGAAAAGATCGCCAAGTTTGTCAAAGATATTAAATTGGAAGAACAGATCAAAACCCGTAAGATCATAATACCCGGTTTTGTAGCCCAGATAAGTGGAGACCTGGAAGAGGCTCTCCCTGGCTGGGAGGTTATTGTCGGCTGCCAGGAAGCTTCTGATATTCCCTCTTTTATTAAAAATGTAAAATTAGTTTAAAGTGAAAAAAGATAAAAAGCATATCTGCCGGGTTAAATTCCTGCCGTTTGAAATAAGTGTTGAGGTTCCTGCTGGTACTTGTATATTAGAAGCGGTGCAGATGGCTGGTCTTCCTTTAAAAGCCGGATGCGGCGGTAAAGGCGTTTGCGGTGACTGTGTGGTCCAGGTTATATCCGGAGATTTTTACCAAAAACCTTCTGCTGCACTTCCGTCTTATCTGAAAAAACAAGGGTATGCCCTGGCCTGTCAGACTCCTATAAATAACAAACTCACCATAAATCTTCCCCGTTTCCAGGAGATGTCGATAAAAAGTATTACGGAATCCGAATATTTTCATAAACATCGGGATGATATCTCCGGTCTTGATATAAATCCTGCCTCAAAGAAAAAAAGAAGCTATGGTCTTGCCTGTGATATTGGAACTTCCACGGTTGCGATCCATGTGGTTGAATTAAAAAGCGGAAAAATCGTCGGGACAGCCGGCGGTTTTAACCAGCAGATAAAATGCGGTGAAGATGTAATCTCAAGGATCGAATATGCGCGAAAACCAGGTTGCCTGCTGGAACTCCACCAGCTTATCATCAAGACTATAAATCTTCTTTTAAAAAAAGCTTTGGAAGGGACAACTATCACTGCATCTGAAATTCATTATATGGTAGTATCGGGCAATCCCACCATGATTCATCTTTTTCTCAAAAGCGACCCCACCAATATCCGGCAGGAGCCTTATGTCCCTATTTTCAAGCGGGAGCCGGCTCCTGGATCTCAGGATTTAGGTCTGGATATACATCCTGAGGGAAGATTGTTTTATGCTCCGGATGTAGGTAGTTATGTCGGGGGAGATATTACCGCCGGCTTACTCTGCACGCCTGTACTGCGGGAAACAGATAAGATTTCTTTGTTTATAGATGCAGGCACAAATGGCGAGCTTGTGATCGGGAATAAGGACTGGCTTATGACCTGTGCCTGTTCTGTCGGCCCTGCTTTTGAAGGCAGCGGGACTTCCTGCGGTATGCCGGCTTTACCAGGAGCTATTGAAAAAATAGCGATTGATCCTGAAAATAACATCGAATATAGGGTGATAGGTGGAACAAAGCCTAAAGGTGTCTGTGGTTCCGGTCTGGTCGATCTGCTGGCTGAGATATTTTTCCAGGGATACATAAATCGCCAGGGAAAATTTACTAATAAAATCAAGCAGGAAAAAATTATTGAGCTTGAGGACACAAAGGGATTCCTGATTGAAAGGGGAGAAAATAGTTATTGGGGAAAAGATCTTTATATTACAGAAAATGATATCTCTCACCTCATCCGTTCCAAAGCCGCGGTTTTTTCCGCCTGTTCCCTCCTGCTTAAACATGTGGGGATTGATTTTTCAAAGATCCATGCTGTTTATATTGCCGGAGGATTTGGTCATAATCTCAATCTCCGAAATGCCATCCGTATCGGTCTTTTACCCGATCTGGATGAAGAGAGGTTTGCTTATATCGGGAATAGCTCGCTCTTTGGGGCTTATCTGATCCTGTTGAATGAAGCCAACCGGGATATGGTGCAAAAGTTGGCTAAAAAAATGACCTATATAGACTTAAATACCGAACCTGGTTATATGTTTGAATATACGGGTGCCCTGTTCTTACCTCATACCGACCTGAAACTGTTTCCTTCAGTTGAGAAGATACTGAATCGTCCTTTGTGATGAGGGGGGAAATATATCAGCCCTAATTATGGGCTATCTTTCATGATATCTAAAAGTTAGCGTACTCGGAGCGCCTAGTCTAGGTTGATTTTCTGTTTGAAGTCGATTTTTATCTTGGCGTTTTTTTTGGTGGTAAGCAGGTCAACAGCTTTCAGAAATGTCCGGTTCCTCTGTTTCCACAAACGGTTTAACTTGCGGGCATAATGGGCTATACTCAGGTCAAACAATTTAAATTGAAATAGCTTTTTCAGTGATTGTTTCCAGGAATAAAACTTTTTATGGCTTAACATCTGTGCTTTCTGAAGGGCGGAAAGAGTAAATTTTGCTGGTTTGAAAACCACGTGGTGGGCATCATACAGGGTCCAGTCTTTAAAAAGCAATCGTTTTTCCGAGGTCATTTTTTTATAGAATTTCGACCCGGGAAGAGGAGTGAGGATTAAAAACTGAGTGGATGTAAGACCTGCATGCGTGGCAAATTTTACAGTCTTTTTTACAGTGCTCCAGTCATCATCATCGAACCCGTAAATAAACATTCCATGGATATGGATTCCGCTTCTCTGAATTACTTTTACAGCTGTTTTTATTTCCGCAACTGTCTGTTTTTTCTCTATAGCTTTTAGGCTGCGTGGATTTACTGATTCTAATCCGATATAGAGGACGCGGCAGCCTGCTTTATGCATAAGCTTGACCAGCTCCCCATTCTTGTAAATATCCGCCCTCACTTGGGTCGACCAGGTGAATTTGAATTTTTCCCGGATCATGGCTGTTAATAGGGCTTTTAACCGCTTGTGGTTTGCAGCGAAATTATCATCATAAAAAAAGATGTGGTTTTTCCTGTTGCTATACGTCCGCAGCTCTTCGATAATATTCTGGGTCGAGCGGAACCTGTATTTTCTCCCAAACATACCTGTTACTGAGCAAAAAGAGCAATCAAAAGGGCATCCCCGGGAAGTCTGAACCGGGATCGTTGTGTGGCCTGCAATTTGGTTGTGATTGAAGTTCAACAATTTGAAGTCAGGAAAAGGGAGCTGGTCAAGTTCGGTTATAGCAGGCCCCTTGGGGTTATGAACAGATTTGCCTTCCTTTTTGTAGGAAAGATTCGGCACATTTCTGTAATCATCGCCTTTCTCCCAGACATCCACAAATGCCATCAATGCTCTTTCTCCCTCGCCTCGGATAACAAAATCTGCATGCTCAAGTGCTTCCTCCGTCATAAAAGTGACATGGGCTCCTCCCATGATTACCGGGACTCCAGCCTTGCGGATCTTGTCAGCGACCATATAAGCCCGGGGGGCTGTAGATGTTATTGTGGATATCCCTACCAGATCTGCACCTGAGGTTATAGAGAAATCTATTTGCCGTGATTCTTCGTAAAAGATCTCGACTTCCCATCCCCGGTTTTTCATTAAAGTGCCGAGGATGAATAACCCCAGCCGGGGAAGCTTATATTGTGAATAAATATGTAGATTAGATGCTTTTGGCTCTATAAATATGATTTTAGGCATTTTTCTTTTTCCCTTTTGGTTTTAAACGTTTTTTATTCTGGCTTTTTAGGGCCGATATTTCTTTTTTCTTTTTCTTTAAAAGGTCTTCCCAGCGTTCGATCCCGGCTTTGAAATGATCGATCTTTTCCTCAAGCACCCGGATCTTCTGCCGCATTTCATCCAGTCTGCGGGAATTTTTTTCCACATCACTGGAATTTAAGTCATTTTCCATAGCCAGGAAATCCCTGAATAGAGAGGACATATCTTTTATTTCTTCCAAAGAATATCCGAAAAGCTGAAGGTCTTTGATCAATTGACACAATTTGATATATAACTCGGAATACAGCCGAAATCCTCCCTCACTGCGCATATCAGGTTCAATGATCCCTTTTTCCTCCCAATGTTTTATTGCTCTGGAGCTTATGCCCACTCGCTCTGCTAGTCCGCCGACTGTTAAAAATTCGCTGGTTTTGGAAGATTTGCCGTCCTTGATTCCAGTTCTGGGGAGCCCAACTTTTTTTATGATTTTCTGGATGTCCTCAAGCTGATAGCCTAAGTCAAATAACCTTTTAACGTGCAAGATTTTCTCAAGGTTTCTTCTTAAATAAAAGGGCATATTATCACTGGTTACTCCATCCGGTTTGATAAGCTTGACCTTCTGCCATTTCTCCAATATCTTTTCATCAATGCCGGTTTCGGTCAGGAGCTCATCCTTGAAAAGCATTTTTTTCTTCATAGTATTCCTCTACGAATACCTCCATATTAAAGTAACAGTATGCGTATACTGTAATGTTTTATCTGAACGATGTCAAGGACTATTATTAACTGGGGTTACCCCATTTTTTGCCAAAAGAGCGGTAGCAAGAATCAGGTCAATTTGCCTGAATTATTCACGAGCGGATTTTCCCCAGCGTGGAAAATCCGCTCGGATACAGTCTTCGCTCTCTTCTCCTTAAAGGAGAAGAACCATGCCCGCTCATCCTTGCTCACGGTTTTCTTAATCAATTGACCTGATTCTT
>Ga0114922_10000477_pt1 | contig 38376 bp, 36 predicted proteins | sample AartaG_FD_100975 | JGI IMG/M metagenome (GOLD analysis project Ga0114922, IMG submission 100975) | Deep subsurface microbial communities from Aarhus Bay to uncover new lineages of life (NeLLi) - Aarhus_00045 metaG | ecosystem: Environmental > Aquatic > Marine > Oceanic > Sediment | place... | reverse complement strand
AATCCGTTACATCGTACTTTGACATCGGCGTATCCTTTCTCTTTTTTGTTAAAAATTTTAGTTTTGTTAAGAAAGGTTACGCTACTTTTTTATAAATTTCCACACCTTTTGTAATTAACTCATTATTTTATGTGGATAGATAACAAGAGAAATCTTGAGTTTTATATTATTGAAACCATTAGAAAAATTGATAAGCTTGATAATTATATAAATGAATTACTGAGCAAACACTATCCAACTGGAACGCCTAGCTCCTTTTTGCTACTTATTAAAAAATCGGCAACATTCATTAAAAGCGATATAGTCAAAATTCTTACTATTATACAGAATTTTTCCGAAGGGTATGAAATTATTCATTATCATAGGCAGATACTGGGCTTAGAAGAAATGATAAAGATGCTTTGGAGTCATTTGAAATTTGTGGATGGCGCCCAAACCCATAAAGTTCCTTGGAGCATAGTTCCCAGTATTGAGAAGTTATTACAAGATATAACAAATGACCCTGGTAAAAAAATATTATTTCGACCTCAATGGAATTATAATTTTAGTGTGCAGCCACAAGATATTATTGGTCACTACAAGAGAATTTTTATTGATCGTTTAACTAAGCTAGATTTTGGCCATACTGCAGAAGAAATTGAGGAAAAAATATTTAAGAGAATAAAAGAAAGAGAAAATTATGAAAATGACAGTGACTGGATTGGAAGATCATTATATATTTTTTCGTTTCCAGGCATAGATAAACGCAATATAATAATGCATTGCATTATTGGCCATGAAATGGGGCATCTTATATTAGATGAGCTATTAAAAAATGAATATTTTAATGTCAGGTCCGAACAGTTAAAAAAATATATTATTCCTGTCTGGCGTAAATACCATAAGGATGAATATAGTCTTGATCTTTTTGATCAAAATCAGATGAAAGATGTAAGCCCAATTTCAATGAAATATATTATGGCGACATTTATGAATTTCATGAATGAAGCTCGATTAATTTGGAAGAAGGGATTAAAGGAACTTGCGTCAGATTATATTGGTGTTTTATTATTTGGTCCTAGTTTTTTATTTTCGTTATATTTTTTTGGTGTGAAACAAAATATAGATGATATCCCCAAAAAAGAAACTAATTATTATCCGTCAAGACGCTTAAGACTAAGATTAGTATATAATTATCTTGTTGAAAAAGGTTTTTTATATTCCTCTAAAATACCATTACAATTAAGAAGCAATTTTGATAATTTTATCAAATCTATTAAAAATACAGTATACAATAAGTCTGATGAAAAGAATATAAATGAGGATGATATATGCTCTATTGTTTATAATAAATTAATATTCCCGCAACTTAAAGAATTAAAAACCTCTATAGACGGCAAAATTAACGATTATGTTTTAACTGAAGAAATATTATTCAAAAATATTGATAAAATAATCGAAAGAATAGAAAATCAAATACCGCCCAATGCCATAGAAAATGCAATTGATGACCATGAATTGTGTACAATACCCCTAATTTTAAATTCCAGCTGGATATATAATATATGTTATACCGGCAATGTTTTAGTTAATGGAAAAATAAATGAAGATATTCTACATTTTAAAGACCTATTAGATAGGATAACGTTAAAGGGAATTGAATTTTCATTTATCGAGGGTGAATATAACAATTACCTTAATTAGAAAAAATGACAGTACTAAAAGAATCAGAAATTAAAGCTCGGATTAATGAGCCAAACATTAAAAAGCGCCTAATAATAACACCATTATTAGATGCGAAAGAGGTTATTGAAAGTTCATCAGTTGATTTACGTTTAGGAACTGAATTTATTTTATTAAGAAGAAGAATAGTTGGTTGTCTGGATATTAACAAACAAAATGAAATTAAACGAGACATTCACTCTTACCAGGAAAGAATCAGAATTAATGTTTGGGGAAGATTTACCATTCATCCAGGCCAATTGATATTAGGCTCTAATTTGGAATATCTTTCTTTTCCAGAAGATCTAATGGCGTACGTTGTTGGCAAATCTACATGGGGGCGCACAGGCTTGGTTATTGCGACTGCTACAAAGATTGACCCGGGTTTTAAAGGTTCTATTACTCTGGAGATAATTAATTTGGGCGAAGTGCCAATTGTTTTATACCCTGGAATACCTATCGCGCAGCTAGTAATTCATACTGCAAAGGGTGAAGGAATTTATAATGGTTCTTATCTCAATCCTACTGGTCCTCAATTCCCCAAACTTAGGAAAACATCAAGAAATTGGCAATTTTGGTTATCAAAGGCAAGGTAGGTCAGGAGCCGTGGCTCCTGACGAGTAGCTATTTCAACAGCACCAGCTTTTCAGTGACGCTTATTCCATCTGATACCATGTTGGCAAAGTATATCCCCGACGGCAGGCCATTGGCATTCCATACGATTGAATAGCTGCCCCCTGCATAATGGGCATCAGACAAGACCTCAACCAAACGGCCGGTTATATCATAAATGGAGATTTTAGCATGTGCTTGGTGTTCAAGCGAAAATGAGATTGTGGTTTGAGCGTTGAAGGGATTGGGGTAGCAGTATAGACTGGCTATGCGTTCGGGCAATATGCTTTCCTCAATATCCATAAGCTGGCTATTAGGTTCTCCATAGCTAGGGGAACCGTTCTCGAAAGTATAAGAGGTCTCATCGTTATAACCCATGAAATCAAGCCAGTTGTTCCAATCAACATTGCCATCAGGAAAACGCATAAACGAGATATTCTCGCCATGATTTGTCGACCAGCCAACCTGATCCACAACCGAATAAACCTCATCATAGCCATTATAGACAAGATACAGCATATCTATTGACGGATTAAAATCGAAAAATTCCGGATATTGAACATCATCGATGACAAAGAATTCATACGGTTCAACTGTAAGTCCTGATGGGAAATCATAAATTGAGTTTCCGATCATAAGCAGATCATCGGTACATACCGGTAAGCTACTCGCATTATATAGTTCGATGTAGTTTGGAATACCATTTGTGGTATTGTTCACGCAAATTTCATTTATTATCAGATAGGATAAACCCCACATATTGTGTGCAATAAGGTCATGGCCCCATTCTCCCGGTGTGGGAGTCATACAAAAATCATAACCTAATTCGTAATTATACAGCGTGTCAGGTCCAACAGAATAGACACCGCTAACTATGCTCACTCCGCCAGGCGGGGCGCCTGCTTTGCCGCTGAAAGTGCCATAACCGATTGATGTTTCCCAGGAATTATCAACAGAGAATATTATGGAGTCGCCCTCAGGATTTAAAGTAAAACCGGTCGTATTGTTTGAGTCGAAAAGGATAATATTATCCTGGTTGGGGTTTGCCGACAGGATTATCGCTTCACATTCGGTTGTTCTGATTGTATCCCCTATAAGCTCCTCGGGTGGATAATAAAATACTTCTATCCACGGAGGATCTGTCGAAAACTCCAGGATTAACGGCATCGGTAAAGGGTTGGCTGCACTGAATTGAAAAGCCAACCCTATCAAAACCATTGTCATCAAATTTTTTGTAATTAAACTTTTCATAATACATTACCTCCATTAAAGCATAAAAATTAACACTATTTCCAGAAAATCTTCATATCCTGTGACGGCATGAAATTTTCCCGCTCACATTTGTAAATAATATTCCCATTTTCCGTATAGGCAGTATCAGCCTCCGGCCAGATTTCAACACCGGCAAAAGTTTCGGGCGCTATGAAATAGTAGGTTGCCTTTTCCAGCGGTTTTTTCCAGGCAGCAGTGGAGGTTATAATATAAACCGCCCGTTTAGCCCTAATTTTCTGACTGTAATCAAGGTGCCAGACTGTTGTCTTATCAGCTTTAAGAGGTATTCGAAAACGAATGCCGCTGAAATTAGGCAGGTTTTTGTATGACAGCTTGTTTCTCTTGCCATCTTCTAATAAATAAGCCTTGATGACATGAGGGTATAACGTCAGACTGTCCGTATAAAATGGAAACAGTACAGGGAAATCGAATTCTTTTGAGGTATTACTGCGGAAATAATACACTCCTTCCACATGCGCTATGCTGTCAGATACTTGAAGGGTTATTTCCTCCATAAAAAAATCTACAGTAGACTTGTCAGAATCAGGCAAATCCGGTAAGTTGTCCTGTGAAAACAAGATACCCTGAAAAGCGATTAACAAGAGCGCCTGGATTACAATAGAAAATTTCATATAGCCTATTGCCAATAGTTAAACTTATTCAACCTGCATATAATTAAACCTGTAATAATTGCTATGTCAAGCAAAAAAAGCAGTTTTTTCAGGTTATTTTGCTCAACCCGGCAAATAAACATAGATTAATAAGATCAGGCTTATGCCGATAATAAAATTGATATGTTTAAGATTCCAGCAGGTATAACATCATCGGTTAAAACCGGTAACAAGAAATTTATATTACAAACTGAATTTATTTCGACGACCTGCAAAAAGTCGGACTCCGAGCAATTATCAGAAGCGCATGGCAAGATTATAACCACTGTTGCAATTGAAGGTCAAGTTGTTCACAAAGTTGATAAGGTTTACAGCACACCGCTGGAGACTGAGGAGGATTTTTTACAGGCGGAAAACGCCGTAAAAAATCAGCACCTGTCAGTAGCCAGGAAAGTCGCTTCAAAGCCAAAAGAATTTCTCAATTTAATCACCCAAATAGATATCACTGCTGAAGATAAACTAAGACTCATTTCCGGGGTTGCCGATGTAATAAAAATCGATTTTTCCGGATCGAATGAAGAAACAGACCTGCCATTTACACAGAGCCCGTTACTTAAAAATATTCATTTGCTGCGCGACCTCGTGATATCAATATCCCAAAACACCCGTGTGAAAAAACTTAAAAAGGTGGTGGGCGCAATTGGCAATGAGAAGTTCATGCTCACAGGTTTCGGCGGCAGTACATATTATTTGAATCTAAAAAGTGACGCCGATGTTGCCGGGGTAATTAAAGAACTGGAGAATATTAGAACCAGATGAATAGGATATTGGCTAATATCAGGGCAATTAGGGGAGTAATCGGCGCTATTGTTGTTGATAAAAACCGCGCTCTTACTTATGAATTGTTGCCTGCCTCATTTACAACCGAGAACATTAAAAATATCGCTCTTTCCCTTTTACACCTGGGACGGTCAATGGACAGGAATATGTCGATAGATTTTTTCTTCGAGAACGGATTGGCTCGTCTCTACAACAAAGACAAGCAGATAATCTTAATTCTCGGCCAGCCGGATCTTGATTTTAATATGCTTGGCGTTGTCTGCCGGGAGGCTGTCCCCGCTATAAGCCGCAAACTTGGCCACGGACAGCTGGCGCTTTCAGATACCGGATCCGAGTCTAGTACTGTTGGACCGGAATTCCTGCTTAAAGCTATAAATATTATTTCAACCAACTGTATTGATAAAATTGGCGCTTATATGGTTACGAAATACCTTCGTTTAGCCAAAGATGAACTGACAAGAACCTATCCGGTTTTAACCGGTATATCAGTTGATAATAATGGCGTCGCTTCTTTTATCAAAGGTGTGTTTGTCAAATCGGACCAGGATGCGCTTACAGCGTTTGCCCACTGGTCCAACCTGTTCCTGTCGTATTGTGCAAAAGCAACCAACAAGCTGAAACCAGCCGACATAATGGAGCTTACCATTGAAATTAAAGATAAACTGAACCTGTCGGGTTTTTACCAGCTTTATGCCGATGTAGGGGTTTAAATTTATAGTTATCAGATCCCCAGCAGCTTGCATATTGCAATTAGCTTCCTAAATCAAATTATATAATTCTTCTAATGGCATAACCGGGCACGTTTCACATGTGAAAGTACCGAGAGAACTTATCATCGTTGACAGTTCAAAAGCCGCCTCAAGATCGGGAACTTCAGTTATAAAGAGATAATCATACTGTCCCAACATCGCGTATGCGTTTAATATCTTGGCCTCTTTGGCTTTGAATATGTTGCTGACGTCGATAAATCTCTGTTTAAGCTCCTTGATATTCTTTCTACCTTCTAATGTGCCTTTGGCAATTAACGCAAACTTGGGCATCGTTTTCTCCTTTGGGAATATTTTTATTTCTTTATATATTTACTTAATCGTTTCCTGTAGATATTTAATAAACTGCTTTATGTTATGTCAAGAAATAACTGAGGCGGGATTTCCCTGAAAAAATTTCGAAATATAACCTGTATATAAAAATCATCACTGGCATCGGCAAACCGCCGAAGTCGGAGAGCTAACCCGCATTATTCACAAATCTTAACATGTGCTGGCATCCGCCATAGGCGGACTTCTGCCAGAACTGCCGGAAGTAACTTCCGACAGCACAAAAAAAGTTTGCAGCGAAACGTGAACCGACAGTCTTATGCCAGCTGGCTGAACTTGCGTATCCCCCACTCGAGAGCGAATGATAGAATTATTACCAGCAGAATATATATGTTGCCGGTCAGACGGTGTTCGGTGAAGATATCGGATTTTTTTATATTCAGCTTCAGGTCTTTCGAAAACTGATTGAAATTATCCGGGGTATAACTTTTCCCGCTGGTTACAGCGGCGATCTGCTCCATCAGGGCGAAATTAGCCGAGGGATTTTCCATTTCAAGGCTGAACGATTCCACTGTAAAACTGCCTTTTTTTTCGGCCAGTGTGTCATTGTTGATAACGGCATAAGCGTCATAGTCGTACTTGCCGGCTGCGGGCGAGCCGAACACGCCATCATATCGACCGGGTTGTCTGCCTGTTAGTTGGAGTTCCCGCTGAGCGCCGGACGAATCGGCAATCACCACCTCAATCCGTACTCCGCTCAGGAGATTGTAGTTGTCATCAAATATCATTGCGGCAAAGCTCACCGGTTCACCCAGCTTATACACGGTTTTATCAGGCGATAGGTTAAATCTTTCGAGGTCCTCACGAACCACCAGCCAGCGAACGAGGTTGCCCCAGAATTTTTCTATACGTCTAACATCAGGATTGCTCGAACCCGGTCTGAAATACCTTGGCCACCACGGATAGCCTGTCATAGCGGCAATCTTGCCCCGTTCAAACAGTCCACCCGTCAAAACAGGCCGGTGATTTCCCGTATCATCGACAACATCAAGAAAAACAATCGCCTTACTGTCAACGTCCAGACCTGTAATGATAGCCTTAAGCGGAGGAAGTTCTTCCCAGTTTAAACCCTCGATATCCATAATCGCTCGAACTCTGGCCTGTTTCCCGGGAGCGGGGAAAAATTCTCCATCGGCAACCGCGGTGTTTGAACCGGATTTAACCGGCAGAAGCTTGTCCCAACCACCGGATCGAAACATCCTGTTATTATTGCCGGCGATGTACAGAAAACCCGTTCCCGACTTGATTGCCGCCTTCATGTTATTTAGCTGAGCCCCGATTGCTCTGGAATTTAAATCAACGGCTATAACGAGTTCAATTTCTTTCCAGGCCTCAAAGGAAGCCGGCAGTTCATTAGCATAGAAACCGCCTTTACGCTGGGCAACTGCAGTTGACAGCTCAAAATGCCGATCTCCTTCTAAAACCTTTTTAAGGTAGGTAAACTCCCAGTTAAGCGAGGAGGATAATAGTAATATGTTTATTTTATCTTTAAGAAGTTTGATGCTGAAATTCCGGACATTGTTATCCTCATAGGTTTCGTCGTCAAACCTCGAAACAATAGCTTTGAGATTTTTCACACCTGCATCAGCTATTAAAAGCTTGAACTCAGCGGTCGTATATGCGGCATCCGCAGGAAACGCAACTTGCCGGGAGCCCAGTACTCTCTGGCCATCCCGGATTTCCAATTGACCGGTTTTGCCCTGGTAACCGTTAGCCCCGATTTCAACCTTTATTTGAAACTCGGTATTGGTATATCCGACAGGTGGATAATCGACTTCCGAGATAAAAATATCCTTACGACTGATACTGCTTCCGGTAACCAATGAGTAAACCGGCAGGCTGATCGTTGAGGCGGCTTTAAGTGGGTCTAAACCGATATTATTAGCGCCATCAGTAATAAATAGTAAAGCGCCATGCTCTTCATTATCATTAATTGAGGACATGAAAGCGCGGGCAATATCCGTGGCCTGTCCAACAAACGCAGTTGAATCAGGGAAATCATTTAGCTCTATCAATGTATCGGCAAAGCCGTAAAAACTTGCCGGAATATTCGATGGTTTATGCTGATTGTAAGCGTCCCTGGCTGTTTTATACCTTTCACCATCTTCCTCTTTGAAATTCATGCTCGATGAAATATCGACAAAAATCCCGATTCGGGAACCGGTTACTTTTTCAGAAAACACTGTCAGCAACGGCTCAATCAGCAATATTGCAATCAGGAAAATACCCAGACTGCGCAGGACTAAAAGCAGATACTTTTTAAAAGAAGAGATTTGAGGAGCAGCTCCAGAATAGCTCCACCAGGAAATTACCAGAGAAACTATCCCCAGAATAATATAGATTATGTTTCCGCTCTGAAAGTTTAAAGAGAAAATATCACTCATAACAATAACCAGTTAAAAGTATTCTACTTTGGGAAATAAACTTTGTTCTATTTTTCACGGGTGATTGCAAACTCGGCAAGTTCTATCAGGTTTTCTTTAAAATCGAGTCCTTTAATATCGGTAACTGCGGCTTTGGCGCGTTCACTATATTTTCGAGCCTTTTGATTGGCATAGTCGATTCCACCTGTATCTCTAACGAACTCTACAACCTGTTCGAATTCATCCGGTGTAAAACCCTCTTTATATAGTTTATGAATCTGATATTTGTAAGAGTTGCCGCCGTTTTGAAGGGTATATATCATCGGCAGAGTAACCCAGCCTTCCCGGATATCAGATCCGAGCTGTTTGCCTGTTTTTGAAGGTTCGCCTATTAAATCGAGCAGGTCATCGGTGATCTGGAAGGCAATGCCCAGATTTTCACCGAATTCACGCAAGGCTTTTATACTGGCTTCATCACCGCCATTACAAACAATGCCGGCCTCACAGGAACAGGCAAATAATGAGGCGGTTTTATCGGCCACAACTCTTAAATAGTCGCTTTCTTCAACATCCAGGTTGCCGGTTAAATTAACCTGATTCAACTCGCCGATTGAAACCCGCTGGGTGGCAATTGCAAAACTATCCAGAAGTTTATGCGATCCTGAATCGATCAGCAACTTAAAAGATTTTGCAAAAAGATAATCACCCATTAATACCGCTGTCAGGTTATTCCAGCGATAATTTACAGTTTCAATCCCGCGCCTGGTTGACGATTGATCGATAACATCATCATGCAGAAGCGTAGCCACATGAATTAGCTCAACTGCGACGGCAGCGTGAACTGCGCCGGTATTGACAGTATGACCGGCGGATAGGAAAATAAGACCGGGTCTTAACAGTTTGCCGGTTCGGGAAAACAAATGCTCGGTAATCTGAAGTATAAAACTGGAATCGGTCGACAGGGTCCTCTCTAACAGCGCTTCAAACTTCTGGATATTAGGGGCAATAGGCGATAAGATTTTCTCAATGTCCATACTCATAATAACCTGCTCGGATAATATCGATTAAGAACGTCAAAGTCAATGTAAAAGTCTTCAGAAGTTTCCCCGATTTTTTCCACATAACAATTTTGATCAAAACAAAAAACTAATTTAACAGGGCAGGCTTTCCAGCCTGCCTGCGGGACTGGAAAGTCCCGCCTGTTAGTGCGGAAGTTTCCCCGATTTTTCAAGAAACCATGATTTCCACTTCTTCGAAATATCAACTCGTTGATATAATTTATATTATAAAGATTCTATTCAGTTTTTCAGGGAAAGTCCTGAAAGGTCTTATCCCGCTAATACCGCTCCACCGTTAACGTTCAGGATTTCTCCGGTAATAAAGCTGGCGTAACTTGATGATATAAACAGGATTGGCCAGGCTATTTCTTCCGGCTTAGCCGCCCGCCCCAGCGGAATCGGCGACAGATACTTCGGCCCATCCTCAGAAATAATAGTCTCGTGACTCATATCGGTATCGACCCAACCCGGAGCAACACAATTGACCATAATATTATAACCAGCCAGTTCAGGAGCCAGCGATTTAGTCAGCGAAATTAAAGCGCCCTTAGAGGCCGCATAATGAGAATGAAACGCCTCACCGCGCTGACCGGCGGTTGAGGAGACAAAAACAATACTGCCTGACCTCTGCTTTTTCATATATGGGACTGCTGCTGAAGTACAATAGAAACAACCGTTAAGATTGCTGTTTAAAGTTTCAGCCAATTTCTCTTCGGTCATATCCTCAATTGCCGATTCTTTCCAGATACCGGCATTATTAACAAGTATATCAATACCGCCGAATTCCGATACAGTCCAATCCACCATCGATTTACATTGTCCGGCATCAGCAACGTCAGCTTTGAATATTCGCGCCGAACCATCGTCTATAGTAATCTGTTCAAGCACATCACGAGCTTTATTCTCGTTATCTTTGTAATTGATAACAACATTAGCGCCATGCCTGGCATAGAGTTTTGCTGTCGCTGCTCCGATTCCTCGTGACGCTCCGGTTACCAATACGGTTTTCCTAATAAAATCGAACATTAACGTTAAGTTTTATGAGTTGTTTTCTCAGCTAAAGCCCGATAATGAATATTTCAATTCAGATTAGACTGGCAGGGCTGTGCTAACCAGCCCTGCCCATAGTTTTCTTTACAGGTTCTCGATTAGATGAGTCGCATACTGAGAAGTTGAGACCTTGGTTGCTCCTTCCATTTGACGTTCAAGATCATATGTCACTGTTTTTTGCTTGATAGTCTTTTCTATGGCGCTTTCCACGCTCGTTGCCGCTTCTTTCCAGCCAAGATATCTGAGCATCATAACCGCAGAGAGTATCAATGAGCCGGGATTTACCATATCCTTATCGGCATACTTGGGAGCGGTTCCATGAGTGGCCTCGAACAACCCGACATAATCGCCGATATTTGCTCCGGGAGCCATGCCCAATCCCCCCACCTGGGCGGCGCAGGCGTCAGAGAGATAATCGCCGTTCAAGTTTGGAGTAGCTATAACATCATACTCATCCGAGCGAGTTAAAACCTGCTGGAACATCGAATCGGCAATCCGGTCTTTGATGATAATTTTTCCTTCAGGGCATTTGCCGTCGTATTTGTCCCAGAGCTCCTGTTCGGTGATAGTCTGAGTGGGAAATTCCTTAGCGGCGAGTTTATAGCCCCAATCACGGAAAGCGCCCTCGGTGAACTTCATGATATTGCCCTTATGGACAAGAGTAACCGACCGGCTGTTGCTATCGATTGCATAGTTGATTGCTTTACGGACAAGACGTTGAGTTCCTGTGACTGATATCGGTTTAATACCGATACCGGAATCGGAACGAATATTTTTCTTCATTTTTTTGTTTAGAAATTCGATTACCTTCTTAGCATCTTTAGTGCCTTTTTTCCATTCGATACCGGCGTAGACATCCTCGGTATTCTCACGGTAGATGATAACATTCATTTTATCCGGACGTTTAACCGGGGAGGGCACTCCCTCGAAATAACGGACGGGACGAACGCAGGCATAAAGCACGAGCATCTGGCGAAGAGAAACATTCAGCGAACGATAACCTCCGCCAACCGGAGTTGTAAGCGGACCCTTTAGAGCGACGATATAGTTCTTGATCGCTTTCAATGTATCGTCAGGCAACACCTCCCCATATCTTTCGTTGGCCGCCTCGCCCGCATATATGTCAAACCAGACTATTCTTTTTTTACCGGCATAGCTTTTTTCGACTGCCGCATCGACCACCCGGCGAGCGGCTTTCATGATGTCGCGGCCGATACCGTCGCCCTCAATTACCGGAATAATCGGGTTATCGGGAATACTCAACTTCTTATTGACTACTTTAATTTGTTTGCCGTCTGTGGGAGGCGTAATCTTTTTGAATTTTACCATCATTTCTCCTTCTTATTTTGAAATATTGTTTACTTTTAAATCGCCAAAACATGCTCTGGCTTTAATGAAGAGCTTAGCCGGGGAACTCTCAAAGCTGTCATCTTTATGTTTAACGTTCGGAAAAATACCGTCCGATTTTTTATCATTATACTTAACAGAACCGGCACAGCAGGTCAAATCAACCGATACCGGGAATTCATCAGGCACGGATATTTTCACATCGCCAAACAAAACTGAAACATCAACGTAATTATTGCCATCGTTAAGTTTTGTACCGGTAAGATCAATTATAATATCTCCGAAAAGCAGCGATTTGTTAATAGCGCCAACGCCCCCGGTTAAACCGGATACAACGATATCACCGGCAATACCGGAAATCCCGGCACATGAATTTTGGCCGCCTTTTTTATATCTGCCATGATAATAACCTTCTTTTCGTCTGAATATAATAAAAAGACCTATGGCGATTAGTATGAGCGGCCAGAATATCTCTGCCGCCTCCCAGAAATCAAAAAATCCGATGGTGTCAAATAGAAGAAACACACCCAGAAAGATTAATATTATTCCGAATACAGCTTTCTTTGAATGTTCTTTCATAATCAACAACCAAATATAACAGGATAAAATATTATAACTTGCATAACAAATCGATGCTAGTGTCCTGTCCCGTAAATCACTTAATAATAACTTGTCATTGCGGGCCCGTCTTAGGCGGACTCGCAATGACTGATTGTTGTAAAATTATCAATGAATCATTACACTAACAAAACTATTCGATTTTGATTCCTCCGTGCTTTTGAATATGCGCTACCAGGCCGCCATCATCAAGGATATTAACCATTGTTCTGGGAAGAGGAGAAAACGACAGCTCCTGTCCGTTAGTTTTATTCTTGATTATTCCAGCTTCAAGATCGATTTCCAGTTCATCGCCGGCGTTTATCTGATCGGTATCGCAGATTAATGCCGGCAAACCGACGTTAATAGCATTTCTGAAAAATATCCTGGCAAACGATTTTGCCAGAACCGCTCCCGTTCCCGCCAGCTTGATAATAGCCGGTGCATGTTCACGTGATGAACCCAGTCCGAAATTTTTACCGGCGACAACAAAATCGCCATCGGAAATACTGGAGGCAAACGACTCATCGGCGTCCTCGAGAACATGTTTCGCCAGTTCCGGAAGATCGGACCTCAGGTGAAAATACCTGCCCGGAGCAATATGGTCGGTGGATATATCATCACCAAACTTAAATACTTTTCCAGTTAACGCCATGGTTTAGCTCCTTCTCGTTTTAGGGGCAGTCGTACGGGCTTTTTTCTTTGCAGTTTTTTTTGCGGCCTTCTTTTTAACAGCCTTCTTTTTAACAGCTTTCTTTTTTACTGCTTTTTTCTTTGCCACAGGTTTCTTAACGGTTTTCTTTATCTTTATGGGTACATCTTCTGGTTTCTGGCCGGATAAAACATCCTTGATTGCTCTGGAGGCGTCTCTGGCCAGCGCTTTAATTGTTTTTTCAAGTTCGCTGGCGGCTTTTCTCGCCTGGGGTTCGTATTTTTTAATGACTTTTTTGGCTTTCTTCTCAACTACAACCGATGTCTCTTTAAATTTCGGACCGAGTTTTTTTGCGGTTTCAGAAGCGACATTTTCAAGCGAATCGACCGCCGCAGCAGCGGCCTTTTTTAATACCTCGGTATTGACTATAGACGGAAAAGACATCAAGGTCAGTTCCTTAGCATACTTGCGCGGGTCGGCAATGACTCCCTCGATAACAGTAGCCGCCAGCGTTGCCGGCGAGGCTAAATAGATTTCGCTGTTTGGGTTTCCCATCCGGCCTTTGAAATTACGGTTCATGGTGGTCAAAGATCGTTCGCCGTCTGCAGGAACGCCGCCATGCACGCCAACACATGGACCACAGCCGGGGGGCAAAAACGAAGCGCCGAACTCTGCCAGAATCCGGTAATACCCCAGATCGATTACCTGTTTTTCAACAAGCTTGGAGCCCGAAGCAGCAATGAACCTGATCCCGGGAGCGATTTTCTTGCCTTTTACTATACGAGCAACTACTTCCCAGTCCTCGAGACGAGAATTGGTGCAGGTGCCAAAGAATACCTGGTCAATAACTGTGCCGACCGCTTCGCTTATCTTCCGAGTATTATCGACAGCATGAGGGAACGAAACTGTCGGTTCGATTCGAGACACGTCGATTTCAATAACACGCTCATACTCGGCGTCAGGGTCAGCGCTGATGGGACGCCACTTCGAGCCGCGCCCCATCTTTTCAAGGTATTCTTTTGTAGTTTCATCGGAGGCAATCAAGCCGAGTTTGGCGCCGCTTTCGACAGCCATGTTGGAAAGTGTAAAACGCGAATCCATGCTCATGTTTTCGATTGTCGGTCCGCAGAATTCCAGCGCTTTATAGGTTGCGCCATCTGCGCCAATTAAACCGATCAGATAAAGAATCAGGTCTTTTGCAAAAACACCAACCGGGAACTCGCCTGTAACATAAATCTTATATGTCTCGGGCACTCGAAACCAGGTTTTGCCCAGGGCCATGCCAACTGCCACATCGGTTGATCCAAGACCGGTGGCAAACGCGCATAAAGCGCCGCCGGTGCAGGTGTGGCTGTCTGCGCCAATCAGAATATTGCCGGGGCAGACATATTGCTCATTTATAATAACATGACATATCCCCTTCCCAATATCGGACAGACGGGCGCCGGTTTTCTTAGCAAACTCACGCAGGAACGCATGATCGTTAGCAAGCTCCTTACGCGATGCGGGAGCGGAGTGGTCAAGGAAAAAGACCGACCTTTCCGGACTGGCCAGTTTATCAGTACCCAGCTTTTCAATCTGGCGAACTGTCAATGGACCGGTGCCATCCTGAGCCAGACAGATATCCACGTCGGCAACAACAATCTCACCAGCTTTAACATCACTGCCCGCGTGTTCGCTGATGATTTTTTCGGTTATGGTTTTACCCATATTGTCTCCCAATCGAAATTACTTTATTTAAATAATGCCAAAAACTTTAAATGTGTTTAGTAACCAAGCTCTCCGAGCACCTCTTTATATTTATTAGCTGAATTCTGCAAAGCTGTCTGGTCTTCATCGCTGAGTTTCAGCTCAAATATCTTTTCGACACCGCCGGCGCCCAGTACGGCAGGAACGCCTATATACTGACCCTTGATACCATAAGGACCGTCAACATAAGCGGATAGCGGCATGACACGCTTGCGGTCATTCAGTACCGAATCGACCATCTGGACAGTCGCGGCCGCCGGGGCATAATAGGCGGAACCAGTCTTCAACAGCTTGACAATTTCACCGCCTCCGACCCTGGTCCGCTGGGAGATCTCATCGATTTTTTCCTTGGAGATAAGCTCAGTTATCGGAATTCCGCTGACTGTAGTATATGAGGGCAGCGGCACCATGGTATCGCCATGACCGCCTAAGACCATCGCCTGAATATCGTTCATAGACACGCCAAGTTCCCAGGCAACGAATGTACGGAAACGCGTCGAATCGAGAATACCGGCCTGGCCGAACACCCGGTTAGTCTGGAAACCGGAAATTTTCCAGGCATGATAGGTCATGATATCCAGCGGGTTGGCTACCATCAGGATCATGGCGTCGGGAGCGTGTGTCTTGGCAACCTCGGCCATGCTTTTGATAATATTAGCGTTCTTATTAAGGAGGTCCTCACGGCTCATACCGGGCTTACGGGGTAAACCGGCTGTATGAACAATCAGATCGGTTCCTTCCATCGCCGCCATATCGTTCGAACCCTCAACCTTGCAGTCATATCCGACAATCGGGCCTGCCTGGGATAGATCGAGGCTCTTTCCCTGCGGCATATCTTCGATGATATCGATGACTGTGATATCACAGATATTTTTTTCGGCTAAATACACAGCGCAGCTTTCGCCGACATGTCCGGCGCCTACAATTGTTACTTTCTTCCTCACATCATACTCCTTTTTTAAAGTTTCATTACTGGTACGGTATATCCTGCATCATCCAAAACTGCTATTTTTGCATCCTTGCCAATTTCCTCAAGAGCGGTATTCAAAGCCTCCTTTATATTATTGAAAGGACTTAAATATAATCTTTTGATAGTGTCCTCGTCAAGAGCAGTTACATAGTAGACCCTAAATTTTTGCAATTGCCGGGCAGTTTTTATTAATTTGTGTATTCCGAATGAATCGTCGTTCATTCCCCGATCCAGAACCGAATCGGGTGTGGGATATTTATCTGCCAGTTTCACAAAATATTCGGAACCAACGCCCTCCTGACAGGCTCCTGCAGTTATCAGGACGCCGCCATCGGCAACCATTCTACCCCCGTGTTCTTGAGCCTTTTGCAATTGATAAAGGTTAGCGTCAAGAGGCGGTTCACAATTTGCAATGACTATATCATATTTTTCAGGCGCTTCAACCGTGTAAAATCGAGCAGCGCTTGAACATGCCTGTAAGAAAGCTTGGTGAAGACTGCCGACAAAAAGATCGACAATTTCACCATTACGGTTGGTAACGCAATGGATAGTAAGGATCGTTTTATCACTAATCAGCTTTAAGCCTTCTTCGAGGTCTCGATGCAGCGGATTGTCATTGAGATTTAAGGCGCACGATTTTAGATCTTTGGCGAACCGGTGATTTGCCTGGATTGTATCAAAACCAGCCAGTCCGGGAATAAGCGATTTGCGCCCGCCGGTAAAACCGGCAAAAAAATGAGGTTCGACTGAATTTATTGTGAAAATCAAATCCGCATCAATAACTTTCTTATTCAGAAAAATAGGCGTTCCATAACCTGTGTCCCCAAAATTAACCAGGGTGGATTTGTTATAGCAGTCATGAATATGAAGTCTTGACCTGATTTGTTCAAGCCTGTCGCCGAATATCTTTTTCAGCTCATTATCAGTAGGCTTGCGGTGGGAGCCGGTGGCTATGATAAAATCCCCATTTTTAAGATAATCCCAGACAATCGATAGCAATTGTTCGGTGGGCGTCCGGCGGTAACCATCATTAACAACCGTTAAGACGTTCGAGCTGCCAAAAAGCTTTTTATAACTTTCAAGACTTTTGAGGATTTTTCCTCTGATTTCATCCTGGCTCAAAGGAGGCGGGAAAGTACAACAAAAACGGTCGACAGAAGTTACCGGCAGACAGAGCTCATCGGTGTCAAATTCTGATATTTGTCCGCCAAATGGGATCGTTATTCTCATCAGCTAAAGAAAAAACTAATTTCCTGCTCGGCATTCTGCGGAGAATCCGAAGCATGCACAGAATTTTTTGTCAGGCTCACTGCCAGATCATGTCTGATAGTACCGGCGGCGGCTTTTTGGGGATCCGTTGCTCCGATGAGCTCACGGACTTTTGCTGCTGTATCGCCCTCAGATTTTAAAACCATTACAACAATCGGTCCCGATGACATAAACTTGCAAAGCTCATCAACAAACGGTTTGCCTTTATGGACTGCATAGAATTTACTGGCCTCATTGTAATTCAGCCTGACCATTTTCAAAGCCGCTATAATAAACCTGGCTTTTTCAAGCCTGGAAATAATCTCGCCTATCAGGTTTCGTTCAACCGCATCCGGTTTTATTATTAATAATGATTGACCCATTTATTATGTCTCCCCTTTTAAAGCCTTCTTCCCCATCTCGAAGCCGAGTTTGCAGGCTTTCTCATTTTTTGATTCGGTTCCCTTGGGAGCCCGATTCAGGACCGCATTCAAAAACGATTCCTGTTTACAGATGCCCGATATTGTCACCAGCGCCGCTGCGGAAATGACGTTAGCAACTAAAGTCGTCCCGATTTCTTCACGGGCAGTTCTGGTAAATGGAAGACTATAAATTTTCGAGTATGGCGGCAGTTGCCTGACAATTTCTGAATCTACGATTAAAATACCATTGGTTTTAAGATGCGTGTAATATTTATCCGCGGCCTCCTGGGTTAAAGCCAGAAGCAGATCAAGTTCCGATGTTTTTGGATAATAAATCTCATCCTCGGAGATAACCAGGTCCGAACGCGAGGTGCCTCCACGAGCTTCGGGACCATAGCTTTGTGTTTGAGCGACATTTTTGCCCTCATAAACTCCGACCGCTTCAGCAATCATCACACCGGCAAGCACCAATCCCTGGCCGCCGGAGCCGGACAATCTCATTTCAAACCTGTCTTCAACCTGCTTTTTTTTCATCGTCTCACCATAATCCATGATTAATTAAATACTAACGGTCATTTAAGATCCCTAAACTTCTTTGCTATTCTCCTCAACTTTTTCAGCCTCGTCGGTCTTCTTTTGAGGTGGATTACACTTATCTATTATCTTCTGGTATTGTTCGAGATACCCCGGCCTGTCAATATTATGCAGCATGCCGATTACCTGTTTCCCCTCAAGCTGTTCAGGCGTCATTTTCTTTGCCTTAGATATCGGAACAGCGGTATCTTTCATGGCCTGGATCATCCTGACAGCCGAACCCTCACGGTTTAACCGCCCATACTGAGTCTGGCAGTTCGAGAGAGCTTCGACCATTGATAGGCCTTTTTTATCCAGCGCTTTTTCAATCAAATTAGACATCGGCATGGCATGATAAACTGTACTCCTGGCTACAAAGGAGGCTCCGGAACTGATAGCCAGATCACAGGCATCGAACGGCGGTTCAACAGTTAGATAGGGCGCCGTGGATGCCTTTTTACCGAATGGTGTCGTTGGCGAATACTGGCCGCCGGTCATACCGTAAATATAGTTATTAACCAGAATAACTGTCATATCGATATTCCGACGGCAGGCGTGGATGAAATGATTGCCGCCGATTGCTAAAAGATCGCCGTCGCCTGATATGACCACTACTTTCATTTTTGGATTGGCCAGTTTGACCCCTGTGGCAAAGGGGATTGCCCGGCCATGAGTGGTGTGCAGGGTATTAAAGTCGACATATGCCGGTATACGCGCGGTGCAGCCGATGCCGGAAACGAGGGCAATTTCATCCTTAGGGATTTGCAGCCGGTCAACCGCCCGGATAAAAGCTCCCAGCACAATTCCGATGCCGCAGCCGGGACACCAGACATTTGGAAAATGCATTCTTGGCCTCAGATAATGATGAGTTATATCGGACTTCTGCATTTTCAATGTTCCTCTTTGATCTTTTGAAGAATCTGCTCCGGCGTTATTAATTCCCCATCATACCTGTTTAAGCCGACGATTTTTGTATGACTTTGGCAAATCCTTTCAACCTCGTATATTATCTGGCCCTGGTTCAGTTCAGCCACCACAACTAAATCCGCTTTTTTCAATCTTGGCTTCAGTTGTTCGTCAGGGAATGGCCAGAGCGTAACAGGCTGGAAAAGCCCGGCTTTAAATCGTTTTTTACGAGCCAGCCTTACCGCCTGCCTGGCAGCCATAGCCACTGAACCGTAAGCAATAATCATCACCCCGGCATCATCAAGCTGAAACTCCTTAACCTGTACTATGTCGTCTTTATGACGTTCGATTTTCTTTTTCAGTTTATCAAGTTTCCTGGTGATCTCAACATTATCCGAGGTAGGAAATCCGAATTCATCATGAGTGAGTCCTGTTAAATGAAACCGGTAACCCTGCCCAAAATTAGCCATCGGCGATGTGTAATCCGCTGTTATCTGAAAATGCTTATACCATTCAGGCGGAACATTTGGCCGGGGACGTTCAACTTTCTCGATAGAAGACGGGTCGGGCAGAGTGACCTTTTCTCTCATATGGCCGATCACTTCATCGGATAAAATTATAACCGGCGTACGATATCTTTCGGCAAGATTAAAGGCTTGAATTGTTATATCGAAACAGTCTCGAACTGATGTCGGACATAATACAATCGGGTAGAAATCGCCATGTGAGCCCCAGTTGGCCTGCATCACATCAGCCTGCCCGACCTTGGTTGGCAGGCCTGTCGATGGTCCGGCGCGCATAACATTGATTATTACGCAGGGCACCTCGGCCATGCAGGCATAACCGATGTTTTCCTGCATAAGCGAAAACCCCGGTCCGGAGGTAGCAGTCATCGACTTTGAACCGGCGATAGAGGCGCCGATTACCGCCGATATCGAGGCGATCTCGTCCTCCATCTGGATGAAGTTGCCGCCGAGCTTAGGCAACTCCAGGGCCATTACTTCGGCGATTTCTGTAGATGGCGTAATCGGATATCCCGCAAAAAATAAGCAGCCGGCGGCTATAGCGCCAAGGGCGCAGGCCTGGTTGCCCTGAACTAAAATTGGACCTGATGTATCAACCATAATCTTTTCATTTCTCGTTAGAGGTTATGGCAAAATCAGGGCAGTGAACCCAGCATATAGCGCATTGAGTGCAGTCCAGGCCACGGGCAATAACGGGATAGCCGTCTCTATCGGTATCAAACACTTTCTGAGGACAGAGTTCTACACAGATGCCGCAGGCTTTACACCATTTTTTATATATAACAACTGGGTCGGGTCTTTGTTTATAGGGTTTCTTGGTTGTCGTCTTTTCAGCCATTATTATCTTTTTCTTCCTGTTTTCTTTCTGGCTGTTTTCTTTTTGACAACTTTTCGTTTTGCAGTTTTCTTCACCGCTTTTTTCCCGGCTGTTTTTTTCTTTGCCTTTTTAACAGCTTTCTTTTTAGCGGCTTTCTTAGCTGCTTTTTTCTTTGCCATTTTCTTTTTCGGTTTAGCTACGGCTTTTTTCTTAGCTTTCTTTTTTCTGTAATCGGCAAGTTTCTCCGCCATTAAACCGGCAATTTGCGAGGGAATTTCGGCAACGGGGATACCGACTGCATTCAGCGCCTTGATTTTGTCGGCAGCCAGTCCGGATGAACCGGAGATGATAGCGCCGGCATGCCCCATCCGTTTACCTGGAGGAGCAGTCTGCCCGGCTATGAAAGCCACTACCGGCTTCGTTACATTTTTCTTTATATACTCAGCCGCCATCTCCTCATCAGAACCGCCGATTTCACCGATTAAAACAATCCCCTCGGTCTGAGGGTCGTTCTCAAACGCTTCCAGGCAATCTATAAAATTGGTGCCGATAATCGGGTCGCCGCCGATGCCAAGAGTGGTCGATTGCCCCAAGCCGTTTTGCGTGAGATTGTAAACGACTTCGTAGGTCAACGTTCCGGAACGCGAAACAACGCCGACAGCGCCTTTTTTGAAAATCTGTGCCGGCAGGATGCCCACCTTCGACGCGCCTGGCGATATCAAGCCGGGACAGTTGGGTCCGATTAATCTAACGCCCTTCATCTTGAGGTAGCTGTATAAGCCTATCATATCCATAGTCGGGACGCCTTCGGTGATGCATACAATCAAAGATACACCCGATTTGGCCGCCTCATATATGGCATCAACCGCAAAAGGCGGAGGCACTAAGATCATCGAAGTATTGGCTTTGGTCTTTTTGACCGCCTCGGCCATAGTATCAAAAATGGGAACCCCATGAATCTCGGCGCCGCCTTTCCCCGGAGTAACGCCGCCAACAACTTTTGAACCGTAGACCAACATCTGACGGGCATGAAACGAACCGTCGCGACCGGTTATGCCCTGGATAATTATCCTGGTGTTTTTATCAACAAAAATTGCCATAACGCCTCTTCTCTTTATCGCAATTGCAAAAGATTATTTTTCACTTTAAACATTGATTTCTTGAACTAAGCCAACTGATAAAACGTTGCATTTTTATCAGGCTACCGGAGCGACCTCTTTTATGGCCATTTTGACCACCTCATCCATGGAATTAGTAGCCGGCAACTGGAGTTTTTCAAGAATTTCTTTGGCTTTATCTTCATTGGTGCCCGTAAGACGAACCACAATTTGTACACGCGGCTCGAGCTTTTCCAGCGCCGCGACTATACCGTTGGCAACATCGTCACACCGGGTAATACCGCCAAAGATATTGAACAGCACCACTCCAACATCAGGGTCTCTAAGAATAATCCGTAAAGCCGCTATTACTTTCTCCGGAGATGACGAGCCGCCGATATCCAAAAAGTTTGCCGGTTCGCCGCCAAAGTGCTTCACCAGGTCCATCGTGGCCATTGCCAGACCGGCGCCATTGACACAACAGCCGATATTGCCGTTAAGCTTCACAAAAGACAGGTCGTTGCGTTTCGCCTCGATTTCATCAGGGTCTTCGGCATCGAGATCTCTTAAATTTTCGAAATCAGGATGCTTGAAAAGCCCGTTGTCATCAAGATTGATTTTGGCATCGAGGGCAATGAGGTCGTCATCATTATCCAGTACCAGCGGATTGATCTCAGACAGAGAGGCGTCACTATGAACAAATGAATTGTACAGCTTTTTGATAATGCCCGCCGCCTTTCGGGCGATTTTGATATCGGGATAGATAAATCGGGCAAGCTGAAGAGCTTCATACTGATGCAGTCCCAAAAGCGGGTCAACAGCCAGCTTCATGATTTTTTCCGGAGTTTCAGCGGCCACCTGTTCGATATCGATACCGCCTGCAGGTGAAACCATAATCACGTTTTTCTTGGTTGTTCTGTCAACAATAACGCCGACATAAGCCTCATGCTTGATTTCGACTGCCTCGGTAACAAGTATCTTTTTGACAATTAATCCTTTGATATTCATACCCAGAATTGCCTGAGCGGCTTCGAAAGCATCATCCGGTTCGGCGCAATACTTGATACCGCCGGCTTTTCCTCGTCCGCCAACATGGACCTGGGCTTTGATCATCACCGGTTTTTGATAACGTACTGCAACTTCACGTGCATCCGCCGGATTGGATACCACCTCACCTTTGGGAATCGGCAAGCCATATTTGCCGAAAATTTCTTTTGCCTGGTACTCGTGTATTTTCATATTTCCTCCCTATAGGCTGGCTAATTAAGTGAAAAAATTCTCAAATGTCAAGCGACCTTTTATCTAAAAAATCAGCGGTTAATCTCAATAATTTTTCTTTTGTATTATACTCGGGTTCATCAAGAACCTGGTCTAACAAAAATGATAAAACCTCACCGATAACCGGCCCTTCCGCTAGGTTGAATTTATCTTTTATATCAGTACCGTTTACAGCTAAGTCTTTAAGCCCGAACACGCTGCGACCGGAAAGCTCAGTCTCGACTTTCCGCCTGAAATCATCGATGCTGTCGGTATCCTGTCCCATACCCTGGGCAATTGTGTCGGCCTTTCTTAAGGATATCAAATCAAAGATAAGGTCTGTGCCCACCCGGTTTATCAAACGACGGACGCCTTTATCGCCGGCCTTTTCGCTGAACATGTGCTTATCAATAAGTGTATTAACCTGCTTTATTATTTCATTTGAATAACGCAGTCGTTTTAATGCTTTTTCGGTTATTTCCCGGCTGAGTTTGTCATGGCCATAAAATGTTGCACCATCCTCAACAGGTTGTTTGGTTGCCGGCTTGCCGATATCATGGAATAGGGCGGCCAATCTGATCTTCAGATATTGCGGTGCGGCATCTACTGTTCGAATGCTGTGTTCAAATACATCCCAGCGATGATAGCCGCCGGGCTGGGAAACTCCGACGGTATTGGCAAGCTCGGGCAGGATATATTTTAATAGACCGGTCTGTTTCATCAACCTGAAACCGGCGGATGGTTTTTCAGCTCGCTCGAGTAATTTATTCAATTCCTCGGTTATTCGTTCTGTAGATACAGTCTCAATAAGATCAGCGTATTGCCGCATAGCCGCGAAAGTATTTTCCTCAATAGAAAGGTCGAACCTGGCGGCAAACTGAACGCCGCGGATCATACGCAGCGGATCATCGGTGAAGCTTGATTCGGAGACCATTCTTAATATTCTGTTTTCCATGTCCGTTTTTCCATTATAGGGATCGATCAGAGCGCCAGCGGGAAATTCCCTGGCCATGGCATTGATTGTAAAATCCCGCCGGCTAAGATCATCCTCTATAGGAATATTATGGTCGAAATCGACTTCGAAATCACGATGACCTGTTCCGGTTGAAAGTTCTTTTCGGGGAAGCGATATATCGTAGGTAGATTCTGATTTGAAGGGCTTGAACTTTATCACTCCAAAAAACTGACCGACAAGATTTATGGCGCCGAATCGACATAAAATACTTTTCAGATCGTCAATAGGAACTCCACACACCAGGTAGTCAACATCCTTGAGGTCGGAAATCCCCAGAAGCCGATCTCTGACAGGACCGCCAACTGCATAGATTTTTCCGCCCCTGCTTTTTATAATTTCAGCCAGACTTTCTAATAGACCCAATTGCTCCTCGTTATGTTTCTTAATCGAAAAGGACAGCTCTATCAGTGTATGATTGTTGTTCCGGCATTCCCGTTAACCGCCTCATAAGCTTTCTCAATGGAGCTTATAATCACTTTTTTACCTCCGGCTTTCAGGAATTCGATAGCGGCTTCGATTTTGGGTCCCATACTGCCGGGCGGAAAATGCCCGTCGGCCAAATACTGTTCAGCTTCCGCAAGAGTTAACCGGTCGAGATTTTTTTGCGTGGGTTTGCTGTAATCTAAAGCAATTTTTTCAATCGAGGTTAATATTATCAGCAACTGGGCTTCGATATCGCGAGCCATTACCGCCGCCGCCCGATCTTTATCTATAACCGCGTCAATACCCTTTAATGCGCCTTGATGTTTGATAACCGGAATCCCGCCGCCGCCAGCAGCGATTACTATAACGCCGGCATTAACAAGGTGTTTGATAACTTCTTTTTCGACGATATATTGAGGTTTCGGCGATGCGATAACGCGTCGAAGTCTATTATCACCCGGAAACTGTTTCATTATCCAGCCGAACTCGTTCTGAAGCGACCGGGCCTTTTCTGAATTATAAAACTGGCCGATAAACTTAGTCGGATTTTTAAAATCGTCATCGTTTTCATCCACCATCACCTGGGTAATAACAGTTGCAGCGCCTTTTTTTATACCAAGTGTCTCAAGCTTATTTCTGAGCACCTGCTCGATCATATATCCCATTCCCCCCTGCAGGTCGGCAACACATATATATAATGGGAGTTCGGGAGCTTTGCCCCGAGCCAGCTCAACCCGCAATACAGCGTTACCTACCTGGGGACCGTTGCCATGAGTCAACGCTAAGTTGTAGCCATCTTCGATTAGCTTAACAACGCCCTCCAGACTGATCTTAGTATTTATAAATTGGTTAGGTATTGTATCCTCACGATCTTTCCGGGTAATTGCATTACCGCCCAGGGCTATCACTGCTATTTTTTTCTTCATCTTCACGTATCACCGCCAGTTTATATAATCAACTGTATTATCCACTAAGCCTCATCACAAAAAACAATATTAATAAACTAAACGCAAAAAACAAAGCCTTAAATTATCAAAACGAGGCAATATTTTTCTATGTATTTTTGTTAACTTAGCAGACCAAATAATTCCATTTTTTGCTTGACATACAAATCAGAATTCTTAACTTTATGGATGAAAGCCCATCATGCAAGCCGCGCTGAGGGGTTACGCGTTTTTTCGGCGCTTGATTTTATTGACAAAGGAATCTGCATGTAACGTATTTTCTGATGATGTCATAGTGTAAGCTGGCTTCATAGCTTTATATGCAAAGCATCGTCAGAAGTTTGAATTTCTAGGAAGGCTGCAGTTGTAATCTGAACTTACATTTATGATTAAGCCTTAAGAAAATTACTCGTGTAAGGGTATTCCTCTTTAGGGAAGACCTATCTGCCAGAGCGAGTAACAGATTTAGATGTTGTAGTATTACTCTCAAGCTGGCTGAGTTTTGCAGCCAAGACAGGTAACCGGGATGCAGGAAAGCTCAAATTACAATGACCCGATTTTAAGGTTTCTCGTGAATTTTCTGTGCGCCGGCAGTTCTGCTTTATTTTTATCAATTATAAACCAATATCCTGAATTCTGGTTTATATCGATGTTTGCCCTGGTGCCTTTCTTATGGCGGGTGATAAAGGAAACTTTGTCCGGTTCAGTTTTGCTGAGCATTATACTTGCCAGTTGCTATATCTTTATTGCTTACTCACATGAAATCGCAGTATATCCCTCAACATTTCTTTTCAAGTTTATCTGTATAAACTTTATCGTATCTGTCTTTGGCGTAGCGGTTAACCGGATTAACAGGTATTTGGGCTTTAATCCTATTTTCATTGCCATCTTATGGCTGCCGCTTGAGTATGGCCTCACACATTATGCCGGCTTTGAGACTATCTTCGCTTTCACCCAAAGCGGTTCGGGGTTTGTGCTCAGGCTGGCTTCGCTGTTTGGTTTTTTGATAGTCTCGTTCTGCATTATTCTTATCAATTCACTCATCCTGATGCTTTTTGAGCATGCTTATTCGAAAGGCTGTTCGAACAGCAAGTTTAGATTTTCCAAAGAGAAATTATACTATCTGTGTTCTGGGAATATTTTGCCTCTTAAAAACTGGTATTATGTTCTCAATCCACGCGCCCCGCCGCTTTATTTTCTCAGGTTGAATTTTAATTAAAACTTTCAATTTTACTCAACTTCATAAAATAAGTTGAGTAGTAATTTGGAGAAATAAATGTATAAAAAAATATTAATACTAACAATTGGTTTGGTTTTCATCTTGACTTCTGGAGCTATGGCTTTTGAAAAGCAAAAAGCCATAAAGATAGAGGGCGCTGAGCCTCTTGGGCCGCCTTTGGCCACAGACGCCTGCACCATGGCAAAGACTGATGGTACAATTCTTTCATTTTTTAGTGGTTTTTCTGCGGGAGATGATAATGTAACCTTTTTTGACCCAGCTTTGGAGTGTGCAGCAACTCCAACATATCCATTTGAAATTGAATCAATCACCTTTACGCTATATAGTTTTCAAGTTGGTGATCCCCCGGTTGATGCAGTTTGGCCGGTCGATGTGGATTTCGTAGTTTACGACATGGCTGACCCGCAGGATTTCTGTGCGGGTCCCGGCGTTGAACTCTGCCGCGAAACTTTCACCTGTGATCAGACTACATTTGAGTATCCTGGTACTGGTATGATAACATTCTCCAGTCCATGCTGTGTAAATGGCCCGGTGTTTGTTGGTCTTGAATATACGGGATCGACATTACCTCCTTATCCCTCAATATTATACGATACTCAGACTGCAACTACGTGCGATAACTGGTTTTATTACTCGCCTTTAAGTTCTTGGTATGAATGGTATAGTTTTTGGTCCCCCCCTCCCCCGGGTTATCCAATCTTCTATGTAGATGGCGAGACCAATTCTCCTAATTGTGAAGAAGAACCTGAGTGGCCAAATCACAAGATGCATTTCCCACAGCTGCCAGATGAGGAAGGCTGGGACGTGTATGGGTCTTTCTTTGGTGACTTATCCGATAACAAAGTCCTGGCAGATGACTGGCAGTGCTCGGATAGCGGCTGGGTTAAGGACATCCACTTCTGGGGCTCATGGAAGAGCGACCTCGAGGGCATCATTGATAGCTTCGCCGTGGCCATCGCTCTGAATATCCCGGACAATCCGGATTATCCCGATGACTTCAGCATGCCGGGCACAACGGTATGGGAACGCATGATAAGTAACTTCACCGTTACTCCATTCGATCCTCCTACCGAGGAAGGGTGGTATGATCCAAACACTGGCGAAGTTTTATACGGAGACCATACTCATTATTACCGGTACGATATTTATCTTGATGAAGATGATTGGTTCCACCAGGTACAGGATTCCATCTACTGGTTGAGCGTTGTCGCCATGGTTCACCAAGTTGATCCGCCTGAGCCCCAGCCGAAGTGGGGCTGGAAGAACACGCGTGATCACTTCATGGATGATGCAGTGTATGCCCACTGGATGAATCTGCAATGGGCACCCATAATCGAACCGCCAAGACAGAATAATTTTAACGTCATGTTTGGACCGGAGGGATTTCCCATAGAATGGTATGCAACAAATTTCTACGGTGAAGGATGGTATGAATACGATTACTGGTGGAATATCTGGTTCTACGATAATCCATTTGTTTATCAGCCTAAAAAGTTCTCTATCTACTTCGAGAATATCCCGATCGCAGGGGGTAATCCCTCTCTCGAGTTTGCCATAAACTGGTCGACCGATGCTTGGTTTGAGCAGGGAGAACCCGGCAGGCCGCCTTTGCCCGAGGATGAAAACGAGCAGCTCTATATAGGGCGTTTGATCTTCCCTGTGACTATAGGCGAACCTTTCGTACTTCAGGACTACATGCTTCCGATTCCTTACAACCCGGAGTGGATATCCATCGATTTTGTGGGAACCGACGTACAGATCGTTAATGGTGTGATTACCCATGAATGTGTGGGGACCTCACTCGACCTGGCATTTGTCATTACCGGCGAGGCCGAGGAAGAAGTGCCTGTATACGACCTGTGGGAAACTCCGGAAGACCACAACACATTTGTAGATTTCGGCTGTGCACCAATACCGGCTGATTTCTTTGGGCCCGGTTCGGACCCCTTTGATGGGATTATTACTCTCAAGGGCGAACCCTTGCCGAATTCTTCACCTGACGATTTAGGTCCCACTGATACTATAGTCAAACGCAGCAGGGCCGCATCATTCCCGGTTTGTCCCTCTTCGGATGGCCCAATAGAAACAGAAATAGTGGCTCTGAATCTGGTGAGTACTATGCCTATCACGGTAACTGGCTCTATAGAAGATCCCGAGGAATGGGATGTCAGGGTATGCCTGTCAGAAGTTGAACCTCAGCCTTTAGGAGTCACCAACTTTAACCGGGTCTGTCAGGAAGGCGGCACGTTCACAGCCAATCTTTCTGTAATACCGAAGTTCATATTTACCCGCATATCCGACGGTCAACAAGTCTTCCTTGATGCCGGTGCAATGGGATTGCAATTTCCACTCGAAATCACAGACGGGCATTGGCAGTTTATTGATTCTTTCTTCGATGTATATGTATCACCACCCGAAGGTGTACTGGTAAGTAATTGCGATGACGTTCTGGACATAATGATTGGCCCGAGCGCCGTTGATTTAATACCCGGACTTCAGGCAATTCCATGCGTCAATTGCGTCGATCCAGCGACGGATCATATAATTCCGATAACGTCGTTAATCGATGCTACGGGACTTGCTTGTGCGCAACTGGACGTCTGGCCGCCGCATGATACCGGTGAACCAATCCCGACTCTCTCCGAGTGGGGTATGATAATCTTAGCGCTGCTGCTGTTGGCCGCCGGCACGATAGCCATCGTTCGCAGACGCAGAACGGCTTATTCCAGACAGATGTAATTGACTTTTTGTGGTGTCAGGTCTAAGACCTGACGCCACCTGAAAAACAGGAGAGATGTAATGAGTCAACCGCCTATTTTCATAGCCTCTGTATTCTTTAAGGTGGTTGCCTGGGCGCTTATCGTTGCGGTTGTCGTTCTGGTTGGCATTATCATTATTTTCGGTCATGTTACAACACTTGACCTTTGCGGTACCCTGATAAGCGCGGTGATTGTCGCTTATATTGTGCACCTGTGGATTTACTACAGCAGGGGCGAGGAAGAATAGGTAAAGTTTCTACGGCAGGGGCGTTCAATTGAACGCCTTTGCTTTTTAAATCTGTTTATAAAAATATTATTTTGCCTGAACTTCGGGGCTGGCCTTGCTCTGAATTCTCTTTGTGAACATGTTGTGCCATTTATAATAATAAAAAAGCCCCGCCCATATTATTATCGGAATCAACTGGCCATCGAGACGAGCCAGGGCTCTTTTCGAAAAGAAAAACGTTTTGCGAAAAAGAGTTGAATAATACGGCTCGCCGCTGCCCCACCGCATATATTGCGCGTAGAAATCAAAGACATAAATAACAAGCCTTAAAATCTGAAGCGGATATAATATAATCAAACCAAGCGCCAGTATTTTTATTCGCAGTCTATAATTTATCCGGGGCACGGCTAATATCAAAGCCACCAGAAAGGCAGTATTATAAGTATATTTATCATACCCGGTAACTCGCGGTTTGCCATCCGGGGATGGCGCATAGTTGATTATAATATACTTATCTTTAGCGGTAATAGACTTTGTAAAGTTATCCCTGTCTAATAGTAATATTACTTTTTCGCCGCAAAACGTATACACTTTGTTGGCGACTGGAGTGGTATAAAGCCATAACAGGTAGGCTAACAAAAAAAACAGCGGAAACCGTATAAAAAAGAGCGACCGGTTAGATAGTTTTTTTGCTCTCGATTTTACGAGACCAAAAATCCCAGATAAAGACCGCCCAGAGGATGATGATCGGTTGCCAGATAAAAACATGTATATCCTCAAATATATCAGGATAATGCTGCCCGAGATAGAACAGGCTGATTACCCGTACAAGATTTAAGATAAATATGGCCGCAACCCCGGCAAGCGCTCCATACAGCCTGTGTATGATTTTTGTAGGGTATGCGATTACTCCGGAAATCAATATAGCCGTTGCATAAATACCATTACAGCCGTCAACAACATTAATGCTGAATTTCGAGGTTGAAAGTATATTGACATTTACATGGGAACCGGCGCCAAATAGATTCATCAGCAGGCCCGAGCAATGGGCGACAATTGAAGTAAAGGGAACCACCACCGACCGATGAACAAATGGAATATGAAAGGCGATAACAAATAGAATTATCATAGCCCCAAAACTTAAGTAGAGCCTGACCAGCGATTTTATGACGGGAGTTTTAAATTTGAACCTGGGTAATTTCATCGTATTAGACTACAAATCGGTTTTCTCCAGAACAGCTTTTTTTGTATTCGCATAATCGATAGGTACAATAATAAATTATGATAGCCGACACAATAAAAATATTCTTAAAGTTGAATTACTTACTGTTGTTTTTCCGGCTCGACATGCACGATGACATCGATTACTCTGCTGTCATGATTTTTTATCATATATTTGATACCGGCGGCAATTTCATGTCCCTTTTTGACTGATATATCAGGGTCCACCTCTATATGGACCTCCATATGTATAGCATCGCCGATGTATCTCATTTTTAAGCTGTGAGGGTTTTTTACTCCCTCGGTTTGACGGATCAAATCGAGTGTTTTATTTACATAACTGGGTGGCGGCGCTGTATCGATTATTTTTTTATAGCCTTTAATAGTAATTTCGGCGCCGACTTTCAAAATCAATATTGAAACCAGCAAGCCGGCGATAGTATCCATAACAGCCAGCCGGGGTGATATCTGGGTAAAAATGAGGCCGATAAGCACGGCCACCGATGAGAATGCATCCGAACGATGATGCCAGGCATTAGCCAGGATCACGCTGCTGTTGTTCTTTACAGCGACAGCTTTAGTCCATTGATACAACCATTCCTTGGATAAAATCGATAATAACGCGGCAATGATTGTCATTGCTGCGGGCTGGCTGAAATCCTTTAACCATATCGCCAAAACCGCATCATAGGCTAATTTCACGGCAACGATTATTAATAAAATCCCCAGAATCATCTCGGTCATTGTTTCAATCTTTTTATGACCGTAGTGATGGTTTTTATCTGCCGGCCTGCCTCCATAGTGAATTCCCAGGATAACCACAATATCGGTGACAAGGTCTGAAACGGAATGGACTGCATCGGCTACTAAAGCGCGGCTATTGCCAGCAATGCCGATAACCATTTTGATAACCGCCAGCAGGATATTTACCACTCCCCCGACTATAGTGACTTTTATCCCGGCAGACATCTTATTAGCTGTGGTACTAACATCGGCCATGATAAAAATTTATCACAACATTGTTTTTATGTAAATAGATTTGATTTTTTATTTTACTGGCTTATATTTAAAATATGTCCGATAAATTTATGTCGAAAGATAATCGTCAGGACCGCAAGGGTCTTGACCTATGATTCTACAATGTAGAGTTAGTATCAAGGAGGCTAACAAATGACAGTAAAATATCAAATATTTGTAAGTTCTACGTATAACGATTTAATAAAAGAACGAGAGCAAGTAATAAAAGCAATTCTTGAGATGGGACATTTTCCTGTAGGGATGGAAATGTTCAGCGCTGCAGATGAAGAACAATGGAAATTAATAACAAATCAGATTGATCAAACAGATTATTACGTTGTAATAATTGCACACAGATATGGTTCAGTAGTTGATGGTTTAAGTTATACAGAAAAAGAATATGATTATGCTGTTGAGAAAGGTGTACCTGTACTTGGGTTTATAATAGATGATTCAGCTTCCTGGCCAACAGATAGAGTAGATCAAGATCCAAAGAAATTAGACGCGCTTAATAATTTCAAAGATAAGGCTAAGAAAAAACCAGTTAGCTTTTGGTCATCTGCAGAAGAACTTTATGGCCAATGTTCAATTGCTTTAATGAAGCAATTTACAACAAATCCACGAATTGGATGGGTAAAAGCTTCAAAAGTTGTGGGTACAGATGTTATGGTTGAGCTTTCCCGTTTGAGCAATGAAAATGCAGTACTCAGAAAAACCCTCGAAGAAGCTTTGCAGAAAAAAGAGAAAGAAACTACCGAAAGGCGGAAAGAAATAGTAAATACTCTAAAACAAAATAAAATCCAGGTTAAAATTATGTATGAACATCTTAGTAAATGGAGCGACCCAATAGAATCAACACTTTTTGGATTGTTTTTAATACTTGCACCAGAATTAGCTATTGAAAAGTCAACAGAGAATGCTGCTAAGTTGTTTGGATTCATGTTAAAAGACGCAAATTTACGAATTAGAGAAAGTTGGCCAGTTCCTTCAAACACATTTAGGTTCTGGCTTTCCGATCTCATGATATTGGAATTAATAACACCATCAAATCGTAAACATTCAGTAAGAGATAAAAGAGAATATTGGACATTAACAGAAGAAGGGCATGAAATATATAAATTAATACGTTATCAAAATCTTGAAATGGCGCATAAGATAAATGAGGATTTAAAACTCGAAAAAAAGCAAAAAAATGCTAAAACAACTACAAGAAAAAAAGGTGTAAAAAAGTATGCTAAGAAAAAAGCTGTAATAAGGAAAAGAGTTAAGAAAAAGAAATAGATATTTTACTTCTTGTTACCAAACTCTGTTTGGTAACACAATGACAATCGAAACTCTGTTTCGAGTAAGATTTCACCGGTAAGGCATCATTTTGAATAATTGAATGATTATTCAAAATGTTGAAACAGAGTTTCAAGAATCAGCACGTTCCCAAACAGAGTTTGGGAACGAGATGGGGGTCTTGACCTACTCATATAAGCAAATAAATTTGATTATTAGTTACACATTGTTATATTAGTTATATGTCCGATAAACTGCTACTCAAAGAGGATTATCGTCTGGCGAAATGCTGCAGTCCTGATCCGGACAGCGAGATTGTTGGCTTTCTCAAAATCGATTCGCCGGTTATATCGGTGCATAAAGCCGGCTGTATCAACCTTGCTAAAGTTGACGCCAACCGACTCGTCAGCCTGACCTGGAAGGAAATTACCGAAGATGAGGCCAAGCCGGATATCGCATCAGACCCGGATTTTCAGAAACTGGATGACGCCGATTTCAAAATACTGAAACATCACCGGATGATGGGCAACGACTATGGAGCAGTAGTGGCAAAGATGACTCAAATTCCGCGGGCAACCGTGTTCGAACGTCATAAGAAACTTCGCGACCTAAGACTGTTAAAACGGGTCGAACCAATGATGATTCAATACCGAAAGAATATCGTCAGGAACAAGTGGATAAAACATCGCAACCATACTTATTATGAAATCACCCAAAAAGGCATAGAATTTTTAACATACAAAAACCAACAGCATAAGAGCGGCTGATGATTATCAGATTTATAATAATAGCAGTTATTGTCATTTTGATATTCTCCGCAATCCGCAAATTCATATTCGGTTCGATAAAAAGGAAACTTTACGCACGTATGGAAAAGCGGTTTGTCGGGCAAAAAATTATCTTAACGGCATTGAATGCCAATTTCTTTGGCCAGCAGTCAAAAGGCGGTATGCAGGTCCGGGGCAACGGCGCCCTGGTATTAACCGAGATCGAACTATGGTTTGGTTTAGCGGCCCCGGAAAGAGAGATATCAATATCGTTAAGTCAGATTAAAAAGGTGGAACTTAAAAGAAGCCATCTGGGCAAAACGGTATTCCGCCCCCTGCTGTATGTGGAATTTTCATCCCCGACCGGCAGCGATTCAATCGCCTGGGCTGTACAGAATCCCGTTAAGTGGAAAGATGCAATAGAGAGGATTTTGCAGAGAAGCTAACAACATCCCTTCTTGTTACCAAACTCTGTTTCGAGTAAAATCAGTACGTTCCCAAACAGAGTTTGGGAACGAGATGACCCGCCATAGGCGGATTCTTCTGCCAGGACTGTCGGAAGTAACTTCCGACAGCACAATACATCAGCAGAAACGTATTAATATTTATTGCTATTGAGTCAGCTGCAGCGAATTACAGCATGTATATATTACACTATCTTTTTGGATTCCTCCCATAAAACATCCATCTCCTCGAGAGTGGATTCAGCGGGAGTCTTGCCCATCTCGGAAAGCTTGTTCTCGATATATTGAAAACGTTTTATAAACTTAGCGTTGGTATCGTTGAGCGCCTCCTCGGCCCGCAGTCCCAGGTGACGGCTTAAATTGACCAGAGAAAACAGCAGGTCGCCCAGCTCGTGGTACATTGCCCGATTATCGTTTTTACAGAACGCTTCCTCGAATTCGGCGACCTCCTCCTTGATTTTGGCCACTACCTCTTTCGCCTCTTTCAACTCAAAACCGAGGCGGCCGACTTTTTCCTGGATGCGGTAAGCTTTCAACAGCGCGGGCAGAGACTTAGGAACGCCTTCTAATACCGAGTAATCTTTATTATTGTCCTGTTTAATTACCTCCCAGCGGTCTATTACCTCGGATGTCGTCAGTTCAACCTGATTCTCGAATACATGCGGATGACGTTTTATCAGTTTATCGGCAATCTTCCAGCATACATCTTCGATGTTAAATTCGCCTCTTTCATCAGCCATCTGCGCATGAAGCACGATATGCAGCAGCAGGTCGCCCAACTCTTCGGCAAGCTTCTCAGGAGTTCCGTTATCGATAGCATCGAGGACCTCATATGTTTCCTCGATAAGATACGGTTTTAAAGATTCATGATCCTGAGCTTTATCCCACGGACAGCCATCCGGCCCACGCAGGCGAGCCATAATCTCGATCAATCGTTTGAATTGTTCCATGATGTTAATGTATCTGATCGAGATGTTCTTGTCAAGCTGGCCATCAGGATAGGGCGGGATTCCCCGGACCCTGTTAACCAGCATTATTCACAGATCTTGGCATGTGCTTTTTCTGCCAGAGCTGTCGGAAGTAACCTCCGACAGCACAAAAACACTCTGTATTTTTAATGGATTCCTGATATTATTTCTATCATATTATTAGCCAAAGGATTAAAAGCTGATTTTTAATGATAAAATAGATCTTATTAATAATTCGGGTTAAAAGAGTATAAAATCAATAGTAATATAAACAGCCCCAACTTTCTAGCCCTGCAGGCTTTGGCGGCTTTTCCACGATTTGCTTATTTCTCTTTTACCATTCCTCCCGCAAGCTAAAAGGTCATCTGACTCAAATGGGGGGTACCTTTTCCCTTCCGTTTTCCAAAACTAATAAATATTGACTTGCAAAATATATATGGTTGTTTTATAAATGACTCTCAGAACGATATAAGAATAAATATTAACCTTGTCGAAATAAGGATAGTTAAAGGATAGCAAAATGAGTAACCAATTACGCTTTAATATCGCTGATAAACGTCTTCGCTATTACGGCTCCAAGAAAAGCTGCATTATGAGTAATAACCAGCTCATCGAGTTTAACCACCGTCACGCAACCGTCCTTGCCAACTATGATTTATCCCTTATAGAAGGTAATACAGTTACGCTTTGCGATAGAATTAACAACCAATCGAACCTGGGAGCGCTCCGCAACCGTCAGCTTCGGGAATCAGCCATATTATCGGCGGCGCTATCTGCAGCTGCCGTTGGTCTTCATGGCCGAGGCAGCCTGAACCAGGCGCCCAAGGATGATATCACGAAAGGCCTGATTGACGAGCTGAAAAGAGCCAATGACAGGACCTCGGCGCACATAATGGCTGAAGTATTGCAGACCACTGCCGAAATGCTGCCGGTTGGCGAAGAAGTGTTGATTAAATCCACTATCACCGAGGGTGTGCGGGTTAAGCCGGGTAAAGAGGCGGGCGGCAACCCGACTATTGCAGTCAGTGCGCTTTTCGGCAAAAAAGAGCACACCGGCCAGTATGGACTATCGATGCCCCAAAATGTAACTTTACTGTCGATGGGCAATGATGTTATAGATGGCACCACCAAGTCGGTTAAAGGGATTCATTCCAGCTTAACGGCAATGTTTCTCACTGAATCAGATGTAAAAAGACATTTGCCCGATATATACGTTCAACGCTGGATGAGCGGCGCCTATTTCGAGGAGTTCAATCCCCGCGAGGCCGACCTGTTGGATGCCGCAAATATCATTGCAAATTCGTATGGCCATTCTGGGCCAGAAAAACTGGGTGCCTTCTTCCTCGACAGGAAAAGACATTATCCGGCAATGGACATACTGAATAAAAATAAAATCGCTACTCCGTTTGATAAGGATGGCGATCTATTTCCGGCATTGGTTTTAGGATTTGAGGATATCAAGTTTTCTGATGGCCGGCGGCTTGACGCTATGATCGGCGAGATCGGCGGCTCGGCAGAATGGGCGGTTGGGGTGTTGCCGTTAGTCTGGCGAGGCGGTCAGTCTATCGGGATGCTCACCAGTCAGTCATCGCTTACCCGAAAAGACTTAAGCCCGGAAGAATTGTGGAATGGACGGCTTCATTATACTGAGGAAGAGTTTATGCTGATTCAGGATGCCCGTTTTGAGCAGAAACCGTATTTTGCGATCAAAGATATCATGGAAGACCCGTTCGCCGGTGGAATCAGTACTTTTGGAATCATCACCGATAACTACTACCTGCCGTTTATGAAAGGGGTCAAAGCCGATAGTGATAAGAATACTGTCACTGTAGACACGCTGGTGATCAACTCTCTGGGCATTATGGAATGCTGGCAGCTAACGTTCAAATGCAATAAAGACCTCGATACTACAATCGATATGATAACCTCGCCTAAAGAAAAACTGACGGGTTTTTCCGGCAATGAGCTTGAAAGCATAATCGGGAAGATGCTTGATGATCCCCATTCTAACAAGCGGTTCAAGGTATTTTTCAACAACGAATATTATCCGGCGCTTATCCCTGTCAGAGATAAGATGGTTCTGTTGCCAAAGGCGGTCAATACGCTGATTGAGCGCGGCGCCTTAAACGAGAAAGACCGGGAAATCATAGAGATCACCCAGCGTCTGGCGTCGGAGTGGTTTATTGATATGTGAGTAAGGATTGGCTATCAGGGAACGCCTGGCGGCATAAAACAAAAGGGGTATTATGTGCGCTCCCAACAGATGTTCTAAATGCTTGTTGCCGGAATCAACACCCGGGATAACATTCGACAAAAATAATGTCTGCAGCTATTGCCACAGCTACCGTAAACCCACCTTGAAAGGTGAGACTGCCTTATTAACAGCCATTGAAAATTATGGTAAAAAAGGTTTGAAGTATGACTGCATAGTGAACATAAGCGGCGGAAGGGACAGCTCTTATACAATTTTAAAGATGGTCAAGGACTATAAACTGAATGTCCTGGCGGTGAACTATGAAAATCCGTTTACACATCCGGTGGCTAAACAGAATATAATCAACATTCAAAACAAACTTGGTGTAGAACTGATAAGTTTTTCCTTTAAACCTGGCTTTCATGAAAAGATATTAAAACTTAACCTTCAGACTTTATTAGCAAAACCTGATCCGGCAATGGTGCCGATGGTCTGCATATCCTGTAAACTGATATGGAAAAATATACTCGATATTGCCAGATCGTATCAGGTGAAATTAATTATGTCCGGAGGCAATCTTTATGAGCAAACAGCTTTCAAACGGGCTCTTTTAGGGGGAGATCAAAATCAGGATTTGAAAAGCTATTACTCTAAATACATTTTCGGTCTTGCCGGACGTGCTTTACATAACATAAGATTTCTCAGGCCGAAAACCCTAATTCCTACAATCAAGGGTTATCTGTACAGCAATCCCTATTCGCCAATGGTTCAAATCAAGGGACGTGATATTGCTAAGATCGATCTGTTCCATTATCTTCCCTGGGATGAGAAAGAGGTGGTTGGTCGTATACAAAATGAACTTGATTGGCAATATCCCGCTGATGGCGCTGGGAGTTGGCGTTTTGACTGTCTGATCGGTCATCTTAAGGATTATTTCTATATGAAAACACTTGGCCTTACCGAAAAGGATGATGAGTTAATTACAAAAGGTGTGGAAATTTATAAAAAAGTAGCGTAACCTTTCTTAACAAAACTAAAATTTTTAACAAAAAAGAGAAAGGATACGCCGATGTCAAAGTACGATGTAACGGATT
>Ga0114922_10000476_pt1 | contig 38458 bp, 29 predicted proteins | sample AartaG_FD_100975 | JGI IMG/M metagenome (GOLD analysis project Ga0114922, IMG submission 100975) | Deep subsurface microbial communities from Aarhus Bay to uncover new lineages of life (NeLLi) - Aarhus_00045 metaG | ecosystem: Environmental > Aquatic > Marine > Oceanic > Sediment | place... | reverse complement strand
TGGGGCCGCTGGAAATTCGGCTGGCGTGGTCGCAAAGCCATCCGCTGGACCCTGAGCGGATTCGGGCTCCTGATACTGGCTTATTTTGGCAGCAAACTGGTCCTGGAAGTAATCCTTGACAGGGCCGCCTGACAACGCCGTGCTTAAGGCCGTCAATTGATTCACCTCTGCTGGCAACCGGGTTAAACCTCTTTGGACGACATTCCTCTTGGCGCGCTGTTTGGCGCACTGTTTTTTTTAATCATACTCTCCGCGTTTTTTTCCGGCTCCGAAACCGGGCTGATGACGCTCAACCGCTATCGTTTACGGCATCTGGCGCAAGCAAAGCACAAAGGCGCCACACGCGCACAGAAACTTCTCGAGCGTCCCGACCGCCTGATTGGACTCATCCTTCTCGGAAATAATTTCGTCAACATTCTGGCATCCTCGCTAACCACTGTTATTGCATTGCGACTGGGCGGGGAAACCGGCATCGCCATCGGGGCCGGACTGCTGACACTGGTCATCCTGATTTTTGCGGAAGTCACACCTAAAACACTCGCCGCGCTGCACCCGGAACGTGTTGCCTTTCCTGCCGCCTATGTCTACGGCCCGCTGCTTTGGCTTCTCTACCCACTGGTCTGGATTGTTAACAGTATCACCAACAGCCTGCTCAAATTATTTCGGATTCGCCGGGAGGACAGCTCAACAGATGCGCTCAGCCAGGAAGAGCTGCGCACCGTCGTTCTCGAAGCCGGTGCCATGATTCCAAAACGACATCAGGATATGCTGCTCAACATCATTGACCTTGAAAAAGTGACCGTGGAAGACATCATGGTGCCGCGCAAGGAAATAACCGGCATCAACATGGCAGACGAATGGGAGACCATCGTACGGCAGATCACCAACAGCCAGTACACGCGTTTACCCCTGTACCGGGACAACATCGATCACGCGATCGGCTTTATCCACCTGCGCAAGGTATTACCGCTGTTGATGCACAACAAGCTGGACGAGGACATGCTGGAGAGCCTGATCAGGGAACCGCTGTTCATACCCGAAAACACGCCGCTCAACCGTCAGTTGCTGCATTTCCAGCATGAGCGTAGACGCATCGGACTCGTCGTTGACGAATACGGCGATATTCAAGGCCTGGTTACCCTGGAAGATATTCTCGAAGAAGTGGTTGGCGAGTTCACAACAGACCCGTCTGCCAGTATCAGCGATTACACAGCTGAGAAAAACGGCAGCTTCCTGGTGAGCGGAACTGCCAGTGTACGCGACCTGAACCGCGACCTGAATATGGAATTACCCACAGATGGACCCAAAACACTCAACGGCGTGGTTCTGGAGTACCTGGAAGACATCCCCCGACCCGGCACCAGCCTGCTGTTATCCGGCTATCCCGTCGACATCGTGCAAACAAAAGGCAACCTGGTTAAAACGTTGCGCGTACACGTCAATCAGCGGCGTCCCAGCATCCCGGCATCATGACCGATAAAATAAGGCTGGACACCACAGCAATGGCGGCAAAAACCGGCTGCTGAACAGTTTCGCTTGGAGTCATATGCGCATGCTCTGATACCCCTCTGTGCCAAGTCTTGGAAGACTGCCCACCACTCGCTGGGCTGCACTACTGGACAGACTGTATCTGCTTGATACTAAAAACAATTCCATGAATTATCTGATCATCTCCAGCGCACCGGCATTCACTTCAAACTCAAACCGTCACAGATTGAGTCAAAACGGCCGCTGTTTATAAGCGGGAACAGGAATATGCCTAAGGGGGCATTTATGGCCAAACTGACGCTGTCATTCAAAGACCGCAAACTCAAGGTTTTTGCATTGCAATCCGGGGACTGCCTTATAGGACGCGAGCCAGACTGTACTGTTCCCATCGACAGCCTTGCCATCGAGCCCCATCACGCCCGGGTTCGGCCTGTCGGCGAGGGATTTATTGTTGAACCGCTGGGTGACACGACCCAGGTCGGGGTCAATGAGCAGACCATTACCGAAGCACAACTATTAAAGGAAGGCGATCAAATTCAAATCGGTAAACACACGCTGCGCTTTTCCGAAGAAAGTGACATTATCGGCCAGAGCTCTGTTGTCACAAGAATGCCACCTGTTGGCTGGATACAGATCCAGAGTGGCAGCCATCTGGGCCGAACCATCCGTCTTAACAAAGCATTCACCCGTATCGGCAAACCCGACGTGGATCTTTCCGTCATTGCCCACCGGGACCAGGGCTACTACCTCTCGCACCTGCACGGCGATAGCATGCCAAAGATCAATCATCAGGATATTGGAGAGGAGAGCTACAAGCTGCAGAACGGAGATCAAATCACGGTTGGCGAACTTGAACTCCAGTTTTTTACCGATGCGATTTCTGTCCAGAACTCTGAAGTAGCGGTAACCGAACAGGAGCAAGAACAGCAGCGGCAGTTCAGCCGGATTCCTTTTGAAGTATCTGTGACACTGCAAACAGAACAGCAGTCGTGGGAAACCGACCTGATTGATATTTCATTGCATGGCGCGTTGATAAAATCGCCCCGGACTTTCGAAGCCGACCAGGAACAGCTGTATCAGCTGGCCATTCATCTTGAAGGTGGCCTGGATATCTGTATGGATGTTCTGATAGTCCATCACGAAAATGAAGGGTTAGGATTGCACTGCAAAAACATTGACGTCGACAGCATCAGCCATCTGCGCCGATTGATTGAATTAAACCTGGGTAATCCGGAGCTTCTTGAACGGGAACTCTCAGCACTGGGCTAAGCAAACCAATCCAGGACCTCTGAATAGCGAGAGACGGCCTGGACATCCAAACCATCCACACCGGACTTCGGTGCATTGGCGGATGGTATCAGGGCACGTTTAAAACCCAACTTGACGGCTTCACGCAGACGATCCTGACCATTCGGGACCGGTCTAATTTCCCCCGCAAGCCCCACTTCACCGAATACAATCAGGTCATTGGGTAAGGTACGGTCGCGAAAACTCGAAAGTACCGCCAGCAACACCGGTAAATCAGCGGCTGTTTCGTTCACTCTCACACCACCCACCACGTTGACAAAAACATCCTGATCACTCATCAGCACGCCGCCATGGCGGTGTTGCACGGCCAGCAGCATGGCCAGACGATTCTGCTCCAGTCCCAGCGTAACGCGGCGTGGATTGGATAACTGGCTATCGTCAACCAGCGCCTGGACTTCGACCAGCAACGGACGGGTACCTTCCATGGTCACCATAATGACACTGCCGGCAACAGGCTGTTCGTGGCGTGACAGAAAAATTGACGAAGGATTGCGGACTTCCTTGAGTCCCCTGTCGGTCATAGCAAACACACCGAGCTCATTAACAGCACCAAAGCGGTTCTTGACAGCCCTTATAATGCGATATCGGCCACCCGAATCCCCTTCAAAGTACAAAACAGTATCCACCATGTGTTCCAGTACCCGGGGCCCAGCCAGCGTACCCTCCTTGGTCACGTGACCAACCAGGAACAATGCGACACCGGTCTGTTTGGCAAAACGTACCAGTTGCGCTGCACTCTCCCGCACTTGACCGACCGAACCGGGTGCAGACTGCAGAATTTCAGTATACAAAGTCTGGATCGAATCGATCACCACAACCTGCGGCGCTTCACTGCGCGCATGCTCAAGAATACGTTCTACCTGTGTTTCTGCCAGTATGCGGACGGTGTCTGCATTAATTCCCAGGCGCCTCGAACGAAGCGAAACCTGCTCAGGGGACTCCTCACCCGTCACGTACAGCACCTTTAAACGATCTGAAAATGTGGCCAGGGCTTGCAGCAATAATGTCGACTTTCCAATACCCGGGTCACCGCCAATCAACACGACTGAACCCGCAACAAGGCCACCGCCCAATACCCGGTCGAGTTCTTCCATCCCCAGGGGCATTCGGGCTTCCTGCCCGGGTTGCACATCGGAGAGATTCTGCACTAGCGGCTGGGTGTCACCGGCATAACCGGCGAATCGGGACGCCTTGCCACTGACCGAGACGACCGACACAGCTTCGGCCAGACTGTTCCAAGCCCCACAATCACCGCACTGCCCCGCCCACTTCGGACTTTGGGCACCACATTCTGTACATTGATAGAGGACTTTGGACTTTGCCATTTGTTAATTACTCTCACGCCAAACTGGAAACCGGATTCAATTAATATTACAAGACATCCGGTAAAGTAAAGCATCAATCTACTTGTTCATGAAGTTACCGGATTTACACTCACAGGAAGAATACTGTTACTGGTACAACTCTCTCTGCAAGATCACACATCGAAACTCTTTCATTGCAGTAAAATGCCTGTGTACTTCCGCGACTGAATCTGGCACGCTTGTTCTTGGCCGTACCTGGAGGACTCTTGCATGAATGGACTCGTAGCCATGTGATTGCGGCACAGGAGCACGTGCATTGAATATAAATGATGACTTGTTACAGCGCCGCCTGCACCATCTCAACATAACATTGGATCAAGCCACACGTGCTGTCTGGGTAGAGTTCAAGTATGCTACGGATCGTCCCTGTTGCTCACCAGCACTCCTGGACGATCTGCAGGCAGTTCAGCATACAATTCGGCAAACCGCCCAGGCAGAGTACCAGCAGAAACTGCCGGGCAGGCTCCTGTTTCAGGTTTTGACATCTTCTGATACGCGCGCCTTTAATCTGGGCGGCGACCTCAATTATTTCATTGAGTTGATAGAGGCTGGTGACCGGGAAAATTTGCTAAGATATGCCAAAACGTGTATCGATATACAGTTTTCCTCGGTAACGCACTACGACATCCCCTTTACAACCATTTCCCTGGTGCAGGGCGAAGCATTGGGCGGCGGGTTTGAAGCCGCTTTATCGAATAATGTCCTGGTAGCCGAAGAATCTGCACGTTTCGGTTTCCCCGAAATCACATTTGGAATGTTTCCCGGGATGGGCGCAATTTCACTGTTAACCCGGAAGATTTCGCCGGCGATGGCTCGACGGATGATCATGGATCGCAGGGTACATACGGCCAAAGAACTTTATGACATGGGGGTGGTTGATGTTCTGGCTGCTAATGGAGAAGGCCGTGAAGCCGTTCTCAACTACATGCAACGCCATACTGCAATAGCACCCGGGTTGCACGGCTTCCAGGCAGCGATCGACCGTGCCATGCCTGTCTCGTATGAAGAGCTGTATGACATCGTCGAGCACTGGGTAGATGCAGCACTACAACTGAGTGACAAGAATCGACGTCTCATGTCCTATTTTGCGCGGGCACAGGCTAAACGCCAGTCTAGCCCTCCCGTTAAGGAGAGGCGAAATAAGGGAACACATACATCGTGAGCATGAACACCGTCCTATTGTTTGGCTAAGTGTCAATAAAAATAAGCCTTGCTAACCTGCCTCCCGTTGAAGTACGTAGTGAGCGTTACCATATATCCCCCCATCCAACGGAGCAAATAATACCGCTTTGCATAATACGAAATAGTCGTTCCAGTGTTTTACAGCCACTGAATTCAGCACCTCTGGATACAGTTCCGCGATATGCTCCCAGTACTGGCGATGCCACTCATCCAACGTTCTCCAGTAGTTCATTCCATTGATAAACCACTGACCTACCATCTTCATGTTTTCCGCTGCCTGCGGCAGAACATCATAGGGCCAGATGCGACCGCCTGGAAAATATCGACCTATCAAAGTATGTTCGGAGTTTATATACTGTGGGAAAGCAGGTTTTGAAACTATCAAGTGCAAAAAGCAGCGGCCGCCGGGGTGTAAATAGTCATGTATCTTGCGAAATGCTGCTCTTAGATCCGATATATGCTCGAATACGCCCACCGCAAAAATCAGATCAAACGGCTCGGAATCCACATCTCGCCAGGCAAGCTGCTCAAAGGTCATTTCTAGCAGTTTGATCCGATTGTCCGGCATGACGTGCTCAGGATTGGCTATACATCGACGGATATAATCAGCTTGCACCCGACTTGGCGTCACACTAGTGAGATCAAGTTCTGGATAGTGTTCGAAAAGCCAGGTTTCCAGCGGACCGAATCCGCAACCGATATTCAATATCCGTTCTGCACCCTTCAACCCAATCCGCTCAGCAGCCAAGGCAAATTTTTGCGCCTGCGCATACTCCAATGACACCTCACTTTTGCGAACACTGTCCGGATCTTCTCCATACCACGCCATGGTATAGGCCATATAATGACGATCGAGAAAGCTTCTAAATAATGCCAGTGATTCGTCATAATGCTCTTTCATCAGACTTTCAGTCTTTTCCGACATCTGGCGGGATTCGCCTGCCTGCTTAAGCACTTCTTCCGTTCTGCGGCCGGAATTCAACATTTCGTATTCACGGGTAAAATATCTCGTCAAATGCCGCTCATAGAGAACCAGCTCTTCCGAACCCCAGGCAAATACACCCTGTTCCGCTAGCTGTCGAATTGGATCCATCATAACCCTTGTCGGTTTATCTCAACATTAATTGCTAACCGACCAACGATAGCGGTGATTCAAGAAGATTGAAACAGAAAAAGACCTAATTGTTCGCTAGCTACATCATTTTGCACAATCTCGAAGAACAGCATTATCGCGTTTCATTCGACAATAAACAATATTACCTGCTAACGTTCTTCTGGAAGTCCTGGTGGTTCTTCAGTTTATTCCGCAGCACCTGAAGCGCAGTATCAGTGGCTTGTTGGATAGTCTGTATCTGCCTGATGCCGTTGAGCTCGAACCCTTCCTGATCCATGACTTGCGCCTCAATGGTAAGCTCAGTCAGCTGGTGAAACCCCAGATACATGGCCGCCCCTTTCAGAGCGTGGGCGGAATCCCTGAATGCCAGCCAGTCTCGACTGGCCACTGCAAGCTCAAGCCCCCTGATATCCCGTTTAGCATCATTTTCAAAGTTGACGATAATATCATGCATGAAATTGCTGTCATCACCGGCCAGAAGTTTGAGTTTTTCCAGCTCCTCATCATCAACGACCGGAAACATGCCGGGCTCCTTTGCCTGGTTGTCTACGACTGCGTACTCCTGCTCAACTTCCTCACCAGCGCTTATTATGTGATGAAATAGTTCCTGCAGTTTGACGAGTGATACAGGTTTGGTCAGGAAATATTGGATACCGGCGGCCATGCAGGAATCCCTGGACTCTGCGGTTGCGTCTGCGGTCAAAATGATAAACTGGGTCGACGTCTGCCCACCGTGCACCATGGCGTAGGTCGTAAATACATCGATACCACTCATATCAGGCATATTCTTGTCGACAATCGCGACATCAATCTGGCTGTGTTCCAGTGCCGTCAGCACCGCCTCTCCACCGCTGACAGAGATACACTGGTAGCCCATCTTTTTCAGCATGCGTTGCAATACCAGACGATTAGTCGCGTTATCGTCACCGATAAGCACGTTGAGAGGTTTAGACAGACTCTGTTCGCTGATCTTCTGACGTACAATGTGGATGACGTCATCTTCGGTACTGTGCCTGGAATAACAGGCATGCAGCGTATTGAACAACACCCGCTTGTCTACAGGACTGCTAAGTGCAAACAGGTGACCATGCTCCCGGCCGGATAATTCAGGCGGGTACTTTTCGGCGCCAATCAGTATCACTGGTACTGACGCAGCTGGATAACCATCGTCCAACAGGGAGAGCAGGCTTGCCAGCTCATCGTTGCCGGGAATGCCGTCAATGATCAATGCATCAGTTACGTGCGGCCGGGCGCCGCTGTCAGTGACCAACGGCCCAGCGTCCTTCACTGATTGTACAGCCTGGAATGGTATCTCCCAATCCCGCAGCATCGTCACAATACCGCTATCGGAGGTGTTCTCAGGCTGCAGATAAATGATATTGCAATCACTCGTCCATGATGACTGCCCGACATCCAAAGGCTGAGCCTTTCCGCTCTCAAACGGAATATCAAACCAGAAGGTCGTGCCCAGGTCGAGAGTACTCTGGATACCGATTTCACCACCCATCAGTTCTACCAGATGCTTGCAGATGGTAGTACCGAGACCGGTTCCACCATGACTCCTCGCCACACTATTATCAGCCTGGGTAAAAGGCTCGAATATCTTGTCCAGACGATCAACTGGAATACCACCACCGGTATCCGCCACCTCGAATCGCAGAGTCACGCGATTGTCTTCCTGTTCACGCGGATAAACACGCAGTGAAACAAAACCGTGGTCGGTAAACTTGACGGCGTTACCCACCAGATTAATGATGATCTGGCGAAGCTTGTGAGGATCTCCGTAGAGCAGGAACGGGGTTTTAGGGTTGATCGTTTCCTGTAACTGAATCTGTTTGTCGTTCACCTGCGGTTCGAAAATCCGTAGCGTAGTATTGATCAGCGCATACAAATCGAATTCAAGCCGCTCCAGGGAAAGCTGCCCTGCTTCGATTTTAGACAGATCCAGAATTTCGTCGATTTGATGCGCCAGGGTTTTTCCGGAAGCATAGATTGTTTCTACACATTCTCTGTCCTCATGCTCAAGCGGCCTTGTTCTTAACAGGTCCGTCATACCGAGAATTCCATTCAGCGGTGTTCGGATTTCGTGGGACATGCGTGACAGGAAATCGCTTTTAGCTCGGCTGGCGGCATCGGCTTGGGCTCTGGCCTCATTGAGACGCCGGATTAGAATAGCGGAATAGGACGGGATTACCAGCAAAGTAACGCCAAGCCCGATAGCAAGCTGCGCATGTTCTTTCCAATACGGTACGAGTAAAACCACCGTAGTAAAACCCAGCAGAGAAGCGGCACCCGACAGATAGAGGAACTTTTCGCCATAACGAAAGCCGTTACCCAACGTGACCCACAGGAAAACGCCGTACCAGGGAGCACCCATCGGGCCTGTGAGATACAAGACAAGAGTTGTCATGCCTACATCCCCCGTTACGCCGACAATTCGCCGGGGAACCGAAGGTTCTGGCCACACCAGGGTAACGACGAGGAATAAAGCTGAGTAAGCCAGGAAAGCTGAAGCAATCCGGATTCCCACGGCCCACAGTTGCGTACCGTTTTCAGAAGCTGGCCAGCTGAGAAGGAGATAGAGAAGGCTGATAACGGTAATAGCGATCCGAAGCAGCGCCTGCTCTTGTTCCGGCTCGCCACGCCATCCCCCCGCCTGCAAAAAACGGGCGATCTGCGAGAATGGGGATTGAATACTCCCCACGCTTTCTTGTTGCTCGACAGGTATCGTCAATATTTTGTCTCTCGAGTAAACAGTCAGCCTTCCTAGTCGTAACTAGCGGTAGCGACAACTTGGTTATCATGCTTTAATTATTTTTTCTGGCTCGAACAGAAATAAATCATGGTACAACATGTCGTTTATGAGATCATCGCCCGGGAACAAAAGTGTTCTCCGGCGGACCTTACCCTGGAAACACGCCTGGAGGATCTGGGGATCGATTCGCTGAAGGCAATTACCATCCTTTACCAACTGGAAGAACAATTCGAAATCGAGATCCCTAACGAACTCATCGAAACGATAGTGACGGTAGAGGATATCGTTACCAACATCGATCAGCTGCGACAAAACCGCGATACCGAATGCCACGACGCGTAGTTATCACCGGGCTTGGAGCTGTCTGTGGCCTGGGAACTACTGTTGACGAATATTGGGCGGCGCTGAGCGCCGGGCGATCAGCCATAAGACCGCTAGGGCGCCTTGGTGAAGGTACACGAATTTCTACCGGGGCGGTGGTTCCGGACTTTGATCCGGATCAGTATTTCACTTCTAGCGAGCTCCCGTTACTGGACCGTTTTTCTCAGTTTGCCTTACTGGCCACGCGAGAGGCCCTTGCAGACGCCGGCCTGGCTGCAGGAGAATACGCGGTTACCGGTGCCGCCGCCATCATCGGAACAGGTTGCGGTGGCAAGCAGACCGATGAGGAAACCTACGCGCGACTTTACAAGGAACAGAAGTCCCGCGCTCACCCACTTACAATCCCAAAAGGCATGCCCAGTGCCGCCGCCAGCCTGGTAAGCCAGCACTTGGGTATTAAGGGGCCAGTGTTTTCTGTAAACAGCGCCTGTACATCCGCCGCCCATGCGGTGATACAGGGGCGTTTAATGATTCAGTCGGGTATGGTCGATGTGGCCCTGGTAGGCGGAACCGATGCTCCCTTTACTTACGGCCTGCTGAAGGCCTGGGAAGCATTACGGGTTGTTTCGAACGACACCTGCCGGCCATTTTGCAAGGACCATTCCGGTATGGTGCTAGGCGAAGGCTCCGGGATGCTGGTTCTGGAATCCGAACAACATGCGGTGCAACGCGGCACCCGAATCTACGCTGAACTAGCCGGTTGTGGCATGACATCGGATGCCGGACACATTACCCGCCCCGATGTAGACGGTATTGCGCACGCAATCAGTAATGCACTGAAGGATGCAGGCTTGGCCGCAGATACTGTGGATTACGTCAATGCGCACGGCACCGGTACTCCAGCTAGCGATCAGGCGGAAACCGAGGCACTACACCGTGTCTTCGGTGCCCATGCAAAAGCCTTGGCGGTATCCTCAACCAAATCGATGCACGGACATGCTCTGGGGGCGGCGAGTGCCCTGGAACTGATTGCAACGGTACTTTCTATACGGAATAACTTGATACCACCTACTGCAAACTTCACCGAACCCGGCGAGGGGTGTGATCTTGACTATGTGCCCAACCGGGCGCGCGCGCAACGGATCGACATCGCGGTTTCCAATGCCTTTGCCTTCGGCGGTTCTAACGCAGTGCTAGCCCTTAAGACCTGGGAATGAAACAAGCGATCAACAATACTGCCTTCCGAGCATAACTGTCATGTTCAACAATATAAACCATTTCCAGAATAAGCTTTCCGCACGGCCCGACTCCGAGCACGTGCAAATTTATCTACGTATGCTGGCAGGGCTTGGAGGCATAACGTACTCTGTCTTTGCTCATAAATACACAACGCAGATCGGTGGCTGGACCCTGGTGACCCAGGTCTACATCTTTGCCGCTGGGATAATGGTCGGTGGATTCGGTTTATTGATATATATTCTGCGTTCTCCAGGGACCAACCACTTCCGACGCTGGCTGGGTTCCATTCATGATTCAGTTTGGGTAGGTTTAACCCTTTACGCACTTGGTGACGTCGGAATGATGCTGTTCGGTATGTATATTTGGGTAATTATCGGTAACGGCTTCCGGTATGGAACCCGCTTTCTATACGGATCCGCTGCGTTAGCACTACTCTCTTTCTACACGGTAGCTTATTTTAGTCCTTATTATCGGACTAATTTCGGGTTTCTAGGGCTTGGCACCTTTCTGTTGGCTTTTGTGATCCCGGTCTACTGCGGCAGTCTCCTCAAAAAGCTACAACAAAGCCTGGTGGCTGCACGCGAAGCGGACCGGCTGAAAACCCGGTTTCTGAGTAACGTCAGCCACGATTTACGCACCCCTCTCAACGTTATTTTAGCGAACTGTGATCTGTTAGCTCGTGAGCCAGGCAACATTACCCGTCAATCAAGACGACTGCAGGACATGCAGGAGGCTGCTACCACGCTGAATGGCTTACTGGTCGACCTTCTGGATGTCGCAAAAATTGAGGCTGGACGGATAAGAATCATGTCGTCCCAATTTAACATGATCGAATTGCTCGGGCGCGTTACACGATTCAATCAATCTGCCGCCAAGGCTAACGGAACACAGATTTACCTGACAGTGGCACCCGACACGCCTGCGCAGGTTTACGGGGATACTCTTCGGCTGGAGCAGGTACTGAATAATATTGTTTCGAACGCGGTAAAGTATACAGAAAATGGCGAAGTGGCGATCTATGCGAAACCCGATATCAATCAGGATACCGGCCTTTGTAATGGCATCGTCTGTTCAGTAAGCGATACCGGCATCGGCATGGACCCCGAAGCGATGGGTCGCATATTCTCGCGCTTTGAACAGGCAGACCTTGCGTATGCGAGGCGCTACTCAGGCGCCGGTCTGGGACTGAATATTGCCAACGAGTTGACCGCGCTCATGGGAGGATCGATTGACGTCATAAGCGCCAAGGGCGAGGGCTCCTGCTTTACGCTCACCGTGCCGTTGCGCGCAGACCGGAATTTCAATTTTGACACAGCGTGTTCTTCTTGCCCAACGCCTGTCGCGGTTATTTGCGGCGATACGGAACGGCAGCGCTATTGGAAACAGCTATTTGACGGCACAACATTACCGAACGCCCAGGTCTTTACGGTACAGGATCTCGCGGGCCGGGTTGAGGCTCCTGCGAGGAACTATGCAGACTCCACTTTTGTAGTGGTTGACGCTTGCAAGCTCGATATTTCAATCGATGAAGTCTCCGCGCTCGCCGGTGACTCATTCAGGCAGCCCCGCAGTCCCCGAATTCTGGTGAATGCGCCTCGCGGGTCCAATGAGGACACAAAAGCCGCCACTGTTTATAAAAACTACCGATGCTGGACAAGCGGCGCAACCCTGGATAATGTCAGAAAATCGCTCGCTATTGCTTATTGGACGACGGGTTCGGGATCTTCGAGGGCGGAAAGCGATGAGGAACTGTGGTCATGGATGATTGCATTGCAAGACCTGACAGTGCTTGTCGCCGATGACAATGAACTCAACAGGCGGGTTTTGTCGGATATGCTGGCTTATACCAATATCCGAGTGGTGGAAGCCCGTGATGGAACCGATGCTCTGATCATACTGTCCGAAGAACACATTGATATCGCCTTGCTGGATATCCAGATGCCGAAACTGACTGGTGTGGAAGTCATGCGTGCACAGGCCGAACAGAACCCTGACATGCCGGTACCTATGATTGCGCTGACGGCGGACACCACAGAGGAATGCCGTGCGGAGTGTCTGACCGTCGGTGCCAGATCCATTCTACACAAGCCTGTCGATATGAAGACTTTGTACCGTGAGCTGTATCAGACCGTAACTGGTGCCGACCCGGTGTCGTCGATTCAGCAGCGGCGCTGCGCGACAATTGAATCTGAACAGGATCTACTTGATTATGCGTTTCTGCACGAAATCGCCGAGACAGGTCAGCAGCCGAACTATATCGCTACACTTGCGGCATGTTTCAAGCAGGAGGGAAAACAACTGCTGCACGGGATCCGCCATGCATTCAATTTGAATGAGATAGGAGACAGTCGCGCCTTACTTCATCGTCTGAAGGGCATGTGTGGCTCCATCGGCGCACATGGGATGGCTGCAGTATGCCAGGAAGTCCTCACCCTGTCAGATGCCGAGCTGTCTGCAGCTGCGAATGAAATAACAACAGCGCTGTCCCGGCTACATAACGACTCAGCCGTGCTATTGGACACTTTTTCGGATTCCTCGATCAGTAGCAGCTAACCCATATTTTCCTGTATTCCTATCCTGTTTGTAGCTAACGGTTTGCGCCTTGAAGAGCGTTTTCGGTCGTTACCAATCAGATCCACCCTTTCTGACCTCCGTACGCTTTGTGGTTAAGGTTGTGCGATATGCGCGGCAGTAGTAGGCTAATCTGCTTGTGACATCGATTTCATATTTTATCAGTGTTCTTTAGGTACTCTTCCAGCGCGTCGCACGACGACTTCTGACTGCCGGCGTCAAGGTGCAATTCAAAGAGGTTTATGACTTCCAGGCTGACTTCTTTTAGCGTCTTGTTGCGTGGTCGACAGAACAATCTCAGTTTTTCCAGTGCTCTCATGCGCGAGAGGCCATAGGTAACCATGACCAGTCCGACTGCAATCCCCACAACCCCCGAAACTTCGACCGCTCGTGACAGGTGACCGATTTCACCGAACCGAACCAGCGCAGTATCAATGGCCAGCTCCACCTGTTTGGGAGTAACCGGTTTCACCAGGTATCCCATGGCACCGAATCGAGCCGCACGTTGCATAATGGTTTCATCCGCGAATGCGGAGAGCATGATGAACGGAATCTTCTGTCGGTGCAGTGCGCTGGCGACGTCAAGACCCGACTTGCCGGGCATCCGGTAGTCGAGAACAACGAAATCAAAGGAATTGGCATCGCACATGGCGATGGCGTCGGAACCCGAGTCTGTAACTGACACCGAAAACCGTTCTGCATTGATGCCGCCCTGCAGGAGGAGCCTGATCATCGGGTCATCATCAACGATCAGGATATCCAGCAGGCGATCCTGTGTTCTTTTTTTACTATTGTCAGCCGGCATGTGGATTAATTGACAAACCTGACACCGCAACGGTCAAGGTAGATAGCAACCAGGTCTGGCCGATGTACCGCACACTGTTTCAACAATTCAAAGAACCTCTTCCTGCTCAGAACGACAACCGGTGAAGTCTCAGCAACCGCCTGCTCACTTGCTGGTCGATCGGCTAGGCCGGTTGCGTTTACCTCGAGAAGTTTGACGGGTGGCACTTCCAGCCCCAGCGACAAACGCTCAAGATTATCAATGCCGATATTGTGTTCACTACGTTCGACAGCGCCGATATATGAGCGGTTCAGCCCACAAAGTCCGGCGAGAACCCCCTGTGAATACCCCCGCCCCAAACGATAGTCACGGACGTTAAAACCGATCTTCTCACGTAAATTCGTTAATTCCATGTAATTTTCTCCAGTTCGAGATCCACGTTTCTGTGCCATGATCCGGTGCAATTTTGAAGAGCCTGCCGCTGAAACCAACATTCCCATCCTGAAAACGAAGGTTGATCTCAGCGAATGAAGTGAAATCCAGGCCAATCCATGGCGCACTGCTCCATTGGTAAAATAAGCCCCACTGCCTGAGACCAGGCCACCGCTGACGCTCGACGCAACGTTATAATCCCTTTGTTGTCTGTCCAGGGAAGATAGACGGGATGCGTATGAACTGCCGACTGTATGGAAAACGAGGCGAGCGAAGTATGACAATGCTCATCACACTTCAAAAGAAACGGGCGAATTCAGGACCCAGAACAGCTGTGAGACAGCTGACTGAATAAGAACACAAAAACAAATTCGGTTCAAGAACAGAACAGCCTCCCTGAAACTGATGTCCAGGCTTATACCGCTGTGAGTTTACTTCGATTTCGCTGGGTACTTCAGTTAGACAGGCTGGTGACCGATACAACGTCCGCTACCCGGCAAGCCGGGCGTTGCGACATTGACTACAATGTATTATATAGAATCAGGGAACCCGACCGCGTGCATAGATAGCCATGGCAGCAGTACTCATTATTGATGACCAGGCGACCAGCCGGCAAATTCTGTCACAGATCGTCAAATCGATTGATTCCAGCCTGCTTGTGGAAGCGTTCGAGGAAGCCCAGGGTGCATTGGATTGGCTGGAGCGGTCCCCGGCCGACCTTATACTCACCGATTATAAAATGCCCGGCATGGATGGCATCGAGTTTCTTCGACTGGCACGCAGCCTGCCGACGGCAAAACATGTGCCGATTGTCATGATCACTTCACACGAACAGACTGACATCCGCCATAGGGCGCTGGAGCTGGGCGCGACAGATTTTCTGAATAAACCGATTGATCACGCCGAATGCCGGGCACGATTTCGCAACCTGCTGCAACTTCAGCAACAACGTTTGATAATCGAAGACCGGGCCAACTGGCTGGAAGAAAAGGTTGCCGAGGCAACGCATGCTATCCTCATACGCGAACACGAAACGCTGTTACGCCTGGCCAAGGCGGGTGAGTACCGCGATGAGGAAACCGGAAATCACGTAATCCGCATGGCAAAATATTCACACCTGATCGCCAAGCAACTGGGGCTGGATGAAGATAAATGTGAGACGATTGAACTGGCGGCACCGATGCACGATATCGGTAAAATCGGTATTCCGGACCAGATACTGCTCAAACCAGGCAAATTATCGGTAGAGGAATTCACTATCATCAAAAAACATACCCGCATCGGTTACGAGATCCTCAAAAACAGCCCGTCCAGATACCTTCAGATGGGCGCCGTTATCGCGCTGGGGCACCATGAAAAATTTAATGGCAGTGGTTACCCGCAAGGATTGCGGGGAGAGGATATCCCGCTGGTGGCGCGTATTGTGGCCGTGGCCGACGTCTATGACGCGCTTTCGTCAAAGCGCTGCTACAAACCTGCCTGGTCTCACGATGACGTCTTGAACATGCTGAATGAACAGTCCGGGCAACACTTCGACCCGCGTTGCGTGCAGGCATTCATCAGTCAACTCGAGGAAATCCATACCATTCAGGCCCGCTTCACCGATGAGCAGAGTAGCGCCTGGTGAGCCGTGAGGAAAATTCGGAAACAGATTTTATTCATTCGATGTGAACGTATTTTCCGCATGGCCCACTAAACATTGTGTCTGAATTCAGTTGCTCTGATAGAAACGCGGCACACGCGATGTGACGCCGCACAACAGCTCATAACTGATCGTTCCCACGTGTTGTGCGACCTTCTCAACGGGAACGCCGACACCCCACAGCGTTACGATATCGCCTGCTTTGGCATCCGCCTGATTGCGCAGATCGACACAGATCAGATCCATGGAAACACGTCCCGCCAGCGCTACGGTTTTTCCATTTACCAGCATTGGTGTTCCGCTCGGGGCGTGGCGAGGATAGCCATCGCCATAGCCGATGGCCACCACCCCGACCGGCATATCCTGCGGACAAGTCCAGTCCTGCCCGTAACCAATGGTCTCGCCTTTAGCCCGCTGGTGTACCGCTATCAAGCGGGATTCCAATGTCATCACCGGTTGTAACTCCACCTCCAACTCATGGTTCGACGCCATGGGGGACGCACCGTATAGCATGATCCCCGGACGCACCCATTCAAAGTGCATATCGGGTCGCGTCAGCAACGCTGCAGAATTTGCCAGAGAGCGTTCGGCACCGGTCCCTTGGAGCGTCTCGGAAAAATGAGTAACCTCGGTAAAGCGGACTAACTGCGTACTGTTGAGTGGATTATCAGCCTCGTCGGCGCAGGCGAGATGCGACAACCAGCGCAAACAGTTGGTTTTCACATAGCTCAATCGCTGTAAACGCTGCCACATGGCCAGCGCGGTCTGAGGAGAAAAGCCAAGCCGGTTCATACCCGTGTTGACCTTCAACCAAAGATGCACCGAGGCGCCGGATTTGAATCCTTCCAGCCAGGACACCTGCTCTTCACAATGCACGACCAGCTGAAGCTGATGCGTTATAGCAAGCTCGAGCTCTTCTGGATCAAAAACGCCTTCCAACAGGACAATATCGTGGCTGATGCCGGCTTCACGCAATTGCATGGCTTCTTCGAGACTTGCAACAGCAAAGGCATCGGCCTTCATCAATGCGCGTGTAACTGGGATTACGCCATGGCCATAGGCATTGGCCTTGATCACTGCCATGACACGGCTTTGTGGTGCGGCCTGGCGTACGACGGACAGATTATGTGTAACAGCCTGCAGATCGATACGTGCCCGAACGGGCCGCGTCATGCATAATCCTCGTTGGAATACGACTCAACGGCAGTGAAGTTCTCGAAGCGGGTATGTTTACCAAGAAAGGTCAGACGGCGTATGCCGATCGGGCCGTTACGCTGTTTACCGATAATAATTTCAGCCGTACCCTTGTCCGGGCTGTCTTCGTCATAGACTTCATCACGATAGATGAACATGATGACGTCCGCATCCTGCTCGATTGCACCCGACTCCCTTAAGTCCGACATCACCGGGCGTTTGTTGGGGCGTTGTTCCAGACTTCGGTTCAACTGTGAAAGCGCCACCACCGGCACCTTGAGTTCCTTGGCCAGCGCCTTCAGCGAGCGTGAAATTTCGGAGATTTCACCGGTACGGTTTTCCTTGTGACCGGGAACCTGCATGAGCTGCAGATAGTCGATTACAATCAGTCCTAAATCGTGTTCACGTTTCAGGCGCCGGGCGCGGGCACGTAATTCCGTTGGACTCAACGCAGGTGTATCGTCAATAAACAGGGGCGCTTCGGAAAGAATACTCACCGCTGATGTCAGGCGTGGCCAGTCATCGTCCTCCAGCTTTCCGGTGCGCACCCTGGTCTGATCAATGCGCCCCAGCGAAGACATCAGGCGCATGGCCAGCTGCTCACCGGGCATTTCCATACTGAACACAGCTACCGGCCTGCCATCCTTGATGGCCGCATGCTCGGCAATATTCATGGCAAAAGTCGTTTTACCCATCGAGGGCCGACCGGCAATGATGATAAGGTCTGAAGCCTGCAAACCGGCCGTCATATCATCGACATCGTTAAAACCGGTAGGCACGCCGGTCAGCGGATTATCCTGGTGAAACAGGGTATCGATGCGATCGACAGCCTTGGTCAACAGATCCTTGATGTTTTCAAATCCCGAGCCCCGCGAATTGCCCTGTTCGGCGATCTGGAATACCAGCTGTTCGGCATGGTCCAGCAGGGCCGCGGTATCCCGCCCTTCGGTGAAATAAGCGCTGTTGGCAATCTCGGTTCCGATTTCGGCCAACTGCCGCAGCACCGAGTTTTCACGGACGATATTCGCGTAGGCACGAATATTAGCGGCGCTGGGCGTGTCCTTTGCCAGTGTTCCAAGGTAGGCGAGCCCACCGACTTCGTCGAGCTGCCCCTGTGAATCGAGCGATTCTGACAGCGTAATGACATCACACGGATCCCCGTGCTCGATGAGTCGGCCGGTGGCGGTAAAGATCAGGCGATGGTCACGCCGGTAAAAGTCCGTTTCACTGACCAGATCGGCGATTTGATCCCAGGCGCGGTTATCCAGCAACAGACCGCCCAGCAAGGATTGTTCAGCCTGCAGGGAATGCGGAGGAACTTTTTGACGGTCGCTACTGAATTCAACCGTGTTTGCCGCTGGTACCGGTTCCGGCATCGGCCCTCCGCTTTACTGATAATCGGGTAGAAAAACTGACAGCACAGAATACTAAAGCGCTTGGGCTGACTGCTCAAGCACGCAATTTGCGGGCCTGAAAATGCTACAGCCGCTAATACCCCTTATTCCCCACTAAAATGGTAAGCACTCTCGACGAGCACCTGTATCCATAGCGAAGGATGCCAGACAGAGAATTCACTTCTGCTCAGCATCCTTTGCATCAAACAGGGCTTACTCAGCCTCGATGACAAGCGTTAATTCGGCATTGACGTCGGTGTGCAGATGGAGCTGAATCCTGTACTCGCCAAGCTGGCGGAAAGCACCCTCTGGCAGGCGCACTTCGCTGCGCTCCACCTCGACACCATCAGCAACAATAGCCGCAGCGATATCCGCGGTCCCGATGGATCCGAACAGCTTGCCCTCATCACCGGCCTTGGCCGTGATGGTGATGATCATATCGCCAATTTTTTCACGACGCGCCTCGGCCTCGGCCAATGCATCGGCGGCGGTCTTTTCCAGCTCGGCACGGCGTGCCTCGAACGCCTTGACGTGATCCTCGGTTGCAGGCGTTGCCTTGCCACTGGGAATCAAGAAGTTACGCCCGTAACCGGGTTTAACATGCACCCGATCACCAAGGCTACCCAGGTTTTCAACTTTTTCCAGCAGAATGACTTCCATCGTTCGACCCTACCCTATGCACACAGCTTCGATTCAATTTAATTGGCTTCGGATTTTTCAGTTCTCCGGCGCAGATCCAGCCAGGGATCCAGCATGCCGGTCACGACAACCAGCATCATGACCTGCGGCAACAGGCTCATCAGAATATAAATAACAATGAGCCAGATTCGCCCCGCTTTCAGGTTTGCCAGTGTGGCGTGAACCACCGCCAGGCCCACAAACAGAAACGGTACCATAACGACCAGCGACCACTGCAACGCCAGGGCACTGATACTGCCAAGCGCCAGCGCAGCGACCGCAAAGATGGCGACCGCCAGCAGTGACAGCATCCTGTTCAGGCGCAGCGCATAAAATTCTTTGCGCAGCGCGCCCGGCTTCAGCATCAGCGACTGCCACCAGCGCCCCAGCATCAGGCAGGTCAGCGCCGCGAAACTCAGGCCGGCGGCCAGTGAGCCGGTCATGAAAGGCGCCACCTGCTTGGCAAACTCCATCAAGGAGTCGGTATCGATCTGCAACTCCGGCTGTGCCGCCAGGCTGTTGATCAATCCCTGCAAGCGCTCCAACCACCACTGGCTCGGATCACCAAACCAGACGAATGCCAGCAAAATGCCAGCCATAGCCAACGCGCTTAACGCCAGCATTGCCATGGCCAGTGACCGGGTTTCGCGCAGCACCACAGCAACCAGCCACACCGGAATCCATAGCAACAGGGACGTAACGGCTATCGTCAAGCCCTGATGCAACAGCATCTCGATCAACAATCCGGTGACCAGCATTGCACCCAGCAACACTATCACACCGGACCTGGCACCTGCCTGCAGACTATACAGCGCAAGTGCTGCTGCACCCCCGTAACTCAATATCGAAGTCAACGGTGGCGCCAGAAAACTCAGCACGGTAAACAGTGCAATGACCAGTACCGCCTGAAGCGGACCCGCGACAATAAAACCAGCCAACGCGCGCATCATTTGATCATACCGACGTGGCCGCCGCGGGCCTCTTTGCGGAGTTAGCCCTTATGCGAATCGCAGTACGGCAGTAAGGCCAGGAAGCGCGCACGCTTGATTGCAGTAGCCAGCTGACGCTGATACTTTGCCTTGGTACCGGTAATCCGGCTGGGAACAATCTTGCCGGTCTCGGAAACATAGTTCTTCAGCGTCTGAAGATCCTTGTAATCAATTTCTTTTACACCTTCTGCGGTAAAACGACAGAATTTACGGCGACGAAAAAAACGGGACATCTATATTTTCCTCTATTGACTCAACCGTCCAATTTGACGGCCTGTATTTCCAATGCGTGTAACTCGATTCGCGCGTCCGCTGCCCGGTAACCGGCCCGGCTCAAAAAGCCCTTCACTTTCAACCATGTGCCCGGGGAATGCTCAGTGATACCAGCTGTCAGAGCCTGACCACCGGCAACCACCGACAGCCGACACTGGACGTCCCGCAGCTGTCCAGCTTCACTGCGCCGGGAACGATGCGCCAATACGAAACGGGCAATGCGGATACCGGCCGGTGTGGTCCTCACTTCCGCGGTTTTCAGCAACTGGCCGGTGAATACCAGTTCGTTATCCGGTTGCTCCACACTTCACAGACTGAACGCCACTACTCGGCGCTGGCACCTTGTTCCGTTGAATCACTATCCTGATCCTCGCCCGGGGCCGCTGGAGTTTCTTCATTCTCCAGGGTTTCACTTTTAACTTCGTCCACGCGCCGAGCTTCACTATGAACACGGTTGTCCCGATCATCGCTGCGTTTCACCAGCAGGGATGGTTCGGTGACAGAGTCTTTTCGCGAAATAATCATGTTTCGCAACACAGCGTCGTTAAAACGGAAAGCGCTTTCAAGCTCGTTCAATTCGTCGGTGCCACACTCGATATTCATCAGCACGTAATGCGCTTTGGCCAGTTTCTGGATGGGATAGGCGAGCTGACGGCGGCCCCAGTCTTCCAGGCGGTGGATCTTGCCACCCGCGGACTCAATGGTGGAACGGTAACGTTCAATCATCGCGGGCACCTGCTCGCTCTGGTCCGGATGGACCAGGAACACAATTTCATAGTGACGCATTTAATGCTCCCTTTGGATTCACAGCCTTCCGCTCATGCGAAAAGCAAGGAGTTACGCGCACTGGGCGCGCAAAAGCGTGGAGAGTCTACGCGACAACTGCACAAGCTGCAACAGCAATCATTCGTTTACAGCAGTCCCGACTGCCCTGCAGACAAACGCTTGACATCCTTCCGGTCCCGGTGAGAACGCCTTGATTTCATTATAGCTTGTGGCCAGATTGGCATCATGCGGCGCATGCTTGAAAGCGCAGTCCATGACCGAAAGCGCAGTCTGCTTACATCCACGCTCTGCCAGCGTGAGTGCCAGGTTGTTCATAATTGAAGCCCGATCAGGCTTGATTCGCAACGCCTGACGATAGGCTTGTTCAGCCTCGCTGAACCGGGAGAGTGAAAAAGCGGCATTTCCGGTTCCCGCCCAGGCCAGGTAACTGTCCGGCCAGCGCCGGGTTCCGGCCTCGAAGGCCTGCAGCGCGGCGTGATGATTTTTTCGGCGTTCAAATGCACTGGCCGCTGTCAGATAGTCTTTTTCCGTCGCCGACGCCGGTACCGTGCCAGGTGATACCACGACCATCGCCCAGTGATTCGAACCAGACCAGGTTTTCAGAAAAAGCCTGAATCCGTCCGCCCGTCGCCTGTCCTTGCCGGAGCGCAGATAGATTTCATCCTTTTCCAGATCGTATCCAATGACAACGGCATAGTGCCAGAGCGGTAGCGCGCCAAAGCCGAGATTCTGCAGCACAATGACCGGATTGCCGGAAGACAATTCGAGCAGGAGACTGTCCATCGTAGGCGGAATCCGAACCGCCAGCCGCCCGTAGTGCGCCGCCGCCGCCAGCATTTCCGCCTGCAGACTGCCTTTCCGCTCCGGTAGATATACCAGTGCCTGCAGCTGCTGCGGGGATACCGCGACACCCTGAAAGTTCAGCACCGTCGCCAGGGAAGCGGGGCCACACTGATAAGCATCTTGTGGAAAGAAGGGGGTTTCCAGCAGCTCCTGTGAGCGCTCGACAGGAAGATCCAGGTAATGCCGCTTGGTATCCTGATGGTGTGCACAAGCGGAGATAACAAGTGAAATGCAGAGTGCGCCCGCCGCCAGGCGCACCCTGCACATCACTGCTGTCATCATTCCATCAACGTGCCGGGTTGATGAATGAGAAGATGTTGGTGACGCCGACTATATCCAGAATAATCAGTACCAGCAGCACTGCAATCAGAATACCGACAACGCTTGAACCCGCCGGCAGCCCATCGATATTTGACTTGATCTCGTTGATCTGTTCGTCACTCAGGGCGGCAATACGCTGTTTTGCATAGTCGGGATCCACGCCACGATCAACCAGCTGCTGGCGCACCTCTTCCCGGTCCAGCATCGAAACAAGCGAACGCTTGTCCAGTGACTCCAGCTGCTCCTGGATCAGTTGCTCTGTGGTAACGATACCCGAGTACGCAGGCAGCGAGTAAGTAGCAAAAAAAGACAGCGACACAAGTATCGCCATAACCCGTTTCATCAGCGAGGACATCAGCATTGCATACTCTCCTTGATAGGTGACTGAAAAAATCTAACGACCGGCATACTTGTACCTTTAGTGGCCACCCCTGTTAAAACTGACCAAAGCGCAATCCCGACACACAGAAACAAGACCGTCATTTTTCAATTTGGCGGCTCTCTGCCCGTTGGCGCCTGGCCTCGAACAGAAAAATACCGGCAGCGACCGACACATTCAAGCTGCTTATCGAACCTGCCATTGGAATCGACAGTAGTCCATCACAATGCTCACGGGTCAGCCGGCGCAGCCCCCTGCCCTCCCCCCCCAGCACCAGCGCCAGCGAACCGGAGAGATCTGTTTCATAAAGCGTGGACTCGGCTTCGCCGGCGGCACCGTAAACCCAGACGCCCGCTTCGCGAATGGAACGCAGTGTACGCGCCAGATTTGTCACCCGGACCACCGGCAGAGATTCAGCCGCTCCGCACGCCACTTTACGTGCGGTCGCATTGAGCGGTGCAGAACGATCCCTGGGCATAATGACAGCATCGACACCTGCGGCATTGGCACTGCGCAGGCAGGCACCGAGGTTGTGTGGATCCTGCACGCCGTCGAGAATCAGCAGAAACGCAGGCCTTTGCAGCGCTTCGAGAAACGTCTGCAGCTCTTTTTCGTCCAGGTTTGGTGCTGCCCCGGTTTCTGCGACCACACCCTGATGACTCACACCAGCCACAAGCTCGTCCAGCTCACGACGGGAAACACGGCGTATCGGCACATTGGCTTTTTCAGCCAACTGCAACACTTTAGCCATGCGCGTGTCCGACCTCGATTCCAGCACAAGCAATACCGACACACGCGCCGGGTCACGCTGTAACAAGCTGCCTACGGCGTGCAGGCCAAAAATGCGTTCTGTTCTTTTCATTGGCAAATCTTGGACATACACGTTGGAAACACGATTAAACTTAACCCCGTTTCCTTTTGCGAGTCTTGCCCCCACCCCGCTTCTTACTCCTGGACTTTCGCCCGGTTTTCCCTGTATCGGCAGGCGCTGCTTCCGCCAGTTCAAAATCCATCTTGCGCTCGTCCAGATCAACGCGTACCACACGCACCCTGACTTCATCGCCAAGGCGGTAGGTTCGTCCGGTCCGTTCGCCACGCAGACGATGGCCGGCGGGGTCGAAGTGATAGTAATCATTGTGCAAGGCGGTGATGTGCACCAGCCCTTCTACATAGATCTCTTTCAATTCCACGAAAATCCCGAACGATGTCACACTACTGACAATACCATCATAATCTTCACCGACTTTATCCAGCATGTACTCGCACTTGAGCCAGTCAACCGCGTCGCGGGTCGCTTCGTCAGCGCGACGCTCGGTCATGGAGCAATGCTCACCCAACGACAGCATGTCGGATTCGCTATAACGAAACGCGCCGCGCGTCGACACACCACGACGTGTTTTCCTTGTTCCCTTCGGGTCGCGTTCGTTGGCCCGCAGCTGATGACGAATCGCGCGGTGCACCAGCAAATCCGGGTAGCGACGAATCGGTGAAGTGAAGTGTAGATACTCCGCATGCGACAGGCCGAAGTGGCCTATGTTATCCGGGCTGTAACGCGCCTGAGACAAGGAGCGCAGCATCACCGTTTGGATAAGATGCATATCCGGCCGCTTCTGAATCGTGTTCAGCAGCTTTGCGTAATCGGATGCCTGGGGTTTTTCGCCCCCCGCCAGCGACAGACCCAGTTCCCCCAGGAACTCGCGCAAATCCGCCAGCTTGGTCGCCTGCGGCCCCTCGTGAACTCGATACAGGGTCGGTAACTTATGGCGATTCAGAAAGCGTGCGGAACAGACATTGGCTGCAATCATGCACTCTTCGATAATCTTGTGGGCATCATTGCGTTCGACCGGCACAATGCACTCGATTTTTCGATCCGCACCAAACACGATGCGCGTCTCGGTGGTTTCAAAATCGATAGCACCGCGCCTGGCACGCAGTTTTCTGAACACCTTGTATAAGCTGTACAGTTCCTCAAGATTATCCAGCACAGCCTGATATCTGGCGCGCAGCTTTTTGTCACCATCAACCAGCATGGCTGCCACTTCGTCGTAGGTCAACCGCGCATGAGAACACATGACGGCTTCCATAAAACGCGAACGCGTCACCTTGCCCTGCTTATCAATGTACATCTCGCAGACCATGCACAGACGATCCACCTGCGGGTTCAGCGAACACAGGCCATTCGACAACACCTCCGGCAACATGGCAATAACCCGCTCCGGGAAGTACACCGAGTTACCGCGCAAATAAGCCTCGGCATCCAGGGCGGTCGCCGCTTTGACGTAATGAGACACATCTGCGATGGCCACGATCAGGCGCCAGCCTTTGGGAGTACGTTTACAATAGACCGCGTCGTCAAAATCGCGCGAATCCACGCCGTCTATAGTCACCAGTGGCAAGTCGCGCAGATCAGCCCGGTTGCGCTTGGATGTCTCTGTGACGTCCCCGGCGAGCGACTGAATTTCATCCTCGACCGCGTCCGGCCACTCCAGCGGCAGCTCATGGGCACGGATGGCGACATCAATTTCCATACCCGGCGCCATGTGATCACCGATGACTTCGACCACTTTCCCAACCGGACCGGCACGCTTGCTGGGTTGCTCGATGATGGCCGCCGTTACAAACTGACCATGTTGCGCTCCCCCGGTGTGCTCCGGTGGAATGCGAATATCCTGTGTCAGCCGTTTGTGGTCAGGAACCACAAAACTGATTCCGCTTTCAAAATAGATACGCCCGACCACACTATGGGTGTTGCGTTCCAGTACCTCGACGATGGCGCCTTCCCGGCGTCCGCGGCGATCAACGCCCACTACATGGGCAACCACCCGGTCACCGTGCAATACGCCACGCATCTGCCGCGGTGACATGAACAGGTCGTCCCCGCCTTCCTCGGGCACCAGAAATCCAAACCCGTCAGGGTGCCCGATAACGCGACCGCGCACCATGTCCATGCGATCAACCAGGCCGTAACCACCACGGCGGTTACGCAACAGCTGGCCGTCGCGCTCCATGGCGCGCAGGCGCCGTCGCAGCGCTTCTATATCCTCTTCACGCGATAACCCGAAGGCGTGGGCCAGTTCCTCCCGGTTCATCAGCTGACTGGAATCCGTCAGCACCGATAGAATGAACTCCCGGCTGGGAATCGGCGTTGTGTAGTTACCCGCTTCGCGTTCGGCAAATGGGTCTTTTGGAAAACGTTGTTTTTTGCGATGTTTTTTAACCATCCAGGCATCCTAACCAGTTTGGCCCGGAAAGGAAAATCGGAATTCGTACGCCGACAACCACCGGGCTGGATTGACAAGGCCACAAGTGACCGGTACAGTGCGCGGCTCGCTGTACCGGTACACATCCGGTAGAGTCATGCCGAGGTGGTGAAATTGGTAGACACGCTAGCTTCAGGTGCTAGTGGGGGCAACCCCGTGGAGGTTCAAGTCCTCTCCTCGGCACCAACTCACCAGACTATCGTGGAACTACCCCGGGAGCTTCACCGATACAGCATCACCGCTTCCCGCTCCGCTGACCATGCCGCCTCGTCTGTACCGGCCAGGCCTTCCAGGTCGCCCGGCATGGCCTCGGGGTCGTCCACCCACTGGCGCAACAACTCGCAACCATTGATCAGGTCGATGGCCAGACGACCGTATTCGTACTCGTACGGGAAGTCTCGCCAAAGCTCGTAATCCGGCCGCTGTCGGCGCAGGGCCTTGAAGGCCAAGGCTATCAGCCGCCAGGGATGGAATGCATCAACATCGTAGGCCCCGTCCTCCACGTGGATCTGCACCCCGGCGCACAGCTTTCCCGCGTACTTGTGGAAGGTGGGCTCGAACCAGCACTCACGCAGCCGACATCCCTGCAACCAGTGGGGAGCAAGGCGCTGCATCTCCGCCAAGAGCTTTCGGGGTTCCAGATCCGGTGCCCCAAACAGCTCCAGGGGCCGGGTGGTGCCTCGTCCCTCAGACAGGGTTGTGCCCTCCAGCATGACCGTGCCGGCATAGCAGCGGGCCATCCAGAGATTGGGGGCGTTGGGACTGGGGTTGACCCAGGTGCGCTCGCCCAGAGGCCAGCCATAGCCCGGCCCATTTCCGGGAGCCCAGCCCTCCATGGTCAACACCTCGCAGTCCACGTCAAGATTCAGAGTACGCACAAACCACAGTGCCAGCTCGCCCATGGTGAGACCGTGACGCATGGGCAGAGGACCCGCGCCCACGAAGCTCTCCCACCCCGGGCGCAGGATCAGGCCCTCCACCGGACGTCCAGCCGGGTTGGGGCGGTCCAGCACTACCACCTGCTTGTTGAACTGTGCCGCCGCCTCCAGAACATAGCGCAGGGTGGTAATAAAGGTGTAGATGCGGCAGCCCAGGTCCTGCAGGTCCACCAGCAGCACGTCGAAGCTATCCATCATGGCTGGTATGGGCCGACGTACCTTGCCGTACAAACTGAACACCGGGATATTCAGCTCAGGGTCATTGAAATCCGGCGACTCCATCATGTTGTCCTGTTTGTCCCCCCGCAGACCATGCTGGGGACCGAAGGCGGCGGTGAGCCTGATATCGGGCAGTCGGGCAAGAGCGTCCAGGGAATGGGTGAGATCGTCTGTCACAGAGGCAGGATGCGCCAGCAGAGCCACACGACGCCCCTTCAGGGCCTGGCTCAACGCGGGCTGTTGAAGCAGGCGATCGATACCAAACTTCATGGTCTCACTCCGCAGCTTAGATTGTTTAAGGCACGCATTCAGGGCAGTACCAGTTGCGTCGCGAAGGCGACAGTGTGATGGAAGTCGGGCTTGCCTGGAGGATGTCGCAACGCCCAGTAAGACAGCACGCCGTCCGCATCCTCCAAGACCGCGGACAGCCCCAGCCGCAACGAACGGCCCGGCGGTAGAAAATCCGGACTGATCTTCGCATCCAGCTCCAATCGATCCCCGATCCGGCGCACCACGATACCCGGATCCAGTTCAACCTCCAGCTCCCCGCCTTCCCTGTAGCCGCGAAAAGCATAGACTGCCCACTCCCCGGAAGGTGAGAAGTGGAACTCCCGATACCCGGGGCCCTCCCCCGCCATCACGAAGACTTCGAAGCAAGTGTGCCACCACAAGCCACCCGCCCGCCGAGACGCTCGGGATTCGGGGATGCTCAAGCCGGAGAGATCGCCCTCCAGGGCGAAGGCCAGTGTGAGGCTGCCCCTCGCTGCCTCACTCACGACCACTTCGATACCACGTACTGCCTGAGAGGTGGTTTGGGGATGACGATCAAGGGTGAGGGGCATTGGGCCGGTCCGGGATCTCATGGATGACAAGGCTAGCATTCAATCACGCAGTTCGCACGCGGGTTAACAGGGTCGCTGGGTGAGTGCTGATTCGCCCAGCGAAGGCGTTAAATTCGCTGTTGACCCCGCCAGGAATCAGGTGGGGAACTATCGCTGTCAAGCATTTCACCGCAATGGGGACAGGCGTCCGCTCGCTTAAACTCTTCCCTGACCACACGTAACAAAATCTTTTGTGCGTCTTCTTTGCTCAATCCAAGGTGAACTCGCATATTTTCGAGTACCACACGTTCTTCCAGCGAAACGTTCCCGTCTTCCAACACGTCATCGACCAGTTCCTTGTAATCTTCGTGGCGTTGATGAAGCCGTTGGGAAAACGCCGAGGCCAGGATACCGGCCGGTAACGCAACCATGCCGATACCAACAATCATTACGCCAATTCCAAATATCTTGCCCCCTGTAGTTATCGGGATAACGTCACCGTAACCTACCGTTGTCAATGTGGCGACCGCCCACCAGATCGCAGAGGGAATACTGCTGAACGTCTCCGGTTGCGTTTTGTGTTCAAACAGGAAAATCCCCGTTGACGCGAAAACAAGAATGATCGCCAGTATAAGCAACGCCGCACCAAAGGCAGGCGATTCATCCTTAAACACATTCAGAAGCAAATTTATTGCAGATGAGTAACGTGTTAGCTTGAGTATGCGCACCAGGCGCAGCGCCCTGAGGAAGCGCAAGTCCAGCGAGAAAAACATACTTAAATAGAAGGGAAGTATGGCGGCCAGATCAATCAAAGCCATAGGGGTGAAAGCGAAGCGCAGACGACCTTTAACTGGATGGGAAAATCGTCCGCCACCCTCCACACAGGCCCAAAGTCTAAGCAGGTACTCGGTGGTAAAGACCGCCACTGAAAACACTTCGAACCAACTAAAGAACGCCTGGTAAGTTATGTAGATACTCTTTACCGATCCCAGAACGACTGCTAAAACGTTAAGACCAATAAGGGTTATTATGAAGACATCGAAAACCTTGCTGCCACGATCACCGGGTTTGGAAAGTTCGACGAATTCATGGGCGCGTTTGCGCTTTAGCTGATGCATGAGGACTATCTTTCGAGACTGCAGCTATCCTGTGCCCGATTGAGGCTCTTCCGAGCTTTGGCCGGCGACAAACTCGACGAGCGGCATTGGCTTGCTTATTCCGTAGCCCTGGGCGTAATCGATGCCCAGTTTCGTCACCATTTCGAGCACGGCATCGTCTTCGACGAACTCGGCGATGGTCTTCTTGCCCATCACGTGACCGATATCGTTGATCGATCGCACCAGCGCCATAGAAGTATTGTCGCTGACGATTTCACGGACGAAACTGCCTTCGATCTTCAGAAAGTCCACGGGCAGGTTCTTCAGGTATCCGAACGATGACATACCGCTGCCAAAATCATCCAGGGCGAATAAGCAGTTTTTCTCTTTCAATACCGATATGAGTTTCAGAGCCTGATTGAAATTGGATATAGCGGAAGTCTCGGTAATCTCAAAACAGAGTTTTTCCGATGGGATGCCGGAGGTTTCAATCAGATCCTTGATGAATTGCGGGAATTCCGGGTCCGATAAGGTCGGGGCTGACAGATTGATAGAGCAGAACGAAAGTTGGTCCAGATGACGTTGTTGAGTCGACAACCAGTTGATGACATTGCGGACTACCCATCGGTCGATAGACGGCATAATGCCGTATCTTTCCGCGGCCGGCACGAAATTGCCGGGCGGCACCAGCTCACCTTGCTCGTCCACCATCCGGATTAATACCTCGTAGTGAAGACCAGGCTCCGCATTGGACCCCACCCCCTGGATCGTCTGGGCGTAAAGCCTGAAGCGGTCCTCTTCGAGCGCGGCGTGCAGCCTGGCCACCCACCGCATTTCGCCACGGCGTCGTTCCAAGGCGTCGTCGTTCGGCTCGTAGACGTGGATGCGGTTGCGGCCCGCCTCTTTTGCCGCGTAACAGGCCTCGTCCGCCGCCTGCAGCAGTGCATCCGTGGTAGTAAAGTGATTGGAAATAAATACAACTCCGATACTGACGCCGATGGCGAACGTCTTCTGCCGCCAGAGGAAGCGAAATTCTCCCGTAATTTCCCTGAGCTTCTCTGCCACTTTGATCGCGCCACTCGGCTCGCAATCCAGCACAATCACCCCGAACTCATCGCCGCCCAGTCGCCCGAAAGTGTCTATTTCCCGTAACTGGCCAGACAGTATGGAAGCGAGTTGCTTTAACAGGCTGTCGCCCGCGGCGTGCCCACAAGTGTCGTTTACCACCTTGAACTGGTCGAGGTCGCAATAGAGTAGTGCGCACTGGCGTTTCTGTTGGGTCGCGTGGTCCAGGGTGTGTTGAAGCAGGCGTTCGAACTCGGTGCGATTGACCAGGCCGGTGAGGGCATCGTGGGCGGCCTGGTGTTGGATCTTTTTAGTCAGATTTCTGGAACTCGTAACGTTGCGGAATACCACCACGGCACCCATGATATCTCCATCGTGGGCTCGTATCGGGGCACCTGACTCTTCAATCGAATATTCCCCACCGTTGCGCGCAACCAGGAGAATATTGCCGTCCATTTTGGCTGCTTCTCCTTGTTCCAGTGCTGTCCTGACCAGGTTGGTAACATGTTTTCTACTGCCCTCCTGAACCACCATGACAACGCTGGAGAACGGAAGGCCCTTTGCCTCCTGCATCGACCAGCCAGTCAGCTCTTCCGCCACGGGATTCATGTATTCCACATTTTCCTCCGCGTCCGTGGTAATCACTGCGTCGCCGATCGAATGCAGGGTGATTTCGGCACGTTCCTTGGCGTCGAACAGGGCCAGTCTGGCCCACTCCAGTTCCTCAGTGTGGCGCTTATTCTCAAGCATAGACCTGCAGAGCGCGTTGACCGACTCGGACAAGGCATAAATCTCGCGAGACCCATTTACCTTGAGCTCCGTTTCCAGGTTGCCCGCGGACAGCGCTTGCAAGCGGCGGTGGATTCTGGACATGGGCCGTACCGTAACCTTGAGAACAGCAACGGTAATAATTACTGTCAGCAAAAGAAGTAACAGGGTCGACCAAACCCGCAACCAGAGCACGTGCTCGTCAACCGTCTGGTGAATACGATCGGTGTTCCAGTCTACGCTGATCTTTCCATAAAGGTCGTTTTCGAAACGCACGTCCTCGGTGTAGGTAACTGTTTCCGAGGCGTCGCCGCTTCCGTTGCGGCTCCAGGACGCCAAAAGCATACCGCGCTCATTTTCGAACCGCACCGACTGGATGTCGGGCTCCTCATTGACGGTGGATTTGACGATGCTTAATAGAAGCGGGGTATCTTCACTGATTACGGCTTCGAGAGCCGATGCGGAAATGAGTGACACCATCCGCTGACTGTGTTCCAGCATTTCGCCAACATACGCTTTTTTACCGAGATACCGGGTAATTTCACCAGCCAGGAATGCCACGATCAGGGCCGCTGCCGCCATGATGAGCAGAAGCTGAGCCATCAAAGGCATCCTGTCCTGTGCGATGTTCTTCAGCATAAAGATAGTCTCCGAACTAGGACCCGACAACCAAGAAACGCCCCGATTTTCCTGTCGCGGACAACATTATTTGAAAAATTCCGGGTTGTTTCGCACCGCTGCAACGATCGGCAGGTAGTCCTCATGTGAGCCGACAACAAATCCGTCCTTACCTAAAGCCTTCAGGCCCTCTGGATTCTTGTATTCGAGTAGCGCAAGACGTAGCGCGGAAAAGACACGCTCACTCATTCCGGATCTTGCAACCCAGGGTTTGGTGACATTCTGGAAAGTGGCGATAGGACGAAGCACCACGCCCTTGTTCAACAGCTTCTTGTAAGTACTTTCTTTCAATGCGCCGGCGTCGAATTCCCCTGCGGCTACCGCGTAACCGACGCGGTCGTGACGTCCCAGATAGTCGTAACTATCGAGATCGGCGGCTGTGATGCCGTGCTGCAGGAGGTACTGCTGGGACAGGTATCGACCGATGGTGGACTTTTCGTCTCCGAAGGCGAATCGCTTGCCCTTGAGTTCGTTCACGGACTGTACCTGACTCGAGCCGGACGCACAGATCACACCGTTGAAGCGTTTGGAGCCTTTCTTGCTCTCCATCGCCAACAACCTGACAGCGGAATCCAGTTTGAGGGCACTAACGTAGGAGGCGGGGCCCAGTCTGGCGAAATCGACCTCTCCGCTGGCTATGGCTTGCGTGCCCTTCTCGTAGCTGCTCGAGACCTGCATTCTGATTGATACCGGCTCGTCCAGTTCCCTGCTCACAATCCGTTCCAGGTCTTTCAGTATCGGCTTGAATTTTTTTACCATCGTCGTCGGTTTATCCGACGCGTAGACCCCGAAGTTCAAACTGACCTCTGCCAACGCAATGCCTGAGCTAAAATACACCATTAAAAACAGAAGGATAACCCGCATATCTCGAATCCTTTTTGCGCTTACAACAAACCTGGGGAGCCATCTATTCCTCCTCTAAGTAACGTTATCGTGCAACAGGCTTGGAACTTAAATAAAAACAACATACGAAACAGGTTGTTAATTGCCACCCTACTGCGCAAACGGTGCAGTGCAGTGTTGCACCGATGAATGCGCGGATAGCAGAAGCAACTGCGGAGTCGGGTTCGCCGTGATCCAGGGGTTGGTCCGAGCTTTTGGGCCGAGGATCACTGCGGTGAACGGTCACTTTGTCGCTCAATAGCTCACGGAATAACGTCTAAGTGAATAACTTCACTTGAAATACTCGAAACCTGTACTAATGTCTATGGACCAGGGTCTAAAAACACTTTCAATAATATCCCTGAAATATTTGCCGGAATCTTCTGGAATCTGTTTCTGTCTTCTATTGAATTATTGGAGGGATGCTTAGGTATGGCTAATTCTCTGGTCGGGACGACAATATTTTCATCACCTGGAGGTCGAGTAGGCACCTTGGGAGTGACTGCGATTCTCGGATGTGCCAGTGCGCCGGCGGCGGCGATTCCCTCCCCTGATCTGCTGATCAATCTCACTGCCAGTGCCGCCCAAACCCTGGGCCTGCTGAGTGTAGTTGTGGGCGGATTCGCCTACTCGGCGAGGAAAAAACCGCGCAGCCACACTGAGCGCAGACGCGCCTGGCGTTGGGTATTCCACGCACTGGTGATCAGTTTTCTGGTTTCAGTTGCCGTCAATTTATTTCAGTACACGACGCAACTGGATGAACGCCAACACCGTCTGCAGACGAACCTGATTCGTCCTTCCGTTGAAAACGGCCAGGCGGTGGGTGACGTTTCCCTGAAAACCCTCTCGTTCAGCCAACAAATGGAGCACCCCCTGGGAATTTCCACCGGCGACCTTGCCCAGCGACTGAATCAGAACAAGCCGATGAATCTGGTCGACGTCCGCGAGACCGAGGAGGTGGAAATGGGACGCGTGCCGGGCTCACGCCACATGCGCTACCCGGATCTGCGTGCTCAGGCGTACTCTCAATACAGCGAAAACGGCGAACTGGTATTAATGTGTTACTCGGGCAATCGCAGCTCCGAACTCTGCAGCGGATTTGCCGAGGACGGCAAGCAATGCAATTTCGTGATCGGAGGCTACGAGAAGTGGATCGCCGAAGATCTGCCGCTTGAGTTGTCGGACAAGCGGTCCGCCGACGAGCTGCGCGAACTTCCAGACTTCCCGCACCGGTTAACTCTGCTGGATACGCCGGAGGTCACAACCCTGCTCGAAGAGGAGGCGGCGATTTTCGTCGACGTTCGCTACCCTGACGATTTTGCCTTGGGGCATCTGCCGGATGCCGTCAACATACCGGTGCGCAAGCTGCCGACCGCCGCCCTGGATCAGCAACTTAGATCATTGCCGAACCAGCCTGTCATTGCCCCTTGTTACGACAAGCGGAGCTGCTTTTATGCCCAGATCCTGGGTCTCAAGCTGCATCGGCTGGGTTACGACTACAGGGGTCGCTACACTGTACCGCAGGAGTTTTTCGTTCCCCGGACGGAGAAGATGCATGTAACCCAGTGGCGTAAAGACCGCGCCGGCCGGACGCCACTCGGCTTCCTGGAACGATCGTTGGAGTCGCTGCTGTCAGGGTTGAGCCAGTGGACCGGACAACTTGCGGCGGGGATCCTCACGCTGGTGGTTATCTTGCGCCTGTTTTTCTCGCCCGTGGCCTGGAAGGCAGAACGCGATCAGTGGGTTCAGCGCCGTCTGGAACCACAGGCCCAGGCGTTAAAGGAGCGTTTCAGGGGCAACAAGCTGCATGCTTCTCAGGCGGTGATGGCACTCTATCGCCGACACGGCGTTACACCGCTACGAAATCTTTTTGGTACCGCCATCCAGGTTATGCTGTTTCTGATCTTTTTCGGGGTGGTGAAGCGTATTTCCGATAGTTCCGAAGAACACTTTCTCTGGGTTCCGGGATTGGGCCAACCCGATCCAACACATATTCTGCCGGTGCTGGTCGGAGCCCTGTTGACCGCCTATCTGATTTTTATCGCCAACCGGCGCTCGCGATGGTTTCTCGGGCTCTACGTCGCCTGCGGTACCGGCATAGGCTGGCTGATGCTGGAGTTAAACACGGGGGTAAACCTCTATCTCCTGTTCAGCCTGGTTTTCATCTTTGCCCAGACCGACCTGATCTGGCGCCAGTTGCAAAAACGCTACCCCGTCATGGGCAGCGAGGCTGTGCAGCCGACGCAAACCATCGGGTCGGGGATCGTCCCGCTCGCGCAGGCGCACAGATTCTTCGGTGTCGGTAACAAAGCGGCTCGACTCGGGGAAATGCTACAGGCTGGCTTGCCGGTTCCCGGAGGCTTTGCTGTAACGACCGGTCTAATGAGTCGCGCCCTATGCTCAGAGACCGGGACGAGTCTGGACCTGGGTAGAAAGGAAACCGCACAGATAGAGCGCATGTGGAGACGTTTCGGCGTAGACAGTAAAGTGGCCGTGCGCAGTTCCGGCTTGAACGAGGACGGGGAAAACCAGAGTTACGCCGGCGTATTTGAGTCACGTCTCAACGTCGGGCAGCAGGATTTCATGCGCAGCCTGGCTGAGGTTGGACAGTCACTGGCTTCGGGGCGGGCGGCGGCCTACTCCGGCAACAGCCGGGAAACCGGCGGCATCGTCGTACAGAAGATGGTCGATGCACAGTACGCCGGGGTGCTTTTCTCCGAGCACCCGGTTTCGACGGGCTGTATGCTGATTGAATTGACACAGGGACTCGGAGAGTCGCTGGTGAACGGTAGCGTTACGCCGGAAGCCTATCGTTTCGGGCGTGTCAGCGGCCGGTGCCTGGAACACAGGCCGCCGCCGATCGATCTGGCGCCGCTGTTAGAGATGGGTCGCAGGGTGGAAGCACTGTTCGGGCAGCCGCAGGACGTCGAGTGGGCCTACGCCGAGGGTCAGTTTTATCTTCTGCAGGCGCGGAATATCACCGCACCGGTGCGGGATCGCGAAGACCGGCTCGGCCTGCTGGAACAGGAACGGGCACGACTGCTTTCGGTCGCCGGCCAGGATGAACAGATCGATGAACCCCTTTTGGTCCAGGACTCGCTGGCGGAAATTCTGCCGCGTCCCACACCACTCAGCATGTCTATCATGGAGAGGCTCTGGGAGGCCGATGGCAGCACGGAGCTGGCCTGCCAGGAACTCGGGGTGCCTTACCGGATCAACGCTTTTTCCAAACCGTATGTAGTTTCGGCCTTCGGGGCGCTTTATGTTAACCAGCCGGAAGGACGGAGACGCTCTGGTAAAGGCCCCGGGGCGGTTGCCGCCTTCAAACTGGCAAGGTCCGCGGAACAACTCAAAAGGGATTTCAAGAAGCGCTTTCTGAAGGGTTTTCTGCGCAAGATACGCCGTCACGAAGTAATGGACCTGACGAAGCTGCGGACGAAGGAGCTGATCGTACTTTTCGATCGCTGGCTGAACGATTTCGTGGTCAATACTTACCTTCAAGCCGAGATCATCAACGTGGCCGCTGATTTTTATTGGAAAACGGCACAAAAGGAGCTCGAGCAACTTGACGAGGACCCGGCCCTCCATCTCGGCGTCACAGGAGAGACCATCGTGTGCCGCGCCATGGCATTATTACCCGAGATTCGCGCAGGAAAACGGGACCGGCTGGAGTTTCTCGAACTTTTCGGCCATCGCGCGCCCAATGACTACGAGCTGGCTCAGCCCAGATATGCCGAAGACGAGGTCCAGGTGGACGCATTGATTGAACGGGCTGAATACGCTGAATCCGTAGATGCTGATGAGACCCCGGAGAGATTGTTGCCTTCCAGCCCTGTTCTGGCACTGAGTGTCGAGCGGGCACGCCGTTTTCAAGCCCTAAAAGAAGAAGCCAAGCACCAGTGTCTGCGCCAACTCTGTGTTATCCGCCGGGTACTGCTGGAAATCGGTGGCCAGACAGGTCTGGACGATGGGATTTTTCAGCTCCGCTGGGATGAAGTGCTGCAGTTGAAGCGAGGCGCCTTCGTGAAACAGGCGCGCAGCATCGTGGCCCGGCGACAACAGCAAAGTGCGGCCTGGGCAAGCGTCAGACTGCCCTCAGTGCTGACACTGAAGGACCTGGAGTCAATCAACCTCGACGGTTCCGGGGACCCGGTCATGCGACCTGGCCAACCCCTGTGGGGTATCAAGGTTTCCGGCAAGGGCGAAGTGATCGGTCCCGTACAGATCATAGACGACGCAAGAGATATAGGTAATTTTACTGCCGGCAACATCCTTGTCGCACGTTTCACTGATCCTACCTGGACACCGCTGTTTCGTCAGGCTCGAGGCCTGGTCACCGAAGTGGGGGGCTGGCTTAGCCACTCGGCCATAGTCGCCAGGGAGTATGGTTTGACCGCAGTCGTCGGCGTGACCGGCGCGTTGAGTTGCCTGCAGACGGGTCAACTGGTTCGTTTGAACGAAGACGGTACCGTCGAGGCAATGTCCACACGGCGTATTCACCAGCGTGCCGAGGTTTCCGTGGCAGTGGAGTTATCCCACCAATCGGGCGATACAACCGGAACCCTTCGCGACCTCAGTCAGTCCGGGGCACACATCGAGACTGAGGCGCAATTCTCGATCGGTGACCAGATCAACCTGGATATCCCGGGCAACGAGGCAGCCATCCTGCTTAAGGTGGTGCACGCCACCACTGCAGGCTATGGCCTGCAGTTTCCGGATGTATTGGGCGAACGGTTGATGCACGCGTTGTGCGGTGATTGCCCCGCTTGACAGCCTGTGTCTGCCCCTGTTATCGCCCCTCTGCCTGCCGCCCCGGTAGAAAAGCCGCGAGAAAAGTATTTTTCTCTAAATATTGACAGGCGATCGGCCAGCTTGACTCGGCCTGTAGCGAACACTATATTGGTAAAGAGGAAGCGAAAATGTGCGTAAACACATGAGAGATATTCCGATCAAAATACAGGGAGCGCGACTATGAAACTGTAGTCGACGTCCAGGGCTGGGCCGATATATTTATTAATTATAATAAGAGGTTAGCAGTCATGAACAAATCCAAAAAGACAACAACAGAAGATACCCCGATGAATCCCGAAGATGCAGCAGGACAGTCTCGCCGGGATTTCCTGAAAACCGCCGGCAAGTTTGCAGTGTACACACCGCCCGCCGTAATGATGCTGATGAAGCCCGGTTACGCGAGAATGAACAAATCGATGACAGGGCGCCCACACCGTGGCCAAGGCGGCCAGGGCCACCACCACGGTGGCAACAACGATGGAGGCTACCGCCACGGCGGGGGAAAAGGCAGGTACGGCCGACCATCGTAAAATCCAAAACCCGATGACACAGCCGCGGAGTACACAAGGGTAGAAGGCACGCGTCGAGACCAAGCAATCCTGTTGTCGAGTGATCGGCAGTAGGAAGCCGGGAACGATAATGGCATCAACAATTGTCACGGTCTCATTTCTCCACCACCCCTAATAATTTCAGCCTGTTTGCCGCTTTTAGGCGCATGGACCAACTGGATCTGCCGACTACCATTGCTGACGGTGTTCACTCTTATCTTCTGGGTGACGAACTGCTGCTTTTTTCGCAGCGGGCTCGTGCGATGTTCCGCCTGAACCCAAGTGCGGCGTTAATCTGGTTCTGCTGTGAAGAAGGCCTGAATCGCCAGGCGAT